>ERZ1643246.4726-NODE-4726-length-10514-cov-4.743379_pt1 | contig 10514 bp, 11 predicted proteins | sample MGYA00579265_ERZ1643246 | MGnify/ENA primary metagenome ERZ1643246 (study PRJEB29033, sample SAMEA4952261) | chicken gut metagenome | biome: Broiler Chicken; feature: Gastrointestinal Tract; material: Caecum | place: Ireland | collected 2018 | study: Broiler...
TGACACATTATTTAAAGGATGAACGGGACTTACCCGGCACACTGAACATTGCCCACGGAATTCCAACAATTGTTGAAGCCCTCTTTTTTGTAACGGCTGTTCCAGTTCAACCATTAACCTTGATCTCAATGGTACTTGCAGCGGTAATTGGGGCAACGATTGGCAGTTTCTTGGTTGTTAAAATGAGTTCCGTAATCGTTCAACGGTTTATGGCGGTTGCCCTGGTGATCACCTCATTATTGATGGTTGCAAATAAGATGGGATGGATCAACATTTTGGCTGTCGGAAATAACGCGGATGGATTACACGGTTGGGCCCTGGTGATTGGAGTAATCGGGAACTTCATTCTTGGCGGATTGATGGCTGCCGGAGTTGGTTTGTATGCTCCATGTATGGTAATGATCTACTTGCTTGGGCTAAAACCGATCGCAGCATTTCCAATCATGATGCTTTCATGTGCATTATTGATGCCATTCACAAGCTTTAGTTTCGTTAAGAGCAATCGCTTCTCAACGCGTGGAATTTTCGGATTTGTTATCGGTGGGGTGATTGGCGTTATCATTGCTGCAACCCTTGTTAAATCAATGTCGTTTGCCGTTCTCAGTTGGCTGATCGTCATTGTAAGTATCCTCACTGCCATTTCATTATGGAGTAGTTCGATTCGAGCGAAAAAAGAAGCAGATTATGATCAAGAAAAAGTTGAATAATAACAATAAAGCGGACGTCGTAAAACGTCCGCTTTATTGTTATTATTCATCATCCGGATCAAATTTATGAGCTTCAACAAGGATCTCTTTAGCTTTTTCAAGATAATCTTTTTCAGCTAAAAATGCTTTGACTTCATAACCTTCTGCGCCTTTCAGTTCTCCAAGCTTTTTATCCAGCTCTGCAAATTCTTCACGAAGATGATCGATCACGCCTTCTTCGTCTTCAACGTAAACGTAATGGTTTTCAGTTGAATCTTTATGCCCTTCATCTTCATGAACCATGATCTTGATTTCATCCTTATCGACTTTGACGGCGTGTTTCAAAATCGACTTGATGTCCTTGATCGTTTCATGTTGAGCTGTCCGGTGTTTCTTTTCATCAACTCCATCTTCAATTTTAGTAAGATGGTTTTCAGCATCCATAATCTTCTTTGAAATCCGACCTAACGCTTTTAATTGTCTCTTTGCATAATCCATAATGATCTCTCCTTACTTTTTATTTTGAGGCCCTTGAACCCTCTATCCATAAAGTAAGGCGATTGTCAGCCAACATATAGCAAAAGCCCCGAAATGCCCAGTTTTTGTGCATAAAAAATATCGCAGTCAACCTGCGATATTCTTGCTAATTGTGTCGATGCTTACTAATTTCAATTCCAACTACGCCACCGACCATAATTAGACCAACAATTGATAACACATCCATGAATCCTTTTTCTTCTCCTGTTTGAGGTAAAATCTTCTCATTCTTTTTCACTTCTGATGAACTTGATGATTTAACCGGTGCTTTTTGAAAAGCTGGCACGTTCGGAGAAGATGGTTGGTTTGATCGACTGCTTGAAGCACCATTATTTTCATTTAAATTATCGTTATTAACCACAGTCGAAAACATTACCGGTTTAGATAATCGACTATCTGTTTCATTAGATGCTGAACTCGAATTTAAGCCGTGATCGTCGTTCTCACTGTTTAAGGTTCCATTCGGCTTGCTTACGGTCACAATTGATGAGCTTACCGTTGAGACATTTTCTGTTCTTGATACCAACGTTGTTTTGGAACTCATTGTCCACTGCGAACTTGAACCATGTTCAGGCACTGGAACGCCAATCGTACTTGATACTAAAGTCGCCTTTTGACTACTTACTTCAACCGGAACTTCACTGCTTTCAATGCTTGGCTTAGCATTTGGTACTGAAAAATGACTTTGTTTAGATGACGTTTCAATTGAATTCCTCAGTCCTGATGATTTTTGCGAAAGACTTAAATTCGATGATGAATCCTTTGACCATCCGGGTACTCCACGATGACTCTTACTTCCGTTCTTCTTGATCGAGCTTGTTGAAATTACCAGACTATTACTTGAAGAACTTTGTTTGCTCCTTAAAGCCTTACTTGACGAGCCTTTAATACTTGAACTTTGTTTACTTGAAACTCTATTTGAGTTTGATGAGCTCTTAATGCTTGAACTTTTCTTGCTACTGCTTGAAGCCGTCACACTTGAGCTTAACTTCTTTGATGATGAACTCTTTACACCTGAGTTCTTCTTACTACTGCTTGAAATCTTGCTTGACGAGCTTTTAAGCGGCTGATTTTCTGCCGTAATTTTTACTGAAACAGCATTGGACGAGCTGTCATTAATTGTAAATTTAATTGGGTTTGAATTAATTTGATAACCTTGAGGGGCTTTAACCTCAACAAATTGATAATTACCGTCTTTTAAATTCTTAACGATCAAATTACCGTTTGAATCCGTTGTTAAATTCGATTGCAATACCTTCCCTGATTGGTTTTCCAAATCAAAAACTGCTCCAGCCAATGATTTTTTGGTAATTGCATCAACCTTATGTAATTCAACTGATCCGTTATAACCAACTTCGGTTCCAGAGCCGCCATGCCGAACAAACGCTGTTGTATGCGCAGAACTGCCACCGTTCCAATTCATAATTCCAACGTTTTTCCATTCGGTTGTCGCTGAATTTGAAACATTTTTACTAAGACTGACCTTATATTCAATATAAATTGGTGTATTAATATCTCCAAGATCAATTGTCATTGACCCATCGGCGTTCATCGTAATTTTAGGCGATAATTTCTTCCCCAATTTGTTTGAAGAATTAACCTGATAAACCTCAACTGAATCCAAAATAATTGTTTGCCCCTTTTGCGGCTTATCGGTAAATGATACTCCCGTTAACTTTTTCCCTGCAGGATTTAACACAACGTTCCAATATAACTGAGTTGGGTTGCCTTTTGAATCTAAAGTTTTATTATCAACCCAGCCGCCTTTATTGATCATCCATGAATTAACGTTTGTTTTAGGGACTGTTTTCCCTTGACCATAAAATGTTTTAATGTTCCATGACGATCATACCGGAATGTTGATGGAATATTTGTAAATGCAATCGTTCCGGTTGATGAACCAGCTTTAATTGTTGCACGTCCAACAACTTGTCCTTGACTGTCCGTAATATTAAACGCTTCCGTACTGCGAACGCGAATATTGGATGGTAATGTAAATTGAGCTGTATCACCCGATTTGATGATCACTGAATCAGGAATCGACCAATTATATTTCACCTGATAGTAGTTATACTCGTTTAACCCTTGAGTATCCGAAACCGTCTTTCCGCTACTATCCGTAATGATTGCCTGATCCCCATTCAGACCATTTACCTGAATTGTTGCCGCTGATACTGATGACTTAAAAAAGAAAGGAATACTCATAATCATTAGTACCATGATAAACACTCGTAAAAAACGTTGAACTATCTTACCCATAAAGATCATCCTCTCACTTTAAATTAGTTTAACGTTTTCTCACTTATCCCATTTTTGACCCCACAATTGAGATATTTTAATACATAGCTTTATAAAATGTTATCTTTTGCTTTAAATCTTATAAATTAACCTTAATTTTTTGCAAAGCATTTTTAATCATTACTAATAAAAGCCGGTATCATCGGAATCTAAATTCATGAAAAAGGTTAATTTTTTATTAAGAACTTAAGAAATAAAAAATCACCGAAGAAGCTCTCCTTTTTTAACCGAACTTCTTCGATGACTTTCAACTAAATTCAATTATTCAATTCCAACTTGCCGGTAAATCTCATCAAGGTGACGCAGGTGATAACTGTAATCAAAAGCATCATCAATCTCGGCTTTCGGCAAAATATCCGCGATTTCACTTTGATCAACTAATTCACGGAATTGCACATGTTCATTCCATGATTTCGCAGTAAGCTTTTGAACCATATCATAAGCCTTTTCCCGGGACATCCCCGTATTGATCAGTTTCAACAATAACCGTTGGCTGTAAATCAAACCGTAAGTCTTATTCATGTTTTCCTTCATCGTTTCAGGGAATACATCCAAACTTGAAAGGATCTTATTGAACCGGTGCAACATGTAGTCCAAGCCAATTGTTGAGTCTGGTAAAATCACCCGTTCGGCCGATGAATGCGAAATATCACGTTCGTGCCACAACGCAACGTTTTCGTAGGCCGTTACAATGTTGCCGCGTAAAACCCGCGCCATTCCGCAAATGTTTTCTGATCCAATCGGATTCCGCTTGTGCGGCATTGCAGATGAACCCTTTTGGCCTGGATTAAAATGTTCTTCCACTTCATGGATCTCAGACCGCTGTAAGCCGCGAATTTCAGTTGCAAATTCCTCTAAACTAGTTGCAATTAATCCCAACGTAGCAATGTATTCCGCATGGAGATCCCGAGGCAATACTTGGCTTGTTACCGGTTGTCGGTTTAATCCAAGTTCTTCCGTAACGCTCTTTTCAACCTCCGGCGGAACGTTCGCGTAGGTTCCGACTGCCCCGCTAATTTCACCACATTCAACGCCGGCAGCAGCATGTTCAAACCGTTCAATATCGCGTTGAATTTCGGTATACCACCGGCACATCTTCAAGCCAAAGGTCATTGGTTCGGCTTGAACACCATGGGTCCGGCCAATCATAACAGTATTTTTATATTTCAATGCCATCTGTTTGATCGTTTCTTTTAACTCTTCTAAGTCTTGTCGCAAAATTTGGTCAGCCTGTTTTAACAAATAACCTTGTGCAGTATCAACCACATCAGTACTTGTAAGACCGTAGTGGACCCACTTTTTTTCTTCGCCAAGGGATTCTGAAACCGTCCGGGTAAACGCAACAACGTCGTGGTGGGTAACCTCTTCCATTTCAGCCACCCGCTCTGCCGTAAACGAAGCGTTTTTGGCAATCTTTTCGGCGTCTTCTTGCGGCACAACTCCAAGTTTTGCCCATGCATTTGTAACCGCAATTTCAACCTTTAACCAAGCACCGTATTTACTTTCATCTGTCCAAATTTTTGCCATCTCTGGGCGTGAATATCTTGCTAACATTACCGATCCTCCCATGCATCCTTCAACGTGATCGTTTGTTCCCGACTTGGACCAACTGAGATCGTCATCAATTGTAAGCCCGTTAATTCTTCAATTCGTTTCAAATACTTCTTGGCGTTTGCTGGTAATTGATCATATTCCGTCACCGTGGAAATATCTTCCGTCCAGCCATCAAATTTTTCATATACCGGTTCACACCGTTCCAATTCTTTCAAACTTGCTGGATAGTAATCGATTTGCTTACCATCAAGCATGTATGCTGTACAAATTTTAACCTTTTTTAATCCGGTAAAAATGTCTAACAGATTCAAACTCAGACAATTCATTCCGGAAACCCGTTTAGCGTGTCGCATTGCAACCGCATCAAACCAACCGATTCGGCGCGGCCGGCCCGTCACCGTTCCATACTCATGGGCTTTTTCCCGAATCCAATCGCCCGTTTCGTTTGTTAATTCAGTTGGAAATGGTCCTTCACCGACCCGGGTTGAATATGCCTTGCAAACTCCGACCATCTTGGTAAGTGACTGCGGTCCGACGCCGGCACCAGCAAGCGCGCCGCCAACAACTGGATTTGAAGATGTTACATATGGATATGTTCCGTGATCCAAATCAAGCATGATGCCTTGAGCACCTTCAAATAAGACATTCTTACCCGCACTAATTGCTTCGTTTACGAGAACCGATGTATCCGTAACGTAGTCTTTTAACTGTTGACCATATTCGTAATATTCATTGAATAATGAATCAAAATCAAATGGTTCTTCATCATAAATTTTTTCAAAAAGCGCATTCTTCTGTGCTAAGTTTTCTTTTAGTTTTGCCGCAAATGTATCTTTTTCAAGCAAATCGCACATCCGAATCCCAATTCGAGCAGCCTTATCCATGTATGCCGGGCCAATTCCATTATGAGTCGTTCCAACCTTTCGATCACCCCGTTGCTTTTCCTGGGCAATATCAAGTTGAATATGATATGGCAAAATCAAATGAGCCCGACTTGAAATTTTAAGGTTTGATGGCGTCACTCCAGCGTCCTTAAGCATCTGTAATTCACCTAAAAGAGCTTTCGGGTTAACAACCACACCGTTCCCAATCACATTGATTTTTTGCGGTTCAAAAATTCCAGATGGGATCAATTGCAATTTATACGTCTTCCCGTTAAATGCAATTGTATGGCCAGCATTATTTCCGCCCTGATAACGGACGATCATATCCGCCTTTTGTGCCAGCCAATCGGTCATTTTCCCTTTTCCTTCATCGCCCCATTGGCTTCCCATAATTACAATCGATGACATATAAAAATCTCCTTGTTTCTCCTAAATCAATGATTACGATGTAAGTTTACCAATTTTAAGTAATAACCGTCAATAAAAATACGAATATTATTTTAAATAAAAACCAATTATTTAATTATTAATTAACTTATAATTATCATCTTTAGTTATAAATTGATTAACACGAACATCGTTTTAATAAAATACAAAAAAACAGCTGAGTCTCAAAGCCCAGCTGTTATCAGATTAAATCAATTATTTTGTTTGTGATTGGTGTTGCATCCCTTGGAAGTCACCATAAATTGGAGTTGGCAAACCAAAGCCGCCGGCAACCGGAATCAATTCACCAGTAATAAAGCTAGCTTCGTCGCTTAACAAGAACGCAACTGCATTGGCAATGTCCCGCGGTTTAGCAATCCGGTTCAACGGTACATGCTTCAAGAATGTATCTAAGAATGTATCTGACATGTTGTCCAATGCCCCATCGGTTGCAACTAATCCTGGTAAAATAGCATTTACACGGATGTTATCGCGGGCGTATTCAACCGCTGTTTGTTGAGTCAATGAATTGATTGCGGCCTTTGAAACCCCGTAAGCTAAGCGGGCAATATCAGGGGTGTTCCCGGCAACAGATGAAATATTAACAATGTTGCCACCCGTCTTTTGCGTCTTCATTTGTTGAACCGCATATTTTGACATGTAATACGTACTCATGATGTTAACATCAACGATCTTCTTAAATGCATCCGGATCGCCATCCGTTAACGTTGTATCTGCTTTGACATCAGTCCAGCCAAAATTATTCACTAAAATATCCAACCGACCGGCATCTGCAACAACGTTTTTAACGGCTTCCTTATATGAAGGATAGTCAAATGCATCATAAAAGACTGATTGGTATTGTTTATTTTCAGCGTTTAATTCTTCCGTTAACTTCCGGTTCTTTTCACTATCTCGGACTGCCATGTAAACCGTTGCGCCTTCTTCAACTAACTTATGTGTAATTTCAAGACCGATGCCGCGACTTGCCGCCGTAACAATAGCAACTTTATTTTCCAATTTCTTACTCATAACTCTTTCATCTCCAATAATTTTATGGTTGCATTTATTCTATTACAAAAAAATATAATAATCAATTCAATTAAAGGTACGTACCAAATTGAAATGATTAAACTAAAAAGGCTGCAATAAGCATTGCAACCTCCGTTAATCTTCTTAGTATTTAATTATCTTCCGCAACTGCGGTGTTAATAACAACGCAACGATCAATCCGACAACGCCTTGAATGCAGTTCATTGGAATTCCAACCAAGCCAGTTTGAACGTTGTATAAAATTGAATCCGAGCAGAAATATCCGGCAACCATGATGATCGTTCCAACAAGCATGATTCCAATCTGCTTCATTTTTGACTTTGCCGCATGCAGACGCTGGAATAGGAAACCAACGATCAATCCTTCAAGTCCATGCACAATTAATGAGAAAAACATCCAATAGGAATCCTGACACGGCACCGGCAAATAATCCCGGCCACGGTCCGTATAACATTGCAACGATAAAAATCCCTGCATCGCACAAATTAATATTTCCATGGGTAAATGGAATCGGAATAATCAAAATTCGGCTAATTACAATATTTAATGCCGTCAATAAGGCGGTCACGGTCATTAATTTTAATTTATTACTTTTCATTTAAATTATCCCATGTATCGATCTTGTTCTTGTCCGAAAATGTATATAATGCACGTTGCCCACCGATCAATTTCGGCCGGGTGTATAAACCGGTAACGTTGGCTGCCCCAATTGTGTGGTGCTTTAACCGCACCGGAACCTGAACAAATTTAACGTGCATTCCGATATCAGTTCCCCCGATGTCAATTCCACCATCAGCAACGATGTGTTCAACTTCAACCGGATCATTCATTTCTTCATAAGCTGCAACTTGGGTACCGCCACCCGCATGCATTGATGGGCAAACTGAAACAATTTCAAAGTTGTGCTTTTCAGCAACTTCCCGTTCCATTAATAATGCCCGGTTGATGTGTTCACAACCTTGAATTGCTAAATCGATTTTCCGGGGTTTTAAGAATGCTTGCAAAGTTTCATAAACAGCTTTTCCAATTGATAATGCAGAATCGGTTCCCATCCATTCGCCCCGAATCATACTTGTACTGCATCCAACAACAAATAATGATCCAGGTTTCAAATCAAACTTTTCATTATTAAAATAATCAGTTAATACATCTGACAAATTTTCCTTGATATCTGCTAAATCAATCATGATGATCCTCCTTAAAGCAATTAATCATTCCGCCGAAGCAATGGCGTAATATCTACTCCTAATTTTAAATCATTTTCATTTAAAAGGGTATTATGAATGCTTGCTCGAATTCGCTTCATGATTTGCGGCAAACAATCGCTCAACTGGGCATGTTCACTAAGCTCACCAAGCAAAGCTGCTGCAAACGCATCTCCCGTTCCATAAAAATGACCATCAACTTTGCGCAAATAATTTGTTCCACATGAAACGCCATCGTCCCAATAACAGCCAACTTGACCTTGCGTTTCGATTCCGGTTACCACCACCGTTGCATCCTTTTTCAAAAGAGAGCGCAGTTGACTGACCATTGTTGTAATTTGACCCTCTGAAAATGAAGGTGAATATTGATTTCCTGTCAAAAACGCCAATTCAGTTACATTTGGCGTAACCACGTCGGCAAACGGCAATAGTCGTTTTAATTGCTGACAATAGGTTGCATCCAACAATGGGTAATAATGCCCATTATCAGCCATCACCGGATCAACTAACAATAATCGAAAATCATTTATTAATGCGCTTTTCGCAATCAAATCAATAATTTCCGTCTTTCCTAGATAGCCGATCAACCCAATATTTTCGGTATTTTTAAACTGGTGATGGGCAGTTTCAAACAATGCTTTCAACCATTCAGCGGAGTAATTAGTTCGAATTGTCCCTTCCATTTCAGTTTGGGTAATAAAATTTTGTACTGGGATCTGCAATGCGCGCAAACCATAACTTGCAACGATCGGTCCGGCAACATTCATTGAGATACTGTTTAAACTTGATAAATCTTCAATTATAAATGCGTTTTTCATAATATTCTTTCTTTATTAATAAACTATTTTATGTATTATAAATCGATTTTAACTAAAAAAACAGACCTCCCTAAGAGATCTGCCTATTAAATATTCAGTTTTCAAATTCTAATTTTGTAACTTCTTGGCGTCAGCATCCAATTGTGCGAACCCGGCTCCTTGTTTCTTGGCTGGTTCCTTAGCACGAGCTTCCATTGCTTTCCGAGCAAGTTCTTTCCGCTCTTCCTTACTTAAAGTCTTAGCCATAACTACTCGCCTTCTTCCAATTTCGGAATTAAGATTCCTTACACTTTCGTTATAACGCAATTGTCAGCTGAATCAAGAAAAAAGAATTAATTTTTGACGCAAATAATTTGAGCCCGAAAAAGAATTGAATTTGTTTACCAATTTCATTACCTTTGAAGTGAGGTAGTCTCATATTACAATTCAATCCTACACATTAAAACACCTAAGATCACTTAATTTCCTCTAATCTTGACACAGACTGATCGCGGGTGTTTTTTATTAACCTTAATCGCTGTATAATGTTTACAAGAATAACTATATGGAGTTTGATCATGGATTTTAAACAGGAAATTTTAAATTTACTTTTTACTTCACAAAATGATTGGATCTCGGGCGATGAACTGGCCCAAAAGTTCAACATTAGCCGCACAATGGTTTGGAAATACATTAAAGCCCTTGAAAATGACGGCTTCCAAATCAAAAGCAAACGCAGCGCCGGCTATCAGCTTGAAACCGGGTATGCATTAAATAATGCACTGATCGAACGTCAACTTGATCAATCCGTTGACGTCCAAACTTTTAAAACGATTAATTCAACTAACACGTATCTTAAAGAATATCTCGGCGTTCATTCGTTAACCCAACCACTAGCGGTGATTGCCGAAAAACAAACAAAGGGTTACGGCCGCTTTAAACGCGATTTTTATTCACCGGATCACGGTGGAATTTATTTAAGTCTTGCCGTTCCGTTGAATAATCAACCCCTTAATCCTTCACTAGTAACAACAAGCATTGGAATGAAATGAAAATGCAAAACCTTGAACGCCA
>ERZ1643246.4727-NODE-4727-length-10514-cov-3.492781_pt1 | contig 10514 bp, 8 predicted proteins | sample MGYA00579265_ERZ1643246 | MGnify/ENA primary metagenome ERZ1643246 (study PRJEB29033, sample SAMEA4952261) | chicken gut metagenome | biome: Broiler Chicken; feature: Gastrointestinal Tract; material: Caecum | place: Ireland | collected 2018 | study: Broiler...
TTTCATATTCAGTCCTTCAAGATTGTCAATCGTCTCTGCCGCCGCTTTATATCTGTCCATACTTGCAAACAGAGCCTTTACAAGATACACAACTGCCGCAGCCGCAATCAATATAAACACTATAATAACAGCGATAAAAATTTTATCCATTTATAATGCTCTCTTTCCGAAAACGTAATTCCTTTCCCTTCCGCAATATTAATATACTTTTCTTTAATCCGTATATAAACTCTTATTTCTTTAAATTAGTCTTTCGGTTTCCAAACTGTCATCTTAGTACAGCTAAATTCTCTTTTTAAGTATAATATCTTTTTTCAATCGTATCAATACGCTCTGATTTAAATAACTTGAGTTATACAATGATTGTGAACAGCCTTTTCATGTGCTATAATGGCGTCAGTTTTAAAGAATTGTATTTACACCCGGAATGGAGACCTATATGTTCAAAAGAAAAGACACTAAACAGCTGGCTAAAACAGCGCTTGGAAAACACTATCTTATATACATGATTGTCTGCGCAATTTCAGCAATAATGGGAATACAGTATGTCAGCTCAATAGACATATTCAAAATAGGCTTTAATAATTTAAGAGCATACAACGATGTGGTAGACTCGGGGACAACCACCGAGATACCAGGAATATCCGATGTATGGTCTCTTCTTGCTCGCGGTGAGTTTGAGAAAAGCCAGGACGCATCAAAACAGCTTCTCGAAAACAAAACCCAGCCGAAAAAACATACTTTTATGGATAAAACCTTCGGACGGAGCAAGGGAGTGCTGTCACACATAGTTAATCAGCTCTCATCGGGAGCTATTCTTGTAACAGCATACTCGTCCATACAGTTTATTGTAGTTTCCAAAAGCGTCACAACGGCAATTTTCATAGCGTTAAGCTTTTTTACCGTTTTGTTTATATGGATTTTTATACTTAATGTCTACAAGGCGGCTGCAAAACGTATTTATCTGGAAGGACGTACATACAGCAGGGTTCCTGCCTCAAAATTTATGTTTTTTATGAAGGTAAAAAAGTGGATAAACGCCTCCCTCACCATGCTTCTCACTACTGTGTACAAAACGCTCTGGTCGATTACGATTATAGGCGGCTTCATCAAGGAATGCTCCTACTTCTGCGTTCCTTACATTGTTGCCGAAAATCCGGGGATTTCTCCAAACCAGGCCATCACACTGTCAAGGAGAATAATGCGCGGTCACAAATGGGAATATTTTGTTTTTCAGCTCTCATTTATAGGCTGGAAGTTTCTCGGCGTCTTTACAATCGGTCTGTCAGACTTGCTTTTTACCAACCCATATATGGAGGCAGCCTTCTGTGAATACTTTGTATATGTGCGCGCTCTTGCAAAAGAAAACAATATAGAAAATATTGACCTGTTAAATGATACATTTTTATATGAAATACCTGACCAGGAGCTTTTGAGAGAGACTTACAGCGATGTATGGCATCTGCGCAGCATTCCTACCCCCGACCTCTCACACAGAAGCGGCATATTTGGGAAAATACTTGACTTTTTCGGCATCACACTTATCTATGGAAAACGTGACGCCGAGTATGAAAAAAGTGTTGAGTGCAGCGTCAAAGCCGAACACTTTAAAAATGTTTCCGAGGGCTTAAGCTACCCGTCAAGGCTGTCACCCTTTCATCCTGAAGAAAGCAGACAGCGCCTTGAATATGTCCATTACCTGAGACATTATTCCGTTACCTCGCTTGTATTAATGTTTTTTATATTTGCGTTTACAGGCTGGATATGGGAGGTAATGCTCCACTTTATAACCAGCGGAAAGTTTGTAAACAGGGGCGTACTGCATGGACCGTGGCTGCCGATTTACGGCTACGGCGGAATACTTATACTAACAGTGCTCAACAAATTCAGAAAGAAGCCTGTGCTGCAGTTTATTTCAGCATTAGTATTATGCGGCATAGTTGAGTACGCAACCTCGGTATATCTCGAATATTCCAACAACGGTCAGAAATGGTGGGATTACAGCGGATATTTCCTGAATATAAACGGACGAATATGCGCTGAGGGACTTTTTGTATTCGGGCTGGGAGGTCTGATTATTGTTTATTTCGCTGCGCCTCTGCTAGACAATCTTATCAGAAAAATCCGCGCGAAGCTTATAATTCCAATCTGCGCGGTACTTCTGGCAGCTTTTCTCTGTGACGCGATGTACTCTTCAAAATATCCTAATACGGGAGAGGGTATAACAAAAGCAGAGCCGGAAATAATTTCCATTGAGTCATGGAGGTATACATGTTAGCTATATATCTATCTCCCGTTTATATTTTAATATTTTGTGCGCTGGCTGCTCAGATGGCTCAAAGCCTGCAACACAGTCACCTCACACCCATGGATTAAATATCCTGTAATCGGCATATATATATTTTTTGCCTCATCAATTCTCACTGGATTTCTGCTTCCGCACTGCTTTCTGGAACGCCTGCTTAAACGGATAGGAAATTACTGGTACGGAGTAACTCTATATACTGCTCTGACAATTATAACTGCCGATATTATAAGAAATATTCTTAAACGATGCCGTTTTATTAATAAGGAAAAGCTTCATTCGAGAAAAACCTTTGTGACAAGCGGAGCTGTCTGCCTTATAATTATAGCAGCCACGTCCTTATACGGTGTGATAAACGCAAGAATAATAAGGACGACCAGCTATGAAATAACCGTGGACAAGCCTTCCGCCTCACGGCAGCTCAATATAGTACTGGCTGCGGACCTGCATATGGGCTATAATATCGGCCGCTCTCACATAAGACAGATGGTTGATAAGATAAACGCCTGCAATCCGGATTTAGTCGTAATTGCCGGAGACATATTTGACAACGACTATGATGCTCTCGACAATCCCGAAGAACTTATTGAAATTCTTTCGGGAATCAAAAGCAAATATGGAGTATATGCCTGCTATGGAAATCACGACATAAAAGAAAAGGTACTTGCAGGTTTTACGTTTAAAAACAAAAATGAAAAGCCTGTAAGCGACTCGAGAATGGATGAATTTCTCGAAAAGGCGGGAATTAAGCTTCTGAAGGATGAGTACGTACTGATTGACGACAGCTTCTATCTCTATGGAAGACCTGACGCCGAACGCCCCGGACGTGACATAACAGTACGAAAAACGCCCGAAGAGATTGTCAGCCAGCTTGACACCTCAAAACCCATTATAGTAATAGATCATGAGCCGAAGGAGCTTAGTGAGCTGTCTGCTGCCGGAGTTGACATAGACCTGTGCGGTCATACACATGACGGACAGCTTTTTCCTCTGAATATAATAAACGATATTATTTGGGAAAATCCATGCGGTTTTTTAAAAAAAGGTAATATGTCAAATATAGTAACCTCTGGGGTCGGTCTGTACGGTCCGTTTATGCGTGTCGGAACAATTCCCGAAATATGCAGCATAAAAGTAAATTTCAGATAAAACACGCCGCTGCGGTTTTGCAGCGGCGTTCAGTTTATCAATTAAAAATATATGATTAATTTATCCCATTTACTCTTTTCTTAACAAAACGCGCTCCTTTATGTAGCTCTCCAGCACGTTTGCCGTGCGCTCCACTCCAAGTCTGGCGCTGTTGATACAGACGTCATAATTCCTTGAATCTCCCCATTTATCGTCGCAATAGCGATTGTGATACATTTTTCTTTTTTTGTTCTGCATACTTATCATCGCCTCAGCCTCAGGCCTTGAGATTTCGTTGTGCTTTAACACGCGCGCAATTTTACTCTCCATGTCTGCCAGAACAAATATTGAGACAAGCGCCTCGTGATTTTTAAGCACCGTCTCTGCGCAGCGCCCAACAATCACAAAAGATTCTCCCTTATTGGCAAGCTCCCTTATATAATCAAACTGCATCTGAGCAAGCACCTCGGACAGGGAATTGCTGTATCCGCGCACTCTCCTCGATAAAAGCACGTTCTTTGGCTTCTCGTCATACTTTTCCATTGTATCTACATCAAGATTTTTACTGTTTGCAATCTCTTCTAGAAGATTACTGTCGTAAATAGGAATATCAAACCTTTTCGCCAGTATTTCCGCTATCTCATGACCCCCGCTTCCAAACTCGCGGCTTACTGATATAATCAACTGCTTAGCCATATACTCACCTCCATAAAAAACCAAAACCATGCTGCCGCAAATCAACAGACTCTTTTATACCGGACAATATCCTTATGTTTAAAAATATCTGACAAAAATACACACTGTTGTAATGATAAGCACAAGCAGAGTCGCGGGCACAACCTTTTTACAGTATCTGCCCCATCCTATCGGATATCCTGCCTTTGCCGCAACGGCAGTTCCGACTACATTAGCCGACGCTCCTATCGGAGTCGCGCTTCCGCCTATATCCGTTCCCATAGACAATGCCCATGAAAGCGTTGCGAGGCTTGCCCCCTCAACTGCCGCCAGCGACTTTATTATAGGAATCATGGTTGCGGCAAATGGAATATTATCCACAAACGCGCTTGCAAATGCTGAAAACCATATAATAATTGCAGCCATAAGCATTGCATTTCCGCCGCTTATTCTGCCGATAAAATTCGCAACAATCTGAAGAATACCTGTCTGCTCAAGACCTCCTACAACTATAAACAATCCCACAAAAAATAAAAGCGTCTTATAATCAACCTTGCCGACAATCTCACGTATATGTTTCGGAGCTGTTAAAACAGTAACAGCAGCAATAAAAAGCCCGATAGACGAGACCGTAAGCCCAGTCACAGAATGGGTTACAAGCAGAGCAACCGCGCAAACAAATATAACACAGCTTATGACAAATCCCTTTCTATCCTTTATAGCTTCCTTTGGGTCGGGAAGCGAGACCATGTCAGCTCCTTTTCCAGCAATGCTGCCTGAAAGCTCAGAATGAAACGCAAAGTAAAAATAAATCACTACTGCTATCAGCGCTATTCCAGCTATCAGCCCGGTATTTGTAATAAAATCAAAAAATGAAAAGCCTAGAGAAGTTCCTATAATAATATTGGGCGGATCTCCGCACATTGTAGCAGAGCCACCGAGGTTAGCGCAGAAAACCTCCGCTAAAATCATAGGCACAGGATTAAACTTTAAAAGCTGTGACAGCTCGACGGTGACCGCCGCAAGAAATAATATAACGGTAATGCTGTCGATAAACATCGCAAGGACCGCCGACATAACCATAAACGTGATAAATATAGGAATTGTCCTGTAATGTACGAGTTTTGCGATTCTCATGCACAGCCACCTGAAAAAGCCTGCTCTCGCCATTCCCTCTACCATAATCATCATGCCGGCGACAAAAATAATCGTCTCCCAGTTGATGCCGCTTGAGACCTCCTCTGACGTTCCCTGTGCATACCAGAAATCAGCCGTAAAAATACTCTGAATATTAAGCGTCTCCACTATAGCAGGCATACTGTGCATACATATACCGAATACCAGCAGCAGCGTCAAAAAACCACATCCCAGTGTCACATAATGGCGTTCAATCTTATCGATAACAATGAGTACAAACATTGCCACAAAAATCACAACCGCCAAAATCTGTCCTACCATTTTCTCTACCCCTTTTCCATAATAGTGTATTATCAGTTTCTATGACAAAAGCAGAGCCGTAAGCTGCTCCACACTGTCAACAATATAGTCAGCTCCCGCTTCCTCAAGCTCATTTTCACGGGCGTAGCCGAATCTCACGCCGACTGCCTCAATCCCCGCATCGTGAGCGCTGTTAATATCCTCTCTTCGGTCCCCGACCATAATTGAATCTGCCTTCATCTCATACAAAGCTTCCTGCGTTATATCTTCATTGCCGTTAAAACGGTTAAGTCTCGCAAAAACCTCCTCTATAACCTCGCTCTTATACTTCCTCGTTCCGTCAAGCTCGCTTCCGACTGCCGCTGTAAAATATCCGGACAAATCGAAATGATCAAGAATCCTTACGGCAAAAACCTCCGGCTTACACGTTGCAAGCGCTAGCGTCTTTCCTGCTGCTTTAAGCGTATCAAGACAAAATCTTATGCCTTCTATCACTTTATTTTCAAATATGCCGATGTCGCTGAAACGCTCTCTGTACTTCTCAACTGCACGCCATGCATTTTCAGGTGTCATATTGTGAAAGCGCTGAAAGCTCTCATCCAGAGGCGGTCCTATATAACATTTAAGCTCGTCCGGATTTTCGACTTCAATCCCCTGATCTTTGAGCGCATACTGCACGCATCTTGTAATGCCTGTTTTGGGGTCGGTAAGCGTACCGTCCAAATCAAATAAAATAAACTGCTTATCTATTGACATCAGTAAACTCCTCTATAACAACTCATAATAATCATTTATAAACAGATTACAATTCTCTCTGATATACCGCTCGTCGGCGCGCGACGCCTCATCACTCACGGCAACCGTGTAAAAGCCTCCCATAACGGCTCCTCTTACTGCCTCGGCTACATCCTCAAAAACCGCACAGCTCTCAGTGCCGTAACCGCACTTGTCAGCCGCAAGCTCGTACACATCAGGAAACCCCTTTCCCCTTTTTACCTCATCGCTCTGTGTAAAATTATCAAACAAATCATAAATACCGTTTCGCTTAAGACACGGCTCATACAGTGCTCTGTCCGACGCCGTTGCAACCGCAAGAGAATATCCCATTTGTTTTAATTTTAAAAGAAATTCCTTTGCTCCATCTTTGAGAATAATATCATTCGCGTAAGCGTCAGCAGCCATCTCAAACCATTCTGCGGCAATATCCTCAGGTGATTCGGATAATCCGAAACGCTTTGCGACATACTCGGAGCCAGTCACGAAATTATGCGTCTTTATCGCCTTAGCAAAATCCGGAGGAACTTCAATCCCTCTTTTTCCCAGAAATTCAACATCTACCTGCTCCCATACGCCGGTAGAATTTATCAGTGTGCCGTCCAAATCAAAGATAGCACACTGAAACCTTTCATAATCAAACCTATCCTTCATACATTTTAATTCTGTTATTCTTATTTTTAACACTCATGCTGTCGGTGTATGACGTGATAAAGTCACTGTAATTCTGATTGAGAATCGTCTGTGATATAACCTCGTCATTATCCTTATCATAGCTTCTCTCAACAAACATCACAACACTGCATTTGCTCTCATCGGCATTCTCAATAACCGTTATGTCGCCTGCCTGACGAGAGCTGTCGAACAGCCACTCACCCTCATCACCTGTTATTGATGACTTATAGACAGATGTCTTAAGAGACGCGTCAGCGTCGTCAGCGTATGTATCCGCATCCTCCGAAGCATACTCTGCACAGAGCTCATTAAATGACGCCTCGTCCGTAACCCTTGACATCATTTCCTCAGCCTTAGCCTTCGCATCGGCAAGCGAGGCCTCGTCATTTTCAGTCTCGGCTGCAATATCCAAAATCCTGTAATTTACTGTATCATAGTCATCCTTGTGTTCCTGATAATATGCTGCCACCTCTTCAGTATCCGGAGCGAGCTCTAACTGAATCTCCTCCTGAAATGCAGCCGCTTTCAGATATTCGCAGATAAACCCTTTGAGATTTTTCTCGCTGCTATGCTTTCCGAAAACTGTTTTATAATACTCGCTCACCGAAACCCCGGCAGAATCAGCCGCCGACTTAAAATCTTCCACAAAGCTGTTGTAATCATCGTCCGCGCTGTACTCATACCCTCTTGAGTCCGCCTCCTTCAAAAGCGCTTTATATTCCATAATCGTCGAGAGCGTATTATTTGCAAAATAGTCATACCATGTGTATGAAGCGTCACCTCCATATGTCTGAGCAGAATCCCTTTTAGAAGAATCGTACCCCAGATATGATGTAAAATAATCTCCGTATGTCATACCGCTGTACAATTCCTGATTTAAAATGTTCTGTTTAGTCATGGAATAATAAAAATCAAATTCTATCTGGCTTATTGAATCTCCGTCGACAGCTATATACTCATGATGAACTTTATCGTAATTAAGCCAGGCTGCCGTTCCGGCAGCCGCAACTATTATCACCGCAATGACCGTAGCCGCAATGGAAAAAATCTTTTTTCTTAAAGCCTCTTTTTTCGCCTGTTCTTTTCTTTTCTGTACCTTTCTGTCATATTTAGTGACAATTTTTTCCTGTGTATCGTTTGATGCCGCATTGCTGCCCTTTACTTTTGCCATTACTGTAAATTCCTCCATAGATTATTAATAATTTTAATTAAAATTTTTATTCTTTATCTTCTCCAGCTCATCCAGCCACAGAGCCGCGCTCGCGTCGCTCGGCATTCTCAGATCGCCCCTCGGCGAAACCGCAACAGAGCCGACCTTAGGTCCGTCCGGCAGACATGAGCGCTTAAACTGCTGTGAAAAGAAACGCCTTATAAAGGTTTTCAGCCACTTATATATAACCTCGTCCTCATACGCTCCCTCAAACGCGTGTCTGGCAAGCCTGTAAAGCTTTTCTGGCCTGACGCCGAATCTTAACATATGATACATGAAAAAATCGTGAAGCTCATAAGGTCCTACCAGATCCTCCGTTCTCTGCGCTATCGTTCCGTCCTTCTCCGGCGGCAGAAGCTCAGGACTCACCGGAGTGTCGAGAATGTCAAGCAGTACCTCCGTAAGTTCAGACTCCCCGCAGGTATCGGCATAATATCTCACAAGATGCCTTACCAGCGTTTTCGGCACAGAAGAATTGACTCCGTACATAGACATATGATCGCCGTTATAGGTTGCCCAGCCAAGAGCAAGCTCCGACATATCGCCTGTTCCTATAACCATTCCCCCTGTCTGATTGGCAATATCCATTAAAATCTGTGTGCGCTCCCTCGCCTGCCCGTTCTCGTAGGTCACATCGTGCACATTTTCATCGTGTCCTATATCCTTAAAATGCTGTCTTACTGCTTTCTCTATCGGAATTTCCCTCAGAGTACATCCAAGCTGTGCTGTCAGCTCAACGGCATTATTATAAGTTCTGTCCGTAGTTCCGAAGCATGGCATGGTGACGCACGTTATAAGACTTCTGTCAAGCCCGCAGGCGTCAAAAGCTCTGACCGTCACAAGCAGGGCGAGCGTTGAATCCAAGCCGCCCGAAATTCCTACAACAGCGCTCCTGCACCCGGTGTGTACGAGTCTCTTTTTTAAACCGAACGTCTGTATATTCAAAATCTCCTCACAGCGCTCATTCCTCTCCTTTTCGTCCTGAGGCACAAAAGGCGTTCTGTCATAATATCTCTGTAAATCCAGCTCTTTTATTTTTGTCCTGAAATAAACAGTTGTATATCCGTCGTTTTCTTCAGCAGGGACAAATGTAGTCATTCTGCGGCGTTCTGATTTAAGCCTGTCCAAATCCAAATCCGCATAAATCTGTTCCCCCGAAAACAGCTCTGCCTGTCCCAGAATAGAGCCGTTCTCACATATTATATTGTGCCCTCCGAACACGATATCCTGAGTTGACTCACCCTCTCCTGAGCTTGCGTATACATACCCCGCAACAAGTCTTGCCGACTGTCCGCTGACCAGCTCAGTCCTGTACCTGCGCTTTCCTATTATCTCATTGCTCGCCGAACAGTTTGCGATAACCGTGGCACCGTGCACGGCAAGTCCAATGCTCGGAGGCTGTACAGTCCATAAATCCTCGCATATCTCGGCTCCAACAACAAACTGTGTCATATTCTCACACGCAAACAAGAGCTTTGCCCCCATCGGCACCTCAAAATCACCGGTACGAACTTTCACGCACTCATCAAATCCTGGTGTAAACTGCCTGCGCTCATAAAATTCTCCGTAATTAGGGAGACATTTCTTAGGAACAAGTCCCAGCAGCCTGCCTTCACAAAAAGCCGCCGCCACATTGTACAGCTTACAGTTATACTCAAACGGAAGTCCTGCAAAAACAAACATTCCCTCGTATTTTTCCGACTCCCTCACAAGCTCCAAAAGACTTTCCTCAGCCTGCCGGATAAGTGTCTCCTGCAAAAATAAATCGCCGCAGGTATATCCGGTAATGCACATCTCTGGAAATACCGCAAGCGATACATTCCTCTCTGCCGCCGATAACATAAGTTCCTTTATACGCTCTGTATTATAGGTGCAGTCTGCCACCCGTATAAGCGGAGTCATGGCCGCTGCTCTTATAAATCCGTGTTTCATGGCTGTCTCCATTTCAAATATTTTTATAACATTTTACTAAAATTAAAGTTACATATCAATATCTTATACTATTTTTGCCATGTTTAATAAACCCAAACGGGAAAAAATCCGCCGCCCAATGATTTTCTAATCATTAAGGCGGCGGATTTGTTTGCTCTCCTTTGTCCTTTCTACACAATTAAATTTATGATAATACCTGACACAAGAGAAAAAATAATCACATACGCAATATAAATCGCAAATCGCTTTACACCCAAAACTATTTTTAAAGCTCCCAAATTAGTTATTTTTGTTGCCGGACCGGTTATCATAAACGCAGCCGCGCTTCCCATACTCATGCCGTCCATAAGCCACCCCTGCAAAAGCGGTATTGTTCCG
>ERZ1643246.4728-NODE-4728-length-10513-cov-7.591987_pt1 | contig 10513 bp, 6 predicted proteins | sample MGYA00579265_ERZ1643246 | MGnify/ENA primary metagenome ERZ1643246 (study PRJEB29033, sample SAMEA4952261) | chicken gut metagenome | biome: Broiler Chicken; feature: Gastrointestinal Tract; material: Caecum | place: Ireland | collected 2018 | study: Broiler...
TATTTTACAATCGATTCACCGTGGATGCCAAATCGATTTTAGGCGTTTTCAGTCTGGATCTGAACAAAACTCTGACTGTGCAATATGCTGGAATCGATCCGAATTTTGAGGCAACTTTGAATAAATTCTGCGTCGCTTAGGCGGTCAGGCAGTAGGGTATAGGAAAAAGAGAAGTGCTTCCATTCCGCAGGAGCGGGAGGGAGGGCTTCTTTTTTTTGACTCTGATATGTTATAATAGACAGGATCAGTAGAAATAGAAAAAGACAGGAACGGGAAATGGAAGAGAAGAAAGAAGAAAAAATCCGGATTTCCGTGCGGAATCTGGTGGAGTTTATTCTAAGAGAAGGGGATCTGGACAACCGTCAGGGAGGAGGAAGCGACAAAGAAGCCATGCTGCTTGGCGGAAGGATTCACCGGAAGATTCAAAGGCAGATGGGCGGCGGCTATCACGCTGAGGTGCCGCTTCAGATTGTTGTACCCTGTGAAAAACTGGATATTGTAGTTGAAGGAAGGGCGGACGGTATCATTGAAGAGGAAGACCGTACGGCGGTTGATGAAATCAAAGGGATCCTTCAGGATCTGGAGCTGATCAGAGAGCCGAAGAAACTGCATCTGGCTCAGGCAAAATGCTATGCATACATTTATGCCGGTAAGAAAGAGCTGTCCCGGATCGGAGTACAGATGACCTACTGCCAGATGGAGACGGAGGAAGTGAAGCGCTTTTACCAGGAGTTCTCCTATGATGAGCTGGAAGAGTGGTTTCTGGATCTGGTACATCAGTATGAAAAGTGGGCTCTGTTTCAGATTGAGTGGAGGAGAAAAAGAAACTGCTCCATCAAGAAAGTGGAGTTTCCGTTCGGATACCGGGAAGGACAAAAGGATCTGGTGGTATCGGTCTACCGTTCCATTCTCCGGAAAAAAAAGCTCTTTATCCAGGCGCCAACCGGGGTCGGAAAGACGATTGCAACCGTATTCCCGGCCGTCAAAGCTGTCGGGGAGGGGCTGGCCAACCAGATTTTCTATCTGACTGCAAAGACCATTACCAGGACGGTGGCAGAAAAAGCATTCCTGACATTGAAAGAGCAGGGACTTGCCTATAAGGTGATTACACTGACCGCCAAGGAAAAGATCTGTTTCTGTGAGAAGGCAGATTGTAATCCGGATGCCTGTCCGTATGCGAAGGGGCATTTTGACCGGGTGAATGATGCGGTTTATGATATGCTGACTCATACCGATGACATGAGTCGGGAGCAGATTGAAGCTTATGCCAGAAAACATACGGTCTGTCCCTTTGAAATGGCATTGGATCTGTCAGTCTGGACGGATGCGGTTATTTGTGATTACAATTATGTGTTTGATCCCAACGCACATTTGAAACGTTTCTTTGGAGAAGGGGCAAAGAGGGAGTATCTTTTTCTGATTGACGAGGCCCACAATCTGGTGGAGCGGGGAAGAGCCATGTACAGCGCTTCCATCTGCAAGGAGGATTTTCTGGAAGTCAGACGACTGGTCCGGGAAGAGGACGCAAAGCTTGCAAAGACGATCAGCGGGTGCAACGAACAGCTTCTGACATTGAAGCGGGAATGTCCGGGACATGCGCTGTATTCCAGTGTTTCACATCTTGTGCTACGGCTGATGAATGTAATGAGCGAGGCAGAGCGTTTCCTTGAAGAGTGTAAAAAGGAGGAAATTCGGGAGAAGGTGCTGGATCTGTATTTTCAAATCCGGGATTTTCTTTACATACATGACCGTCTGGATGAGAACTATATGATCTACACGGAGCTTCCGGAAGATGGGAAATTTTATGTAAGGCTGTTCTGTGTCAATCCGGCGGTTAATTTGAGTGAATACCTGAATTATGGCGTCAGTACCATCTTCTTTTCCGCCACGCTGCTTCCGATTCAATATTACAAAAAGCTGTTAAGTACTCAGACGGATGATTATGCAGTGTATGCGCATACGCCGTTTCCGGAGGAAAATAAAAGGGTTCTGATTGGAAGCGATGTCACGACCCGGTATACAAGACGTGGGGAAGAGATGTACGGGCGGTATGCCCGGTACCTGCTTGAGACGGTCCGGAAAAAACCGGGGAACTATCTTGCATTTTTCCCGTCATACCGGTTTTTGAATGATGTGTATGAGAGTTTTCAAAAGCTCAGGAATCCGGAAGATGAGCTGTTTTGTCTGATCCAGGACTCCGGGATGACGGAGGAGGAGCGGGAAGAGTTCCTGAATTACTTTGAACAGGAACGGCAGGGATCGCTGATCGGTTTCTGCGTGATGGGAGGCATTTTCTCGGAAGGAATTGACCTGACAGAAGAAAAGCTGATTGGAACGTGGATTATAGGGACCGGACTTCCTCAGGTCTGTCTGGAGAGAGAGCTCTTGAAGCAGTATTTTGACGAGAAAGGGATGAATGGATTTGATTATGCTTACCTGTATCCTGGCATGAATAAAGTCATGCAGGCGGCAGGGCGGGTGATCCGTACCGATACGGACCGGGGAATGATTTTCCTTTTGGATGAACGCTTCCAGTTCGGGCAGTACCGGGCGGTGTTCCCAAGAGAATGGAGTCAGGCGAAATCCATCCGGCTTTCTCAGACAGCCGATGAGGTGGAAGCGTTCTGGAAGAGCCAATCGTAAAAAAAGAATCCGGACCGCGTTTTGCGGCCGGATTCTTAAAAATAGTCAAGAAAAGCCTGTACGGAACGGGACATGGGAATCCGGTCGTTGTAGGCGATCAAGAGCTGCCGTTTGGGCAGCTCTTCTTTCGTCTCTACAATAAAAAGCCCCTCCGAATCACGGCTTAAACAGTAGTCTGGAATAAATGCGATGCCGAGACCGATTTTGGCAAGATCGATTAAAAGGTCGTTGCTGCTCAGTTCAATTTCCGGAACCAGATCCAGCTGGTGCTGTTGAAACAGGCTGTGGAGAAATTCGCTTGTTGTGCTTTTTCTGTCCAGCATCAGGATCGGCTGTTCCAGAAGCTCCTGATAGGTGAGTTGTTTCCCCTTCAGATGGGAGAAGGAGTCATTAGCGATAAAGACATCCTGAAAGGTCTTGATTTTCTTGACTGTGGACAGTTGATTGATATAGTTGTTCGGGTAATTGATGAAAATCAGATCTACCTGTCCATTCTCCAGAAGGTCTACACATTTGATAGAGGTCTGGTTGGTCACCTTAATGTGAGAATTTGGGAAACTGCGGTGAAAGCGTTCCAGATACGGGACAAGGAAGTACCTGCAGATCGTATCGCTTGCGCCGATCCGGATCTGCCCGCCTGTGGAAGAGGACTCCAACAGCTGGTTTTCTCCGCGCTTGATCAGATTCATGGCGGGCTCCACATGGCGTAGAAGGATTTCTCCTTCCGGCGTCAGCTGCACTTTTTTTGTGCTGCGGATAAATAAAACCTGATCCAGCTTTTTTTCCAGCGCCTTGATGGACTGGCTGACAGCGGACTGAGAAATATAAAGCTGCTTGGATGCCTCGGAAAAACTTAAGGTCGATGCAACGTAATAAAAGACTTTATATAATTCATAATTGATATCCATCATAAGCCCTCCTTATAAATTATAGCTCTATTATAAGGAAAGAACGTAAAAAAAACAAGGTGCAAAAGTTTTACTGGAAGGATGGGGCGTAAGCCTCTATAATAAAAAGGAACACAGACAGAAAAGGACGGCGATAAAAATGAAAACAAAAAAGATCCTACATGGATTTCTGGCGGCAGCCGCAGCGGTCTCACTGATCCTGATTTTGTTCCTGAGTGCTTTTGAGATTGCTGCGTACAGTGATTTTGGCTTTTATGAAAAGGAATATGAAAAGTACGAAATTCAAAATACGCTTCCGATGAAGATGGATGATATCATGGATGTTACGGAGAAAATGATGGCTTATCTGAAAGGGGACCGGGATGAGCTTTCCGTTTCTACAACCATTGACGGAAAAGAACAGGATTTTTTTAATGATCAGGATCGTTTCCACATGGGGGAAGTCCGGGATCTGTTCCTGGGAGGATTTGCCCTTCGAAGAGCGGCGGCAGTGATTCTGGTTGCTGCAGTTGTGCTTCTTCTGATCTTAAAGGCGGATATCCGAAGGATTCTGCCCAAGGCCTATGAGATTACGGTGGGAGTGTTTCTGGCTCTGGTCCTCTTCCTTGGCATTGCAATTTCCGTGAACTTTGACCGGTGCTTTGTGATTTTCCATGAGCTGTTCTTCGACAATGATCTGTGGATGTTCGACCCGGCCACAGATTATATGATCCGAATGCTGCCGGAAGGATTCTTTCTTGACATGACCATTCGGATTGGAGGATTTTTCCTTGCCTTCCTGATTTTCTTTGAGCTGATCTGCATGGGACTGAGGATCTGGAGAAAGAAAAAGGGAATTAGGACAGCTTATAAGTAAATTTAAATATATTAATTATACTTATCAAGAAAAATATGATACACTAAGGTCAGAATCGAATAATCTTTAACAAAGAAGAATGGAGGAACTTCATGAGCGGTGTAAAACGTGTATATGCAGAGAAAAAACAGGATTTTGCCGTGCAGGCGAAAGCATTAAAACACGAAATCAAAAGCTACCTTGGGATTTGCGACGTGACCAATGTCCGCGTGCTGATCCGCTATGATATTGAAAATCTGTCAGACGAGACATTTGAGAGGGCGTGCAACGGTGTATTCGCTGAGCCGCCGGTAGATACTTTATATAAAGAAACTTTCCCGATGAAGGGGGACGAGCGTGCCTTTTCCGTAGAATATCTGCCGGGACAGTTTGACCAGAGAGCGGATTCTGCTGTACAGTGCGTGCAGTTTATTCGCGAGGATGAAAAGCCGGTAATCAAGACGGCGACGACCTATGTAATTGAGGGAAAGGTAAGCGATGAGGAGTTTGCTGCGATCAAGGCACACTGCATCAACCCGGTGGACTCCAGAGAGACCGGAATGGAAAAGCCGGACACGTTGGTGACAAAGTTTGAGGAGCCTGCAGATGTTCTGATTTTCGATGGCTTTCAGAATATGGAAGAGGGAAGCTTAAAAGAGCTTTATGATTCCCTTGGACTGGCTATGACATTCAAGGACTTCCTTCATATTCAGAATTATTTCCGGAATGAGGAAAAACGGGATCCGTCCATGACAGAGATCCGGGTACTGGATACTTACTGGTCCGATCACTGCCGTCACACCACATTCTCCACAGAGCTTACGAATGTTACCTTCGGGGAAGGAGATTACCGGGAACCGATGGAGGAGTCCTACCGGGAATATTTACAGACTCACAGTGAGATTTTCAAAGGCAGAGAGGACAAGTTTGTCTGCCTGATGGATCTTGCCCTGATGGCGATGAGAAAGCTGAAAAAGGAAGGAAAGCTTCAGGACCAGGAGGAGTCCGACGAGATCAATGCGTGCAGCATCGTTGTACCGATCGAAGTGGACGGGAAGGAAGAAGAGTGGCTTGTCAACTTTAAGAATGAAACCCACAATCATCCGACGGAGATCGAGCCGTTCGGAGGTGCAGCGACCTGCCTTGGAGGAGCAATCCGCGATCCGCTTTCCGGACGTACCTATGTATATCAGGCGATGCGTGTGACAGGAGCGGCGGATCCGACCGTTTCTGTGAAAGACACGTTGAAAGGGAAGCTTCCGCAGAAGAAACTTGTCAGAGAAGCTGCTCATGGATACAGTTCCTACGGAAACCAGATCGGACTTGCCACAGGCATGGTAAAAGAGATCTACCATCCGGACTATGTGGCAAAACGTATGGAGATTGGTGCGGTGCTTGGCGCTGCTCCGAGACGTGCGGTTATCCGGGAGACATCCGATCCAGGTGATATCATTATTCTCCTGGGCGGACGGACAGGAAGGGACGGATGCGGCGGTGCAACCGGTTCTTCCAAAGTGCATACAGAAGCATCCATTGAGACCTGCGGTGCGGAGGTTCAGAAAGGAAATGCGCCGACCGAGCGGAAGATTCAGAGAATGTTCCGCAGAGAAGAAGTCAGCCGTCTCATCAAGAAGTGTAATGACTTTGGAGCCGGAGGAGTTTCTGTTGCCATCGGAGAGCTGGCAGACGGTCTGAGAGTGGATCTGGACAAGGTTCCGAAGAAATACGCAGGACTTGACGGAACAGAGATTGCCATTTCCGAGTCCCAGGAACGGATGGCTGTGGTAGTGGATCCAAAAGATGTCAAACAGTTTTTGGCATATGCGAAAGAGGAGAACCTGGAGGCAGTGGAAGTGGCTGTGGTAACAAAAGAACCTCGCCTTGTGCTCTCCTGGAGAGGAAAAGAGATTGTCAATATTTCCCGTGCATTCCTCGATACAAACGGAGCGCATCAGGAGACGGAAGTCTTTGTTGAGATTCCGTCCAAAGACGGCAACATGCTGGAAGAACGCAAAGATGTGCCGGATGTGAAAGAAGCATGGATGAATACATTAAAAGACCTTAACGTATGTTCGCAGAAAGGTCTGGTGGAGATGTTTGACGGCTCCATCGGAGCTGGATCTGTCTTTATGCCGCACGGCGGAAAATACCAGATGACAGAGACTCAGACCATGGTTGCCAAGCTTCCGGTACTCAAAGGGGCATGTGATACGGTGTCCATGATGAGTTTCGGCTTTGATCCGTATCTTTCCAGCTGGAGTCCGTATCACGGAGCAGTCTATGCAGTGACAGAATCCATTGCAAAGATCGTAGCTTCCGGCGGAGACTACCGGAAGATCCGGTTTACTTTCCAGGAATATTTCCGCAGAATGACCGAAGATCCAAAACGCTGGAGTCAGCCGTTTGCAGCACTCCTTGGTGCTTACAGCGCACAGATTGGATATGGACTGCCGTCCATTGGAGGAAAGGACAGTATGTCCGGAACCTTCCAGGATATCGATGTGCCTCCGACACTGGTTTCCTTTGCTGTGGACATTGCGAAGGTTGGAGACATCATTACTCCGGAACTCAAGACAGCAGGCAATAAGCTTGTATGGCTCCGGATTGAAAAGGATCAGTACAGCCTGCCGGTTTACAGTCAGGTCATGGATCAGTACGGCAAATTCCGTGAGGATATCCAGAACGGAAATATCGTTTCCGCATATGCTCTGGATCGCCACGGTATTGCAGCGGCCGTCAGCAAGATGGCATTCGGAAACGGCATGGGTGTCAAGATTGAGCACAATGTAGATCCGAGAGATTTCTTTGCTCCGGGATTTGGAGATCTCATCGCAGAAGTACCGGCAGACAGAGTCGGAAAACTTGCGATTACCTATACAGTGATCGGTGAAGTGACAGATGACGCCGCCTTCTCCTATGGAAATACACAGATGACACTGGCGGAAGCAGAAGAAGCATGGAAAGCGCCGCTGGAAAAGGTATTTGCAACCAGATCTGGAGAGACAGCAAAGATGGAGCGGGTATCTGTGACACCGGCGGATCCGAAAGCGCAGATTACAGAAGATGGTTGCTATGATACAAAAGAGATCCATATCTGTGCGCATAAGATTGCACAGCCGACGGTCTTCATTCCGGTATTCCCAGGAACGAACTGCGAGTACGACAGTGCGAAAGCGTTTGAACGGGCCGGGGCAAAGGTGATTACAAAAGTATTCCGGAATCTGGATGCGGCAGACATTCGTGATTCTGTGGCAGAGTTTGAAAAGGCCATCGGACAGTCTCAGATCATCATGTTCCCAGGCGGATTTTCCGCAGGGGATGAGCCGGACGGATCTGCAAAATTCTTTGCGACCGCATTCCAGAACGCAAAGATGAAAGAGGCAGTAGAGAAGCTTTTAAATGAGAGAGACGGTCTTGTGCTTGGTATCTGTAATGGATTCCAGACACTGATCAAGCTTGGCCTGGTTCCGCACGGTAAGATTGTCGGACAGACCAGTGATGCTCCGACTCTGACTTATAATACGATCGGCCGTCATATTTCCAAGATGGTTTATACAAAAGTAGTAAGCAATAAATCTCCGTGGCTTCAGATGGCAGAGCTTGGCGGTGTCTATACCAACCCGGCTTCCCATGGAGAGGGACGGTTTGTGGCAAACGAGGAATGGCTCAAAACCCTCTTTGCAAATGGCCAGGTGGCAACGCAGTACTGCGATCTGGAGGGCAATGTGACGATGGACGAGGAATGGAATGTCAACGGTTCCTACTGTGCGATCGAAGGTATCACAAGCCCGGATGGTCGTGTACTTGGTAAGATGGCGCATTCCGAGCGTAGAGCGGACGGTGTGGCGATCAATATTTACGGGGAACAGGATCTGAAGATCTTTGAATCCGGCGTCGCATATTTTAAATAAGATCGAAAATGTGAGAAAAGGGAGGACAGTTCCAAAAGGGGATGTCCTCCCTTGTGCATCCGGAAGTTTGACAGAAGAAATTACGGTGATTATAATAAAAACGTAAAACTGCCGGAAGGGTTATCAAGGGAGGAATAGATGTGCCGTCCAGTAAGATCGGAAAATATATCTCTATTTTAAATCGTCAGTCTCAGAAATATCTGCACCATCTCGTGGAGCAGTATGGGATTGGGTATTCCAGTTATTATTTTGTAATGTATATCGGCGCCAACCCAAAATGCAGTCAGCGGGAAATGTGTGAATCCATGGCGATGGATCAGGCTATGGCCACAAGGGAGATGCGCCGCCTGGAAAAGAGTGGATATATTATCAGAGAAAAGCGCCCTGGCAATGCAAAAACATACGAGATTTCCTTGTCGGAAAGTGGAAAAAAACTGTATCTGGAGCTGAAAGACAAGCTGACAGAATGGTGGGGAGAGCTGATGGAAGAAAGTCGAATCGATCCGGAGCCGTTTTCAAGACAGCTGCAGACCCTGGCCAGAGCCGCTTATCAAAAAGCTGCGGGGAGCGTAGAACAAGAAGAGAAGACCAGGAAGAAGCGGTAAAAAAATCTTGACAACACTATCAAAATGCTTTACAGTGTTAAAGAAGAAAAGCGGTGTATGTTTATGCAGGCTTTTGAGTGAAAAGGTAGGAGGAAGATATTATGTCGTATGTAGATGAAGTGATTGACCTTGTGGTAAAGAAAAATCCAAACGAACCGGAATTCCACCAGGCTGTGAAAGAAGTGCTGGAGTCTCTCCGTGTCGTGATTGAGGCAAATGAGGACAAATACAGAAAAGAAGCACTGTTAGAAAGACTCACAGAGCCGGAAAGACAGCTGTTATTCCGTGTTCCATGGGTAGATGACAATGGACAGGTTCACGTCAACAAGGCGTACCGTGTACAGTTCAACAGCGCCATCGGACCATACAAGGGGGGACTCAGACTTCATCCGTCAGTGAACTTAAGCATTATCAAATTCCTTGGATTTGAGCAGATTTTCAAAAACTCTCTGACAGGACTGCCGATCGGAGGAGGAAAAGGAGGATCTGACTTTGATCCAAAAGGAAAATCTGACAGAGAGATTATGGCATTCTGCCAGAGCTTCATGACAGAGCTCTGCAAATACATCGGAGCCGATACAGATGTCCCTGCCGGTGATATCGGAACAGGAGCAAGAGAGATCGGATATATGTTCGGACAGTATAAGAGAATTCGCGGCGTATTCGAAGGTGTTCTTACCGGAAAAGGACTGACCTACGGAGGATCCCTTGTCCGTACGGAAGCAACCGGATACGGACTGCTCTACTTTACAGAAGAAATGTTAAAACTGGCGGGCAAGGACATGAAAGACAAAGTCGTTGCCATCTCCGGAGCAGGAAATGTTGCCATCTACGCAGCGGAAAAAGCCGCACAGATGGGTGCCAAGGTTGTGACTATGAGCGATTCTACCGGATGGATCTACGATCCGGAAGGCATTGATCTGGATGCAATCAAAGAAATCAAAGAAGTAAAACGTGCAAGACTGACTGAATACAAGACATACCGCCCGAATTCCGAATACCACGAAGGTGCAGGCGTATGGTCTGTAAAATGTGATATCGCACTTCCGTGTGCAACACAAAATGAACTGCACCTGGAAGATGCAAAACAGCTTGTGGCAAACGGCTGTATTGCAGTAGCGGAAGGAGCCAACATGCCGACTACAATGGAAGCAACCGAGTACTTACAGGAAAACGGTGTACTCTTTGCACCTGGAAAAGCATCCAATGCCGGCGGAGTAGCAACCTCTGCACTGGAAATGTCACAGAACAGCGAACGTTTAAGCTGGTCCTTTGAAGAAGTAGATGAAAAGCTGAAAAATATCATGGTCAATATCTGCCACAACGCAGCAGACGCAGCAAAGAGATATGGATTCGAAGGAAACTACGTAGTAGGAGCAAACATCGCAGGCTTTGAAAAAGTCGCAGCGGCAATGGAGGCTCAGGGAATCGTCTAAGATGAAAAAACGGTAAATCAACACGAAAAAAACTGTGTCAAAAAAGATAAAAAAAGTGTTGACATTTGTTAGATGTTAATAGTATAATAATCAAGCGGGTTGCGAAAGCGACCCGCGATACATGGGATCTTAGCTCAGCTGGGAGAGCATCTGCCTTACAAGCAGAGGGTCATAG
>ERZ1643246.4730-NODE-4730-length-10508-cov-264.943270_pt1 | contig 10508 bp, 9 predicted proteins | sample MGYA00579265_ERZ1643246 | MGnify/ENA primary metagenome ERZ1643246 (study PRJEB29033, sample SAMEA4952261) | chicken gut metagenome | biome: Broiler Chicken; feature: Gastrointestinal Tract; material: Caecum | place: Ireland | collected 2018 | study: Broiler...
CGAAGCTCCAGCCGCGAAGCGGCGAGGAGTTCGGCCAGGATTACCGCGCCAGCGAGGACTTGGGGGTTTCCAAAGGGGGGCGTCCAGCACCCCACTTTGGTCCGGGGATTCGCAAGGGGGTGAAACTCCCTTGCGCCTGTCTTTGCCTACTTTCTGCAGGAGCAGAAAGTAGGGGCCCCCGCGCGGCCTGCGAAGTGCCCCGAAGGGGTAAGCGCGTCGAAGGGATAAAGTAGAATTTTCAAAAAAGGGACAGAAGATAAAGCGCGTCGAAGGGATAAAAATAAAATTTAATAGGCGTAAAAAGGATCAACCAACGCCCCCATCACAAAAGAAAAGAGAAGTAAAGCAGGAGAGCGTTACTTCAAAACGATCGCCTGCGACAAGTGCCGCGGGGTGTCGGCGTCTAACCCCTTCGCCGCCGCAATCGCAAGGCCCAGCGTCTGGCCAATCAGACCAATCACCGGCGCATCCAACAGCTCGCCATACCCCTCGTCGAGGGAGTATACATAGTCCGCGCAGCCGGAGAACGCGTCGCCAAGTTCTTCGCCGAGCACCGCTATGATCGCGCCGTACCCCTTCATCTGCGTCAATAGATCGACGTCCGCCTCGCGGCTGACCCGGTGGCTTAGGCACACAATCAGCGTCTTGTCATCGACCAGGCTCATCGGGCCGTGGCGGTACTCGAGGTCATAGTACGCCTCCGAGTTCGTCAGGCCCATCTCCTTCATCTTATTCATGCATTCGTTCGCGATGCCGTAGTAAATCCCCTGGCCGAGCGTGATGAAGAGATTTAATTCCGGATGCTCTGCGATGATCTTCTGCGCGAGCGCGTCGGACCCCTCGAGCACGCGCTGGGCCATTTCCGGGTATTGGTCGAGTTTCTTTAATTCCTCGTCTTTCCCGCCGACGTACAGCGCCATCAATACCGCCAGATATACCATGCTCGTAAACGAGCGCGTCATCACGACGCTGTCCTCCGCCGTCTCGGGCGACAGGATCACATAGTCGTTGTAATCGCGGCTGTCCGCGTCGCACGTGATTGCGAGGGTCGTCACGTTCGGCAGCGCGCGCACCTTGTCAATCGCGCGGCGCACCTCCGTCGTGTAGCTCTTGCGCGTGATCGGCAGCACGAGATAATTCCCGTCCTTGATGTACGCCTCCGGGAAGAAGTACAACTCCGAGCACGGCACGCCCTTGGCCGGGATGCCCGTGCACGCCGTGAACGCCGCCGCCGACGCCTGCGCTAAGTAAAGCGATGTCCCGCAGCCCGTAAACAGAAGCTCGCGGTACGGCTTCCCCTTGCGGAATACTTCGTCGAGCGTCGCGAAAATCGCGTCTTTCGTGTCGTTGATTGCCCGAAACGATGCGGGCTGGCCGTACATTTCGGTTTTCGTCATCGCGCCGTTTTGTTTCATTTCTAAAACGCCTCCTTTTTATGCATGCTTATGCCTTGCCTTCGGCGCCCGCTAAGCGGATAATCTCGCGGATGTCCGCTGTGAGCGCCTCGTTTGCGTATTTCGAGAGCTTCCAGGAATGGCCCTGGTGGTCGGTCTTGAGCGCTTCCTCGTAGTGCTCGACGTATTTGTAGCGGATCTCCGTGCCGAAATTGATCTTCGCGACGCCTAAGCGGATCGCTTCCTTGATAATCTCCGGCTTCATGCCCGTACAGCCGTGCAGCACGAGCGGGAGGTCCGTAAACGCCGCCGTCTGCTCTAAGACTTCGAGGTGGATGTCCGGCTCGCCCTTATAGAAGCCGTGCGCGTTGCCGATGCCGATGGCCAGGGAATCCGGGTGGCACAGCGACAAAAATTCCCGCACATCGTCGACGTTCGCGATGTTCTTATTCTCAAGCATCACGCCGTCGCCGTCTAACCGCTGCAGCTCGCCGATTTCCGCCTCGACCGGCACCTGGAAGCAGCGCGCGACCTTCAGGACTTCGTTTGTCAAGGCCGCGTTTTCGCGGATCGGCTTCGTCGAGCCGTCGATCATCAACGACGTAAAGCCGTTTTGCAGCGACTGCATGCACAATGCAAAGCTGTCGCCGTGGTCTAGGTGGATCGCAATCGGCACGTCCACCTTCGCCGCGCACCACTTGCACACCTGCACGAACCAGTCGTCGCCCGAGTAGGCGCCCGTCGATTCGTAGTGCGCCAAAATCGCCGGCGCATGGAGCTGCTGCGCCGCGCGGCATACCGCCCAGATGATGTCGTAATTGCCGCCCTGCGTGTTGATGGCCGGCACCGCATAGCCCTCGCGGCGGGCTTTTTTGAGCATTTCTTTCGTTGTAGTCAGCATAAAAAACTCCTTGAGAGAAGTTTTCCACCTCCTTTGCGGGAGGTGGAAAACGGAAAATCGTAAATCTAAAACGGGCCTTTCAGCGCCTTTGCGGGCGTTTATTCGCCGGCTTCCGCCGCTGCCTCGTCGATGTCCTTGCAGGCCTCTTCCATCACGTCGAACAGGATATAATCCTCAAGCGGGGCCGCCTCGGCGTCGCCGGCCGCGACGATCGCGTCCTGCTGCGTCTGGTAGTACTGCTTGACGGTATCCATGTCGTTATTGATGAAATCGGACGTCGTCCAGTCGGCCACGTTCACCTGCTCGAGCTGCGTGTCCTTGTCGCCCTTGATCTGGTCGGCAACCCAGCCCGCGACGGTGTCGTCGTTGTCGTGGTTTGCGCGGTAGTCAAAGCCCTTGTACAGCGCGCGCGTGAAGCGGACGAGCACGTCACGGTTTTCTTCGACATACGACGGCATGCAGATCCAGCTCGAAAGCGAGACGGTCTGGTCCGTAAACATCTTATTGTCGCACAGCTGCACGGCGTCGTCGCCCATCTGCTTTAAGATCTGGTTCGTGTTCGGCACCCACGCCGCGCACGCGTCGACGGAGCCGGAAATCATCGCGGAGACGAGGTTCGTCGCGTCCATGCTCATCGGCTGGATGTCGTCCATCGTCAGGCCCGCCTTCTGGAGGCCGAGTTCCAAAATATCTTCACTCGACGTGCCGGGCGCATACGCGACAACCTTGCCCTTTAAGCCCTCGAGCGTGTCGGTGCCCTTCGACTTGCTGCCGATGATTGCGTCGCCGTTCGAGACGTGCGCCAAAGCGAAGATGTCCGCGCGGCCCTGGATGCACAGCTTATGCGCGCCCTGGCCGATGTAGCCGACGTCGATCGAGCCGGATTCCATCGCGTTGATGATGGTCGGGCCGTCCGCGAATTCCGTCAAATTCACGTCGATGCCTTCCTCGTCAAAGTAGCCGAGGTTGATCGCGGACACAAGGCCCGACAAAGACGCATAGTCGGGCATGTACGCGACGTTGACCGTCGCGCGCTCGGCGGTCGTCTCGCCCGTCGAAGCGGCCGCGCTCTCGGTCGTGGAAGCCGCCGCGCTCTGGGTGTCCGCGGAAGCCGTCGTGCTCGACGTCCCGCCGCCCGCGCAGCCGGCGAGCAGTGCCGCCGCTGTCACGGCGGACAGAAACATTGCAAATACCTTCTTCATGGTTTTGAGTCCTCCCTTACAAAAAATCAGTTTGTGCGCCCCGCCGCCCGGGGGAAAGCCCCGCAAAACGGCTTTGGCGCCCTTTTTTTAAAAAAGCCGTTTTTTAAAAAACCGGCTTTCTTTCCTAAAAACCGTCTTTGCGGCCGCTTACTTGCGGACCTCGAGGTATTCCTGGTAGACCTCGCTCCAGATCTTATTCTTGAGCTCGATAAAGCGCTCGCTCATCTTCGTCTCCTGCGTGCGCGGATACGGGATATCAATCTCCACAATGTCCTTGACACGCCCGGGCCGCGCGCTCATAATGACAACACGCTGCGCTAAGATAATCGCCTCGTCGACGTCGTGCGTGATAAAGAAGCACGTCTTGCGCTCCTTCTCCCACGTGTTCAAAAGCTCCTGCTGCAGCTGCGTGCGCGTCTGCGCGTCGAGCGCGCCGAACGGCTCGTCCATTAAAAGGACTTCCGGGTTGACCGCGTAGGCGCGCGCAATCGCCACGCGCTGCTTCATGCCGCCGGAGAGCTCCTTCGGGTAGTGGTTCACAAATTCTTCGAGCTGCACGACCTTGATGTACTTCATCGCGATCTCTTTGGCCTCTTCGGGCGATTTCCCCTGCAGCCGCGGCCCGAACATGACGTTCTTTAACACCGTCATCCACGGGAACAAAGCGTACTGCTGGAACACGACGCCGCGTTCGACGCCGGTCGTCGTGATGCGCTTGCCGTCGATGTACGCCGCGCCCTGAGTCGGCGTGTCAAGGCCCGCGATGATGTTTAAAAGCGTCGATTTGCCGCAGCCGGACGGCCCGACGACGCAGACGAATTCATTTTCGTGAATGTCGAGGTTCACGCCGTTTAAGGCAATGACTTTGCCCGTGCGGCCGTTGTAAATTTTCTTAACCCCGTCGATTTTGAGCTTCACGCGCTCCGCGTTTCCTGCCATCCTGTCAGCCTCTTTTCCAAGAATTTAATGACTTTCTCGAGCACCAGCCCGATGATGCCGATGATGATGATGTACAAAAGCATCGCTGCCGTCTCGTAGTTGTTCGACAGTGCGCGGATGCGCATGCCGAGGCCCGCGAACGCGCCGGTCGATTCCGCCGCGATCAATGTTGTCAAGGCGACCGAGACGCCCAGCCGCACGGCCGTCAGGATAAACGGCGTCGTTGCCGGGAAAATCACCTTTAAAAACAGTACGGTGTCATTCGCGCCCAAGACTCGCGCGGCCTTAATCAGCGTGTTGTCCACGCCGCGCACGCCCTGGTAAATCGTGACGGCCATCGTCAAGAACGTCGCAATCCAGATGACGATGATCTGCGGCGTGCGGCCGACGCCCACCGCGATGACGACGAGCGGCACGTACGCGAGCGGCGGGATGTTGCGGATAAACTGGATCCACGGCTCCAAGATGCCGCGCACCGGCAGATACCACGCCATCAAGAACGCGACCGGCACGCTCGTCACAAAGCCGAGCGCGAAGCCCGCGCCGACCGAGATCATCGAGCTTGCAAGGTCTTCGCCGAGCGCGCCGTTTTGAATCATCGTCTGCAGCGCCTCAAAAATGGCCGGCACAAACGGGAAGCTGCGCGAGGTCTTCGGATTGACCGAAAGCGCGTACCACAATAACAGCGCCGCCGCGAAGGAGATCAGCACCCAACCCCAGTGGGGAACCTTCTGCAAAAGGCTCTTTTTTTCTTTCTGCTCCATAGGATTTCCTCCCTTTACTTTGGATAATACTGTAAGAAAGCGTCGGCCGCCCGATGCGGCAACGCGCTTTTTTAAAGGTTCGTCCCGCCTGCGCGGTGCGGCAGGTGGAAAAAGTCCGGGAACGCCTCGCCCAGAAGCGGGCGGCACCACGCGCAAAACGATTCGGTCACGCCGTTTCCCCGGGCGTTGATGTAGCAGTCGGGCAGGCAGCGCGCCGAGAGCATCCCGGCCGAAAGGTCCACCGGCACAAACGTCACGCCATAGCCTTTCCCGCTTTCGCGCTCTAGCCCGACCATCACGCCCGTGCGGCCCTCAAGGGCCCATTCGGCGGCCTTCGCCCCGGCGGCCACGGCCTCGCGCAGGTCGACGTCCGACTGCCACGCGACCGATGCCCGGCCCGCAAGGCCCGGCTTTTCGCTGCGCGCCTTGACCCCGAGCTCGCGGATGACAAGTTCGGCTAAATACGCGCTCACGTCGCCGAAATACGTCGCGCGCCCGACCTGAAACACCGGCGGCACGACCGGCGCGCCCGTCTCGTCCTTGAGGCCCTCGCTCGCGACCACCACGGCCTCGCCCTTCTCGCGGTAGAGCCGCTCCACGTCCGACAAAAACCGTTCCTTCGAAAACGGCCGCTCCGGCACGTAAAGGAGGTCCGGCCCCTCGCCGGGCGCCTGCCCCGCGAGCGCCGCCGCCGCCGTAATCCACCCGGCGTCGCGGCCCATCGCCTCGACGATGCACACGTGGATCGGCAGGCTTCTGACGTCCTCCGTGATTTCCCGCACGGTCGCCGCAAGGTAGCGCGCCGCGCTGCCGAAGCCCGGCGCGTGGTCCGTAAACGGGATGTCGTTGTCGATCGTCTTCGGGATGCCGACGACCGAAACCCCCGCGCCCTCGCACGCCTTCGCGAGCTTTGCGCACGTGTCCATCGTGCCGTTTCCGCCGTTTAAAAGCACCCAGCGGATGTCGTGTTTTCGAAAGATTTCCGCCATCTTTTCGTAGTCGCCGTTTTGCAGCGGTGTGCGCGAAGAACCGATTGCGCTGCCGGGGGTCTGTAAAAGGGTTTCGAGCCGCCCGCTTCTGCAGGTTTTAAAATCGAAAAACCGCTCGTTTAAGACGCCCTCCGTGCCGCCGATTGCCCCGTAAATGTGCGCGGGCGTCCCGTCCGCTTTTGCCGCCATAACCGCCCCGTAAAGGGAGCCGTTGATGACCGCCGTCGGCCCGCCGCCGTGGACGATCAAAAGATTTGCCACAGCCCTCGCCTCCTTTCGTTTTCCTTGTCCTGTTTCCCGTTTCGTCCGGGCCGGGCTACTCACTTTGCCCAATATGTTTCCCGGACGCCCCTTCTTTTTATCTTAATCCTACCACATCCGCACCGAAAGGGAAAGCACGATTCAGGCAAACGTTGTCCTCCTTCCGGCCGCCGCGGGCCCTATGCGCTCCCTAAAACCGCCAACCGTTTCCCGCGGGTTTCCGCCGCTCGAAAAAGTTCCGGTTTTTTCCGGTTTCCGCACATTTCCGCCGCGCAGCGAACATGGAAATCCGCCGGATTTGAAAGGAAAACTTTTCGCGTTTCTTTACGCAAATTTTCGCGTCTTGTTTGCGCCGGGTTTTCCCGGAAACCGCGCGTTTTTTACGCAAAAACCACATCGCTTTTTGCGTCGATTTTCCGTGTTTTTCGGAAAAATTTTCGCTTCGTTTTGCGGGATTTCCGCCGATTTTCAGCGCACGATTTTTTCGCCCTTTACGAACGTATCCACGACAAACTGGTTTTCGTCTAAGAGCACCACATCGGCGTCCTTGCCGGGGTCGAGCGTGCCGACATGCGCGTCCGCGTGCACGAGCTTTGCCGGGTTTTCGGTCAGAAGCGGCAGCACTTCCGGCAGCGACAGCCCCGCAAACGCCATCAGATTCCGCAGCGCCAAATCGAGTGTGAGCGTGCTGCCCGCGCGGCTGTGGTCGGACTTTAACTTCGCGTCGCCGTCCTCGACGACCACGTCGTTGACGCCGAGCTTATAGTCGCCGTCGGGCAGCCCCGCCGCCATGATCGAGTCCGTAATCGCGACGACGCGGTTGAGGCCCTTGCACTTTAACAAAAACCGCACCGTGCCCGGGTGCAGGTGGCGCCCGTCGCAGATCGCCTCGCAGAAGATGTCCGACTCGAGCGCCGCACCCATAATCGCCGGGAAATGCTGGTGCAATAGCTTCATCGCGTTAAACGTGTGCGTCGCCGCGCGCACGCCGCGCCGGATTGCTTCCCAGGCCGTGTCGTAGTCGGCGCCCGAATGGCCCATCGCCACGGTCATCCCCAAGCCGCACATCGAGGGGATCGCCTCCAAAACGCCCTCGACCTCCGGCGAAACCGTCAAATAGTGGATGTAGCCGCCCGCCAATTCCTGGTAGTGCCGCAAAAGGTCCACGTCCGCCGTGCGCAAAAGGTACTCGGGCATCGCGCCCTTATAGTCCTTCGCCAGAAACGGCCCTTCGAGGTGGATGCCCATCAAATGCGCGCCGTTTTTGCCGTTCTTCGCGTGCGCGACCGCCGCGGCGATCTCCCGCTCGGTCGTCTCCACCGTGTCCGTCAGAATCGAGCACTGCCACGACGTCACGCCGCGCGTCGCAAAGAAGTGGCTGATCTTCGCAAAGCCCGCTTCGTCGGCCGCGTTGACGTCCACGCCCGCGCCGCCGTGCGTGTGCAGGTCGATAAAGCCCGGCACCACGCGCAGCCCCGCCGCGTCGTACACTTCCTCTTCCGGCACGCCCGCGGCCTTCGCCGTGCCCGGCGTTTCCAGCGCGCGGATTTTCCCGTCCTCGAGCACGACCTCGAGCTTCTGCAGGCGCCCCTGCCAGAACACCTCGCCGTTTATCAGAAAGGTCCGCATGATTTTAGTCCTCCAAAGCCGCCACGTAGTCGGTAAAGCGCAGCAAAATGTCCGGGTGATCCTGCAAAAGCGAAACCGGGAAGCCGGCCGTCTTCTCGCCATACATCGCGCGGCGCACGACGGCGCGGTGCCAGTTGCGGAAGCACCCGAGACGAATCTTTCTCGCCGCGAAAATCTGCTTCATGCCAATCGTCACGCAGTAGTGCGGCATATCCTCGAGCGCGCCGTTCAAGTCGCCGATCGCGTTCGCCGCGCGCGTTTCGCGGGAAATTTCCAGCACGCGCGTCGGCAGTTGTAGAAATTCCGCGTTCGTCTTCGACGGGTCCGCCTCGTTAAACGCGACGTGGCCGTTGATGCCGATGCCGCCGAAGCAGATGTCGACGCCGCCGAGTTCCTCGATCTTCTTGCCGATGGCCGCCGGGTCCAATGGGTCCGGGAACACGCGCTGCTCGGGCGGCATCACGAGCGCGGGGTCAATTTGATCGTACACCGTGCGCTGCATGAAGCCGCGGAAGCTCAACGGGTGGTCGATTGAAACCCACGTCTTGTCGTCCTCCAGATACTCGTCCATGTTAAAAAACCAGACGTTGTGAAGGGAAATCTTCCGCTCGTTGACGAGTTCGACGAAATACGGGTACTGACCCGTGGGCCCCACCGGGCAGATGAACACCGTGCGCTCCCCTTTCTCGTTGTGCCGCGCGATCTCATCGGCCATTTCCTCGGCCAGCGCCCGGAATACCGCGGCGTTGTCCGGCAAAATTTGCACAGGCATTTTCGGGGAATTTCGGAAAAGTTCCTCGCGTGTATACCGATAATAAGCATGCTGCATCATTCATAAACTCCTTTTGGAAAAGTTTTGTTTTATTTTTTATCTCTACGTCGATTATATCGCAACAAAGCCGCACACCAAGGGGGAATTTGCGCAAACGTTGTCGCAATTTGGCCCCGCAAACGCGGCAAAAGGCCCGTATACTAATAGACAGAAAGCATCCAATTTCGAAAAAGATTCTAGGGGGGATTCCCATGACACTCAAAGAAATCGCGAAGCAGGCCGGCGTTTCGATCTCGACGGTCTCGCGCGTTATCAACCAGAAAAACACGAAGGCCGCCTCCCCGGAGGTGCAGAACCGCATCTGGGAAATCGTGCGCGCGAACGGTTACATCCCGAACAGCTCCGCGCGCGACCTGAAGATGGGGGTCTCGCCGTCACAGGCCGCCAAGCGCCCGAAAACGGTTGCGTGCCTGTTTGCGCGCAGCGCGACCACGTCGACGGACCTGTTTTTCACGGAAATTGCCCGCGCGATCGAGCAGGAAGCGTTCAAGCACAACTATTTTCTGAAGCATTCGTTTACGGGCCTCGACCTCGCGGACCCCGCGGTGGCCGCGCGTTTGGGCGACATTCCGGTCGACGGCGCCGCGATTCTCGGCCGCTATGACCAGAAGATCCTGCGCTTTTTCTCCGAGCACTACAAATACGTCGTCTACGTCGGCTTAAACCCAATCGGCAGCCAATACGACCAGGTCGTCTGTGAGGGCGCGCAGGTGGCGAAGGCCGCCGTCTCCTACCTGCACAGCCTCGGCCACACGCGCATCGGCTACATCGGCGAAGTGGAAAACGAAATCCGCTACACGGGGTTCGGCGAGGCGCTCAAATCGCTGGGCCTGCCGTTTTCGCACAAGCACGTGGCGAACGTCAAGGTCTCGCTCGAGGGCGGCTACCGCGGCGCGAACCTGCTGATGGACACCGGCGTGGACATTACGGCCGTCTTCTGCGCGAACGACAACACGGCCCTGGGCGCGGTGCGCGCGTTCCAGGAGCGCGGCTATAAGATTCCGCAGGACGTGTCCGTGATTGGCGTCGATGACATTGAGACCGTGCAGTACATCTCCCCGATGCTCACAACCGTCCACATCCCGCTCGAGGAGATGGGGCATCTTTCCGCGAAGATTTTAATTGACCGCATTGAGGGCGGCCACCGGCTGCCGATCAAGGTGGTGCTGCCGTTTTACATTGCGAAGCGCGACAGCTGCGCGCCGCCGTCGATGCACCGCCGCGCGTTCACACAGCAAAATGACGTGTGATTGAGAACAATCACCCGTTGAAATGACGAAAAGGCGCTGTAAGGAAGCGGTTCCTTACAGCGCCTTTGCCATTTCCGCTATTGTACGCTGGCTTTTTGAAAAAGTCAATTGCTAGTAATGATTGATGGTTTGGTGTTTATGGGTTTTCTTATCCTTTTTATGTTTTTTGAAAATTTTTACTTTTCCCTTTGATGCGGGGCGGGGCTTTCTCTTTTGATCCTCTTTACGCCTATTAAAATTTTACTTTTTCCCTTCGACGCGCTCAGGCCGCGCCAGGCCCCTACTTTCTGCCCCTGCAGAAAGTAGGCAAAGACAGGCGCAAGGGAGTTTCACCCCCTTGCGAATCC
>ERZ1643246.4731-NODE-4731-length-10508-cov-4.480245_pt1 | contig 10508 bp, 11 predicted proteins | sample MGYA00579265_ERZ1643246 | MGnify/ENA primary metagenome ERZ1643246 (study PRJEB29033, sample SAMEA4952261) | chicken gut metagenome | biome: Broiler Chicken; feature: Gastrointestinal Tract; material: Caecum | place: Ireland | collected 2018 | study: Broiler...
TTTTTTTGTTTGAAATCTAAAAAAGCGTTGAGAAATAAAAATCTCAACGCAATTTGTGATACAATCAAATTGTTGAAAGAAGATGTATCACATGAATTATTTTACTACAAAAAGGGCTCTTTTTCTAGTCCCCTCAAACAAGTGTTATGAGGAATTTGAAAAAATTGATAGATTTTTAGAAATTTTAGAAATATCACAAGTCAGTAAAATCATAAATAATATCTATAAAAATGATAAAACTACGACTGTTGGAAGAAAGGGCTATAATCCTTTTAATATGTTTGCTACTATAATCTACTGTTTTTCTAAATTTAAAAGTTCAGTAAGAGAATTAGAAAGCTTATGTATATTTGATTTAAGAGTTAATTATATAATGGAACAAAAAGCGCCTAGTTATAAAACCTTTAGTGAATTTATAAATACATATATTGTACCTTATCAATATGAAATATTCAGTATGATAACTAAAACTGTTATTAAAGAATTTAATGTGGATATATCAGATCAATACGTTGATGGTACTAAATTAGAAGCTAATGCCAATAAATATAAATTTGTATGGAAACCAACAACTTATCACAAAAAATTAGATGTTAAAATTAAGAATTTATTGACTAAAATGGATATTGAATTAAAAAATAAAGCTTTAATAAAATCATTTCAATTTAATGAATTGATTAAATCATATGTAGTAAAAGAAAATATAGATATCGATTCTATTCCTAATGGACGAGGAAAACGTTTAACTAAATCACAAAAAAATTATACACTTGCATATCAATATTTAATTAAGCTGCTTGAATATGAAGAAAAAGAAGAAATTTGTGGAGAGAACAGAAATTCCTATTATAAAACAGATCACGATGCTACAGCTATGGTTTTAAAGGAAGATTATTATTCTAAATTAAGTCATGATTTTCATGCTGGATATAATATCCAAGTAATGGTATCAAGTGGACTAATAACTATGTATGGTATTTTTCAAGATCGAGATGATTTTCATACCTTTATACCAATGAATAATTTATATTATAAATATTATAATGAGTATCCAGAAAATGAATGTGCAGATTCAGGTTATGGAATGTATGATAATTATAAATATATGGAAGAACATGATATAGGAAATTATGTTAAACACTTTACATGGAGTGGAGAAGCAGATGGTAAAAGGCCTCAACTTTTTTATACTTTTGATGATGGAGTAATTTGTCTTAATTCTTGCATTGGAGAGGAAATATCATTTGAAGGTATTCGACATCAAAGATATAAAAATAGTAAGCTCTACAAATTTACAGGTTGTAATATTTGTAATTATTCTTATATTTGTAAGAAAAATTTAAAGAATAAGAGTTATGATTATAGATTATTTGAATTAATACCAGAATATGAATTATTGAAAGAAGAAGCTAGAAAAAATTTGCAAAGTCCTAAAGGAATAGAGATAAGAATAAATAGAAGTATACAAGTAGAAGGATCATTTGGACAAATTAAACAAAATATGCAATATACAAGAATTAGAAGACGCGGTTTAGAAAAAGTATCCTGTGAAATTATGCTTATGTGTTTAGGATCAAATATAAGAAAAGTTTTTTCTGCTTATAATAAGAATAAAATAGAAAATAAGTATTGGTACGTAGACAAAAATATAAAAAAAGAAAAATTTCCTTTTCCAAAACAAAAAAGAACTGTTAGAAATTAATCATTTAATTTCGTAACAGCCCCTTTTTAAAATCTATGTTGAAAATCATTTCTTTTTAATTCTTTTACATATGGAATTCCTGGTGTTGCATTTTCAATTGCTTCCCATACTAATAAAGGATCGTTTGGATTTCTTTTGTCTGCGGTTAATTCTATTTCTGTATCATATTTACCAGCTGTTTTCACTCTTTGTTCTAGCTCATCTTCCCAGGCTTCTGTAGCGTTATTAAATCCTTGTAGAAGTTGACTTCGTGTCGTTGTTCCATAATTTTCCATACATTTATAATACCAGGTTAGCATATTTTCTCTAATCTGTATTATTTCTTCTTTTGCATTTTTTCCTTCTAAATAAATAGGATCATCTATTACAGTATGGATAGGATTATCTTTTCCCTTTTTATGAGTATTATTAATATAATGAATTATAGGTACAATAGGATAAAATGAACCATCTTCTTTTTTAGCAATTCGATAAAATCCACTATAAAAATCTAACATTTCACCATTTGGTTTTTTGTTCCATACTCCTTCCGGATATATTATCAAATCCATACCTTTTTGTAATATATGTTGACATTTGTCAATAGATGTATGTCTACTGCTTTCTACTTTTCTGTTTACTACTGCAACACCATTTTTTATTGCTAATAATCCATCTATTGTTCCATATAATTTTGGTAAGCTACCAAATAGTATAAATGCTCTTCTTTCTGCCGTAAGAATAGTTGCTAAAACGTCATCTTTAAAATGATGATTTGCTATAAATATTACGGGCTCATCTGGTAATTTTATCTTTCCTAAAGATGCTCTATTTCTATCAGGAAAAGTTTCTGAGTCATTTCTTAATAATTTACATCTATCTTCTATAATTTGTGGATTCTTTAAGAATAATTTACCATATTTTGTTATAAGTTTATGAAATGTTTCTCCTTCTTGAAAACTCGAATCTGGTAATGCTGTAGCAATATCATTTTCTAGTAGATATGCATAATTTTGTACTAAATAATCAAATATAATATTTGTTTTTTCTCCTGCGGTTAAATCTTCATCTTTAGTAATTAAGTTTTTAGAAATTAATTCATCTAAAATTGCTCTTGTTTGTTTTTGCATATAATATCCCTTCATTCAATTGACGTATATTTTACTACTAAACTGTTATTCTGTCAATTAATACGGGCATTCATAAAAAACAGGGTATCAGTATTTATCCTCTAATATTAATTCTAAAAGATAATGCCCTGATTCTTCATATGTTATTATTCCATCTTTATTTAAATCTTCTTTTTCTTCATAGAACAAATCGTCTTTTAAATAAATTTCTTCTTCTCCTTTACTTAAATGACTTAAAGCTCTTGCAATATAAATATTTTTTTCATTTCCATATTTATTCTTTATTTGTCTTACTAAATCATAATCCTCTTTTGTTAGTACAAAGTTTCTTTTAGATTCCTTTGGAACACAATCTACATAACTACATGAATAATATTCTTTTAATACTACCTTTCTAGTTAACCGATTAATTTTTACTGTATATTCTGTTGGTGGAATAATGCCATCATTTACTGTAAATGATATATCTGATAATAAAAATATTAAACCTAATACTATTAATATTGTGGCAGCTTTTATTATATTTGCCACTTTGTCATTTGAATTGTTCTTCATATTTACTTCCTATTACTCCCTTATATTTTCTTTTAGCACTCCTATTATATATAATTTAACATATTTATTAAGATATTTCTATAGTGTCATGTTTATTTTAAGGTATTATAGTTAACTATTTCTTGCAATCATTTCTTCTCAGTGGTACAATCAGTTAAACAATTTTAAATAGAGGTGTTCGTTGTGAAAAGATATAGTCAAGATGATATAGATACAGTTATCAAAATTCTTAAAGATGATGGTGTAATTAGTGTTCCTACAGATACCGTTTATGGAATCTGTGCTAGAGTTAATTCTCTTAAAGCATTTCATAAATTAGTTGAAATTAAGAATCGCCCTGATAATAAAAATTTCCCGATTATGTGTAGTGATTTAGAGCAAATTAAGAGTATTAGCATTGTAGATAAAAAAGTAAAAAAATTAATTAATGCATTTATGCCTGGACCTATTACTCTAGTTTTAAGAAAAAAGAATGATACTTTTTTAACTATTAATAATGGTGGTGAAAGAGAAACAAATGAGATTGCTGTTAGAATGGCTACTTCTACCTTTTTAAAAGAGGTGATTATAGGTGTAGGATGTCCCTTATTCATGACTAGTGCTAATAAAAGTGGTATGGACGTATGTAAAAGTTTAGATGATATAGAAAAGATGTGTCCTACATTAGATGGTATGGTAGAAGGAGATGTCTCTTTTGGAGAGGCTAGTACTATTGTTGATTGTACTGATGATAATATAGTAATTCAAAGACCCGGTCCAATTTCTGAAGAACAGGTTATGGAAGCATTAAATGGATAGTCAGAGTACATTATTTTATTCTTTCTTCCATTAAAGCATCCTTTTTAAATTAAAAAGGTGTCAACAAATTAAATACTTGTTCACACCTTTTTTACTAAATATTCTTAATATTTGGTGGACATTTCATAAAAATCTGAACCAATTTTTAATTTTATAAATATTGATTTTTCCCTTTGTTTATGCGTTCTTTCCACAGCAATTCTTATATTTCTTACCAGAGCTGCAAGGACAAGAATTCCAAGTATTTATAGTATTTATGTTATTTACATAATTACTGATATTTCAAAGATTTGTGGCACAGGAAAGAAAAATATTTATGATATTTATAGAACTATGAGTACCATGTATGTTTTGTGATTTGAAAACAAATTGGTAACATTGTGTGCATTCGCTAGCAATTTTCCCAATAATTCTATTTACAATCTCTTTATAAATAATCTTATTATATTTTAAAATTATGGAAAATGTGTAAAATGAATAAGTCGATTGGCTTATTTTTTCTTTACTAAATGAATTGTGTTATCTTTATCGCTTATAATCACTTGCAATAAATCTCTAATACTATGCTCTGCATCTACTATATAATAATCTATTCCTGCCTTTTCCGCACCAATTTTATCGCTTTTAATGCTATCTCCTATCATAATACAATCATCTTTGTTTGTATCTTCAATTGCTAGTTTAAATGATTCTAAATCTGGTTTCATTGCATCTTCACCTGCAATAATTTGATCAATATACTCATATAAACCATTTCGTTTTAATCTTGGTATTTGAGTTCCACTAAACCAGCTAGTAAGAATTACTATATCTTTGTTATTTGCTTTTAAATAATCAAATAACTCTATAACTCCATCAACTAATTGATCTTTTATAGTTTCTCCGTTATGAATCATCCAACCTTCTATTACTTCTTCACTTACACTAAATCCATAACTTTTAAAATAATTACTTAGTGTTTTAAAATCATATTTTGGAAATTCTAATTCATATTTATTTAATATAAGTTGTTTTTTGCCGAAAAATTCTTCTTGTTCTTCTAAAGGTATACTTTTTCTTAAAAAATCATCCTCTTTAGACCAATCGGGAATCAATAATGTATAGTCTAAATCAAATATATACTTTTTATAATTTTTCATAATTTTCCTCGCTCCTTGTAAATTATTATATATAAAAATTATTGTTCATACAATGTAATACTTTTATTATTGCTTTTGATTAAAATCTACTTACAAAATACCTTCACCCTACTTGCTATTCTATTTTAAATTTATACTGAAACACTTTTTATCTTTTCACTACATTTATATTTCATATTACCCAATGTAAACGGAGTTATCTTTAACAAAAAAAGCTAGCAAAGGAATGCTAACTTTTTTGTTTCCAAAATTGTTTCCAAAAATTTTCCCCTTATTTTATAAGGCTTTTCCGAGATTTTGGTAACATCTTTCCTAATTTTGGAAACAAAATGGAAACAAATCGACTATTTTTTGTAATTTTTTAATTTTTGAAACCCTCGTAATCCCTTATTTTATAAGCTATTTGCCACAACAATTTTTATATTTTTTTCCCGAACCACATGGACAAGGATCATTTCTACCAATTTTCTTTACTCTTTTTGGTGTTTTCTTTGCTGGTTCTTTTCCTCCATCGTTAGTTATTTTTTTCTTTACGACTTCTTTACGTTCTACATTTTGTCTGATTTCTGCTCTTAATAAGAATGTTGTTACATCTTTATCAATCTTTTGAAGCATTTCATCAAACATGTTATATCCTTCCATAGTATAGGCACGAAGAGGATCTTCTTGAGCATATCCTCTCAAATGAATTCCTTCTCTTAGATGGGACATTGTATTGATATGTTCCATCCAATAATTATCTACAACTTGTAAAGTAATGGCTTTTTCGAATTCATCTGTTACTTCTTGTGGAATTTCTTTTATTTTTTCTTCATATTCTGCAGTTATTTTCTTAACTAATATATCAATTACTTCATCTTCTGGTAAATTTTCTATTTCTGATACTTTAATATCATTTTTTAATAAATTCTCATTTACATATTCTGCAATTTCTTCATAATCTTGTTTTCCTAAAGCTCCTTCTGGTGCTAAATGGGATTTTACTAAATCTTCCATGTGATGGCGGAATGTTTCTAATACCATTTCATGAATAGATTCACTATCTAGTATTCTATTTCTTTTTGCATACATAATTTCTCTTTGATCGTTCATTACATCATCATATTGTAGTAATTGTTTACGGATATCAAAGTTATTACCTTCTACTCGTTTTTGAGCTGTTCCAATTGATCTTGTAAATGTTTTACTTTGGATTGCTTGATCTCCTAATCCCATGGATTTCATCATTTCACCAATTCTATCAGAACCAAAGCGAACCATTAAATCATCTTTCATTGATACAAAGAATTGAGTATATCCTGGATCTCCTTGACGTCCAGAGCGTCCACGTAACTGATTATCAATACGCCTTGATTCATGACGTTCTGTACCAACAACACATAGACCACCTAATTTTCTGATTTCATCAGATAGTTTAATATCAGTTCCACGTCCAGCCATGTTAGTTGCGATTGTTACTGATTTTTGTTGTCCAATTTTAGAAATAATTTCAGCTTCGCGAGCATGATTTTTAGCGTTTAATACTTCGTGTGGAATATGTGCTTTCTTTAATAAGTCACTGATTAACTCACTTGTTTCAATAGCGATTGTACCAATTAATACAGGTTGCCCTTTTTCATAACGCTCTTTTACAAAATTAATAATTGCTTTATATTTTGCTTCTTTAGTTGCATATACTAAATCTGGTGCATCTATACGAATTACTTCTTTATTTGTAGGTATTTCTATAACATACATGTTATAGATATTTCTAAATTCTTCTTCTTCTGTTTTTGCTGTACCAGTCATACCTGCTAGTTTTTTATACATTCTGAATAGATTTTGGAAGGTAATCGTTGCTAGAGTCTTTGTTTCTTGATTGATTGTTACTCCTTCTTTAGCTTCGATTGCTTGATGTAGTCCATCAGAGTATGCACGACCTTTCATTAAACGTCCAGTAAACTGATCTACAATTACTACTTCATCATCTTGTACTACATAGTCGACATCTCTTTTCATAGCATAATTTGCTCGTAATGCCTGACTAATATAATGTACTAATGATGCATTTTCAATATCATATAAATTATTTACATGGAAAGACTTTTCTGCCTTTTCACTACCTGTTTCAGTTAATGTTACTGCTTTTGTTTTTTCATCATAAACATAATCAGTATCTTCCTTTAAACCTTTCGCAAAGTGATCTGCATCTAAATATAGATTTGCACTATTCATTTGTCCTCCAGAAATAATTAATGGAGTTCTTGCTTCATCAATTAATACAGAGTCAACCTCATCGATAATAGCAAAATTTAATGGTCTTTGTACTCTTTCTTCTTTTCTAATCACCATATTATCTCTTAAATAATCAAAACCGATTTCATTATTAGTAGAATATAAAATATCACAATTATAAGCTTCCTGCTTTTCTTTTGTATTTAGTTCTCTTGTATTAACACCAACAGTTAGTCCTAGAAAGCGATAAATATCTCCCATCCATTGTGCATCACGTCCAGCTAGATATTCATTAACAGTAATGACATGTACTCCTTCGCCAGTTAAAGCATTTAAATATCCTGGAAGTACACAGGTTAAAGTTTTTCCTTCACCAGTTTTCATCTCTGCAATATTGCCATAATGAATTGCTAGACCACCTAATATCTGTACATAGAAATGTTTTTCTCCTAATACACGAAATGATGCTTCCCTTGCGGTTGCGAAGGCTTCTACTAAAATATCTTCTAGTGTTTCTCCATTTGCTAATCTTTCTTTAAATTCTTCTGTTTTACTTTGTAGTTCTGTATCTGTTAATTTAGAATATTCTTCATCTAAATCCATTATTTTATCTGCTAAAGTTTCAAATCTTTTTAACTCTTTATACTCATGGTCAAATATTTTTCTTAATAATTTCATCCTAACATCTCCTTAACTTATTATTTTACCAAAAAAAAAGAAAGAATAAAAGCTTATTCTTTCTTTTTCTTACTATTCAGACTCTATAACACCATAGTTTCCGTCTGTTCTTTTATAAACAACGTTAACTAAATCAGTGTCACTGTCCTTATACATATAGAATTGGTGACCTAATAGCTCCATTTGAAGTATTGCCTCTTCTTCATTCATTGGCTTTACTTCAACTTTCTTTCTTTTTAAGATTTTATTTTCTTCTTCTGAATCATCTTCTGAGAATGCTGCTATATCAAAGTCACGACTATTTTTTCCTTGTCTAGACATAATTCTTGTTTTATTTTTTCTAATTTGTCTTTCAAGCTTATCAATTGTCTTGTCAACAGCAGCATAGAAGTCATCTTTTGATTCTTCTGATCTTAAAATAAATGCTTTTAGTGGTACGGTAATTTCTACTCGTTGTTCATGATTTTTTACTTTAACCATGACAGATGCGCGAACATTATCGCTATTTTCTAGATATTTATTTAATTTTTCTAGCTTCTCTTCAATATACTCTTTCATGGCATCCGTAATTTTTAGTTTATCTCCGTGAATAATAATTTCCATACTATCACCTCCTTATATTTGTAGTATAACATAATTTAGAAAAAAAAACTACTATTTCGCGTTAGCAGTTTCTTTAACTAATCTTACGTTTAATGCTTGGTATCCTTTGCTTGTTTCTACCAATTTAAATTCAACTAGTTGTCCTTCTGATAATGTTTTATAGCCATCTACCTCAATTGCAGAATAATGAACAAATACATCTTCATTTTCTTTATACTCAATAAAGCCATAGCCTTTTTCATTATTGAACCATTTTACACGTCCAACCATCATCCTTCTACACCTCATTTCTACCAACATATCTCCTTGGTAATTCCATTTTATCAAAGTTCTTTTTCAAATCTTAATAATTACCTTAAATTGTCTTTTAGGGGTCGTAATATGTTTATATTCCCCTTTTTTCGACAAAATTCGACAAATTTTACTCACCAATTACTTTTGGTTTCTTTTTTGTTTTTTTTGTAATTTTAGTAGTATATTTTATTTAAAGTGAGATGATGATATTGTGAAAACTTTGTTTTTAAACTCTACCATGGACTTTATTTGTCGTTATCATCCTTATTCTGAATTAGAACAAAAACAATTACGCTACGGATTAGAAGGAATTTATTTGACTATTACTAAAATGGTAGTACTAATAATTCTTTCTCTGATTTTGGGTATATTTAAAGAATTTATTATTGTAACAATATTATTTAATTTTATTCGATATACAGGATTTGGTTTCCATGCCGAGAAAAGTTATCAATGTTTATTATTTTCAACTTTTAATTTTATTGTTATTCCATATATATTCTTACATATAGAATTACCTGATGTTGTTACATATGTGATTTGTGGAATATGTATTTTACATTATTTATTATTTGCACCAGCGGATACAAAAAAAAGACCACTTACTAATAAAAAGAAAAGAATGATTCGTAAAATTGTTACGGTAATGATTGGTATTGTTTATACTTTATTAATCATTTTCATAAATAATACATATTGGACTGGAATTATATTATCTTCTTTGATTATACAAGCTATCGTTATTAGTCCGCTTACTTATAGGTTATTTAAACAGCCATATAATAATTATAAGATGTTAAATACTAAATAGTATTTAATATAAATTTTTTGTAAAGGAGAATGAATATGAAAAAAAGATTATCTATGATTTTAGGAGCTGTTGCTTTGATGGCAACTGGAGCAGCTAGTTTGGGTTGCTTAGTATGGCTTATCGAAGAACCTGATTCTATTGGAGTTTTAAATGATTAAACTCCTTTTTATTATGTTCCTGCATAGAAACAATTTGCTAAACGAATGTAATGACGAGATGGCGTTAAGATTAAACAAATCCTCTTTTGATGCAATAGAAAGCAATTTATCAACCAAAATCCAAAATCAAAGGTCGATTTGTTTTATAAGAAGAAAAGGCAATAATAAAATATCTATATCTCCCCGAGATGGAACTGTCAATTTCACATAGTTTTCTCACCAAAGAAAAGTAATTTATAGAAAATTACATCGAGATATAGGTGTATATTAAAAATACTATATGATTAAAAGAGAGAGACAGTAGAAACTCAATCATATCTAGATTATATCCGTATGTTACTCGAAAGTCCTTCTAAAATAGTTTTATCATCATTTACGAGATATTTAAAATGAAAAAGTTCATTAATGAATTTCCAAGTGCATGGAAATTGAAAATACCATTATGAA
>ERZ1643246.4732-NODE-4732-length-10503-cov-3.693626_pt1 | contig 10503 bp, 10 predicted proteins | sample MGYA00579265_ERZ1643246 | MGnify/ENA primary metagenome ERZ1643246 (study PRJEB29033, sample SAMEA4952261) | chicken gut metagenome | biome: Broiler Chicken; feature: Gastrointestinal Tract; material: Caecum | place: Ireland | collected 2018 | study: Broiler...
ATAATTCCGGGCACAAAATGCCCGCTGATTGTATATTCATAGTCAGTACAGTCGGCAATCATCGGCCCGACTATATTGTTTGTAATTGATTTAACTCCGTTGAGAACGGTAAAAACAAGCAGAAACATTACTGTAATAAGATTTATATTTTTAAGCGAAACCTGTGTCAAATCACAAAAAATCATCATAAGCATAAGTATTGCCTGAAATAAAACAGCAATCCATGTAACATCCGCCATAGCTTTTTTCTGCCCGACACGCTGCGCATATTTAATACCCAGATAAATTATAGCCAGATTAGGAATACCTACGATAATTCCTATTACACCCGCCAGAGCGTAATTATTCATTAAAATACCGTAAAGCATTACGATTACAGTAGAATTTCCGTATACCATAGCAGCAAATTTATTTGAAGCCGCCGCGATTATAAACATTCTTATAGGCCTGTTATGCTTTAAGATAGCCGCGTAATCGCGAAAGCTGATATTATCCGGCTGTGATTCCAAAACAGCCCCCTGACCGTCGGCGCACTCTGTCTTCTTATTACCCGGATTAAAAAACTCAGGCCTGTCCTTCTCCCATATTCCAATAACCGCAAGCGCCGTGCATATTCCCGATAAAATCACGACTGTTACGACAAACTCGCTAAACAGACCTGTGGAATTAAAATCAGAATATTTTCCTATCAGGTAAACTGAAACATAGAAAGCAACGAGTCCGTGAGCCAGCATGATAAATGTTGAATCAAAAAACGCGTTAAGCGGTCTCTGTCTGACATCACTTGTAATTACCGACTGCCCTGATTTTACCACCGTGGTCTGAAATGTGTAGCCTATTATATATACCGCATAAACAATAATGAAATACGGTATGCGAAAAATCCCCGGCACCAGATGTGTCGTAAAAAACAAAACCAAAGAGCTCAGCGCAAGCAATATGTAGCCAATCACCATAAACGGTCTGAATTTACCGTATTTTCCGTTTGTTTTGTCGAGAACGTATCCTATTATCGGGTCGGTAATTCCGTCAAATATTCTCATTCCCGTAAGAATAAACGAAATTATAAAAACACCTATCCCTGCTATTCCGTTGGCATAGTATGACACATACCCCATCATGGCAAGATAAAGATTTGTAGATGTATTATTCATCGAAAAAAATGCAATCTGCCAGACATGAGCCCTGTTATGCTGTATTTTATTGTTGCGCTCGTCTCTGTAAACCGGCTCCATAAACACTCCCAAACCGCATAAATTACTGATATTTGTATTATTCCCGCCAAACATCTGCCAACATTATATAATTTTCCGGTACATTTTCATAGCTTTTTTTGCACAAATTTGTTGCTGATTTTATTTTTGATTTTAAAAAACGCTCAAAAAGCCCGAAAATAAGCAAAATCTCAAATCATAGTTTTGGAATTTTGCTTATTTTCAGGCTTTGCACAATTTTATCAAATCCCCTCACAGTCAAACGACGGAATAAAACTCTCTGAAGCCGTATCTCCCTCCTGGATATATCCGTTTACAACTCCAAGCTCTATCGCATAGTCAACAACCTCATCATACTCCCGGCGTGTGACTTTTCTGTTTAGTTCGGGATATTTTTCAACCTGTGGAAGCGGTGTGTACTGATTCATAATACTTATATATATATTGTCTCCAAACGTCTCGTACAGATACTTTATAACCGCCTTTGAATCATTTACAAGACCGGGCAGTATAAGATGACGCACTATCATTCCTCGTGTCATAAGCCCATTTTCGTCAAACACCGGACTTCCCACCTGTCTGAACATCTCTTCCAGAGCTTTTGAGGCAGCTTCAAAATAATCGGGAGCGTTAGAATACTTAAACGACGCCTCCCTGCTGACATATTTCATATCAGGAAGATAAATATCCACAATGCCCTCAAGCATTTTGAGCGTTTCAACCGACTCATAGCCCCCGGTGTTATATACGACAGGAAGTATCAGCCCGCTCCCCCTTGCCCTATTCACCGCCGTTATTATCTGCGGGACGTAATGTGAAGGAGTCACAAGATTTATATTGTCAGCCCCTTTATCCTGAAGCTCAAGAAATATCTCCGAGAGCCTCTCTTCAGAAATTACCTTCCCGGTATTTCCTGCTGCTATTTCACTGTTCTGACAGAAAACACACCTGAGCGTGCAGCCCGAAAAGAAAACTGTGCCCGAGCCGCCGGCTCCGCAGATGCAGGGCTCTTCCCACCTGTGCAGCGCTGCCCTCGCCGCGCGTATATTTGCCGTCATACGGCAGTATCCTTTTTCACCGTTTTCTCTGTCTGCCCCGCAGCTTCTGGGACATAACATACATACGGACATTTTTATCCTCCGTTCTGCGATTTTTATTTATCAGCCTTCATCATCTCTTCAAGCTTCGCAAACGCCTCTTTTATTCCTCCTACCTCGTTGACAAGTCCTTTCTCAACTGCCTCCTGTCCTACGAGAATAGTTCCCAGATCCTTTGTCAGTATTCCCGTATTCATCATCATTCTCTCCAGCTCCTCTGCTGAAACATGGGAATGTGTTGATATAAAATGGACAATTCTGTCCTGTATCATCTTAAAATAGTCAAAGGTCTTAGGCGCGCCGATTATTGTGCCGTTCATTCTAACCGGATGAATAATCATTGTCGCCGTAGGCGCTATAAAGCTGTAATCGGTGCTCACCGCAAGCGGCACGCCTATACTGTGAGAATCTCCGAGCACAAGCGAGACCGTAGGCTTTGACATTGAAGCAATCATCTCCGCAAGCGCAAGACCTGCACTCACATCTCCTCCAACAGTATTTATAAGAAATAACACACCGCAGATTTCATCGTCATCTTCTATGGATGCAAGCTGCGGCAGTATATGCTCGTACTTTGTCGACTTGCTCGTCGCCGGAAGCACATCATGCCCTTCTATCTCGCCTATAATAGTCATTAAATGTATTTTACCATGTTTTTTGTTATTCTCAAGCACTACCTGCCCGTAATCCTGGATTTTATTATCCTTTCGCTCGTCGCGCTGGGAAGAATCACCGTTTCCCTTTCCCTTCTTTGCGTTCATATCCGCGCTGTTTTCCTGCTCTGCCAACTTTTGTCTCCCCGCTTTCATAAATAATTAAATTTGTATTCTCTTATATTTTGCAACAAAGAAAGCGGATTTATTCAGCGCAAAAGCTTCAGGATATTCATTTTTTATGAAATAAAAAAAGTTAAAAATTATCTTTACTTTTTTTAATTATAGTGATATTATATTTCTCGTGTCATGATTACTTTTGATACACTTAATCGTACATGTGCTACCATGGCTCAGTCGGTAGAGCGTCTCACTCGTAATGAGAAGGTCGCCGGTTCGATTCCGGCTGGTAGCTCTTATTTTTTAAGCGGTGCTTTACAGCACCGCTTTTTATGGCGTTTGCAAACCTCTGCTCTATTTCATTAGTCAGCTCGGAAATGTACTTTTCATTGTGTACCGGGTCAGGTATACGTTTGTCGTATGCGACAAATCCGCCTGCCATGTTTTCGTGTCCGCCTCCGCCTCCGATGCCTTCAAGCGCGGTATTGGCAACCTTTCCGGCGTTAATGGAACCGCCGCTTCTCACGGATATTTTAATTCCGTCGTCCTTAACAGAATACACCACTGTATTGTCGGTGGTGTCAAGCATCATTATAAAATCGGATATCGCAGCTATAAGCGGCTCCTGACAGTTATATCCAGCATTCGCGAACGCAGTTTTCCCATACATTTTAATACTGTTGATTGCGGACGCATAAGCCTTTAAATCCGACTGCCTCATCACATTGCTGTCAAGCTCAGTAAGTTTTTTTCTGTCAGCAAGGTTATACAGTCTGTAAAACATATCCAAATCAAGGTTAGAAACGCCTCTTGTCAGGTTAGCCGTATCAATCTTGATACCATATAGCAGCGCGGTTGCGACGTCAGTCGTTATCTCAATGCCGTCCTCAAAAATATACTGCGCTATCATCGACGCACACGCTCCCACCTCAGGTCTTATATCCGAAAAAGCATACCGGGCTGTTCCGAAAACAGGGTGATGGTCAATGCACACCACCTCATCACCCGGCATATCCTCAATATTAGCGTTTCCCTTCTGCGAATCTACAAGTATAATCTCGGCGTCCTTAGCCATTTCCGCCATGTCGCAGTATTCGACAATCTCAATTCCCAGCTTTTTTACCATGGCGTTTGAGCTGCCGTGTTCAACCTTTCCCTTATAAACAATAGTTGAGTCCAAACCCTTGCTGTGAAGAAGGTACTGCAGGCCGTATGCGCTTGCAATCGCGTCCGGATCCGGAAAATTGTGCGTCTGCACATAAATATGCTTGTGATTAAGCTTACTGATCATCTTGTCAAAATCAATCATTTATATCCCCTCTTGTATCTTAAAATCAAATGTCTATATATTGATATATTACTATATAAAAATATACTTTGCAATAATATGCTTTTATCTGCGATACGCGCCGTCATTTTTCGTTTTTTGCTGACAAAGGTTATCTGCCTGCATAATATAAAATATAACTTGATAGGAGCCCTGTTATGAATCCAATTCTTTCTGTAAAAAATGTAAATTATTCTTATCATACACAGGACGGTGAAACTCCTGCTCTCAGCAATATCAGCTTTGATATTATGCCAGGCAGCTTCACCTGTATCGTAGGTCCGTCCGGATGCGGAAAATCTACACTGCTTTCCCTGATTTCAGGGCTTTTGGCACCGGACGAAGGCGAAATATATATAAAAGGCTCTCCCGCCGCTGATTCGGCAATGCATATAGGTTATATGCTTCAGAAGGACAGTCTTTTTGAGTGGCGTTCCGTCTATAAAAATGTTCTTCTCGGTCTTGAGACTCGCAAGTCGTGCACACCTGAGAAAAAGAAGCTTGTAAACCAGATGCTTGACACATACGGACTTGGAAATTTTAAAAACGTAAAACCCTCGCAGTTATCCGGAGGAATGAGGCAGCGCGCCGCCCTTATAAGAACTCTGGCGCTTGAGCCTGATATTCTTCTGCTCGATGAGCCGTTCTCAGCGCTTGACTATCAGACCCGCCTTGAGGTCAGCGATGACATCTATCGTATTCTCAAGGAACAGGATAAAACCGCAATTCTTGTCACGCACGATATATCTGAGGCCATTGCTATGGGAGACCGAGTTATCATATTGAGTGCCCGTCCCGGACATATAAATAAAATTATTGACATTAACTTTGACTCTCTAAAAGAAGCACGTACACCTTTCCGCGCAAGGAGTTCGCCCGAATTTCCCGACTATTTCAACATGATATGGAAGGAGCTGGTACAATGAGTGAACAGCAAAAAATTTACCTCAAAAAACAGAAACGCTATAAAACCACAGTTACTATTTTAAGATTTCTGCTGTTTGCAGGCTTTCTTATTCTGTGGGAAGCCGCCGCCAGACTGGGTTGGATTGAAGCGTTTATCTTCAGCTCTCCTACAAGAATCGCAAAATGGTTATGGACGGAAGTATATTTAAACACACCGCCATAACGCTGGGCGAGACTTTTTTAAGCTTTGGAATTATTATTGTATTCGGTATAGGAGCCGCGCTCCTGCTGTGGCTGTACACCCCTCTGTCAGACGTACTTGAGCCCTATCTGGTTGTTCTCAACAGCCTTCCGAAATCAGCGCTCGCACCAATGCTTATCGTCTGGCTCGGAAACAACGCAAAGGCTATTATTGTAACGGCAGTTTCGGTAGCTATATTCGGAACTGTCTTAAATATTTATACCAGCTTTGCAGACACCGACCCCGATAAAATAAAACTTATGAAAACTTTCGGCGGAAACCGTTTTCAAATCCTCATGAAGCTCGTCCTGCCGGCGTCGCTTAACACTATAATAAGCAACATGAAAGTAAACATCGGTCTGTGCCTTGTCGGGGTAATTATCGGTGAATTTCTTGCCGCAAGAGCCGGTCTCGGCTATCTTATTATTTATAACAGCCAGATATTCTCTATGGACCCAATTGCGATGTCTATTATTATACTTTGCATAATATCAATAATTCTGTTTAAAATTATTGACCTTCTCCAAAAGATTGCAAAAAAACTCTCATGACTTTTAATAACAAAATCAGTCATATCTGCGCCATATATCAGCCGGATAATTCTCACATCGGAATTATCCGGCATTTTGCGCCTATTCTAAATTTTTGCTTGACTTTATATATTATAAATATTATTATAATACTATACTACTCAAATAAATAAATGTCTGTTATATTTTATCTATTACTTTTAATAAAGGAACGGTTATTTTATGATTTCACTGATGCTCAAGGACACGCGTACTTTTATGTCAAACCTGCTGATCAAAGATACATTTGACCGCATGCTTTTATCTGAGGCTGTAATTTCAACAGCACATACATATACAATTAACGGCGAGATAAATAAAAGTTTTTTTTCTGAGGAGGAACTCTCACAGCTTTCCAGCACAACATATGCCGAGTGGCTGTCTGTCAAGCCCTTCTGCTACAGCCTTATCAGAGGAAGCAAGGTGCCCACAGGCATGAAGATAATTTTTCTCCTTCCGGATACATATGTGAGCGATGTTCTCTCCGGCGCGGACACAATTTTAACCGAAAGCGACATTAACGGTCTGTTTCTGAATATACGTTATTCGGACGGTAATGTCACTGTCGTCACAGGAACTTCACTCAGGTCGTTTTCTCTCGACAAGTCGGTTGAACATGCTTTTGACAAATACGTCTGCCTCTTTTTTGAACAGTCGGGCATAGCTTTTGAAGAACAATAACAGATTTCATAGAATTTTTAGAAATACGCCAACCGCCTTTTTATGCATGTTTTCACACATTTTATTAGCACTCATTATAAACGAGTGCTAATTTTCTCTTGACTTTCCTCTTTTGCTGTATTAAATTACATCTTAGATTTATTTAAGAACACCTATTTAATATGAATATATGATTGGAGGATGACTTTTATTATGGCAAATGAACATGGAAACTTATCTATTAACAGTCAGAATATTTTCCCTATTATAAAAAAATGGATGTATTCCGACCATGATATTTTTTACAGAGAGTTGATTTCAAACGGATGCGACGCTATTACCAAGCTGAAAAAACTTTCTATGATAGGCGAATATGAAGCGCCTGACGATATTGACTATAAGATTGATATAAAGGTAAGTCCTAAGAACAAAACCATTAAGATTATTGATAACGGTATGGGCATGACACGCGACGAGGTTAATGAGTATATTAACCAGATTGCTTTCTCGGGCGCTGAGGCTTTCCTTGAGAAATATAAGGATAAGGCTAACGAGGACCAGATTATCGGTCATTTCGGTCTCGGCTTCTACTCTGCGTTTATGGTTGCAGATAAGGTAACTATCGACACGCTCTCTTTCCAGAAAGACGCCAAGTCTGTCCACTGGGAATGTGACGGCGGCACTCAGTACGATATGAGCGACTCTGACAAGACAGATGTCGGAACTGTAATAACACTCTATCTCAACGAGGACAGCTATGAATTTGCAAACGAGTATAAGGCAAGGGAAGTTATCGGAAAGTACTGCTCTTTCATGCCGGTTCCTATCTATTTAAGCAATGAGGACGAAGAGCCTAAAACTGAAGAAATCCCGGAAGATGAAGTCACAGAAAAAGATACCGTCTTAGATACCTTTATCAAAGAGGCTGAGACCGAGGAAGTTGAGAAAGAGGACGGCACAAAGGAGACAGTAGAAAAAACTCCTGCCGTTAAAATGGCTAAGATTGTAAAACGTCCTGTTGCGCTGAACGATATTCATCCGCTCTGGACAAAACATCCAAATGAATGTACCGATGAGGAATACAAGGAATTTTACCGCAATGTATTCCACGACTTTAAGGAGCCTTTATTCTGGATTCACCTCAACATGGATTATCCTTTTAACCTTAAGGGTATTTTATATTTCCCTAAGATTAATACAGAGTACGAATCAATAGAAGGCACTATCAAGCTTTACAACAATCAGGTATTTGTGGCAGACAACATAAAGGAAGTTATCCCTGAATTTCTCCTTCTTCTCAAGGGTGTAATCGACTGTCCTGACCTTCCGCTCAATGTCTCAAGAAGCGCTCTTCAGAATGACGGATTTGTAAAGAAAATTTCTGAGTACATCACCAAAAAGGTCGGAGATAAACTCTCAGGCATGTACAAGACAGATAAGGAATCTTACGAAAAATATTGGGATGACATCAATCCATTTATAAAATTCGGATGCTTAAAGGATGAAAAATTTGCCGAAAAAATGAATGACTATATTATATTCAAAAATATTCACGGCAAATATCTCACTCTCAAGGAATGTCTCGAAGAAAACAAGGAGCATCATGAGAACACTGTATTTTACGTTACGGACGAGACCGAGCAAAGTCAGTATATCAATATGTTTAAGGAAGCCGGCATAGACGCTGTTTTACTCACACACAATATTGACCAGCCATTTATCACTCACCTCGAGTCCAAGAATGAAAATGTTAAATTTGCGAGAATTGACGCTGATTTGTCCGACAGCTTCAAGGAGGAGACAAATGAGGATGAGCTCAAGGAAATATCCGAGAAGCTCACTGAAACCTTTAAGTCGGCTTTAAAGAAGGATAACCTCAATGTCAAGGTTGAGAAACTTAAAAATGCTTCTATATCCGCAATGATTACATTGTCTGAACAGGACAGACGTATGCAGGATATGATGAAGATGTACAACATGTATGGCATGGACCCTTCTATGTTCGGTCAGAACGGACAGACGCTTGTACTGAACGCTAACAATGAACTTGTAAAATATATTTCCGAACACAGTGACGGAGAGAACACAGCTCTTTTCTGCGAACAGCTCTATGACCTTGCGCTGCTTAGCCATGCACCGCTCACACCTGAGCAGATGACAAACTTTATTGCCAGAAGCAATAAAATTATGGAACTGCTTGCTAAATAAATCATTTTAACGTATTATATTAAGGGGAGTGGCACTGAGACATTATTGCCTCAGTGCTTCTTTTTAAATAATTTTATATCATGAAATGATTCAGATTAGAGGTTATTATGTCAAATTACAACGATAAATACAGCAGATACAGACTTTCAGATGACGAAGATACCAATGACGAGATTAGCGGAGAATTTGATGATGACTATATCATTTATGAAGATGCCGACGACGATGATATTGACGACTACATTGACGATAATCTTCTTGACGAAGACCTCGACAGTTTCAATAATTTAGAAATACAAAACGATACACACTATTCAACAGGAAAAAAACAATCAGGGAAGAAAACCTCCAAAAATCCTTTTCTTTCAGAGATTTTAAGCTATGTGAAAATAATTATAGCTGCTTTTATCATTGCCTTTATTTTTACACAGTATATTATTGTCAACGCTCAGGTTCCTACCGGCTCAATGAAAAATACAATCATGGAAGGCGACCGGCTTATCGGTTTTCGGCTCTCATACATTTTCAGCAAACCGGAACGCGGAGATATTATAATTTTTAAATATCCTGATGACGAGACACAAAATTTTGTAAAGAGAGTTATCGGTGTTCCCGGCGACGTAGTGCAGATTATACACGGTACAGTTTACGTAAACGGCGAGGCGCTTGATGAGCCATATTTAAAAGAGCCTATGAATGATAACGAAACAGAAGAGACATATGTCGTTCCCGAAGGACACTATTTCGTAATGGGTGACAACAGAAACGATTCGCTTGATTCCAGATATTGGAAAACGAGCACATATGTTTCTGAAAAGAAAATTTTGGCAAAGGTTATTTTCAGATATTACAACGAGACAGCTCATAAAATTGATTTTAAATTGTTCTGATGAATAATAAAAATATAAGATGCAGATAATAAACATGTCCGGATTGCCGGGCATGTTTTTATTTTTTATCGCAGAGGCGCGGAAAGGTAATTATTCTTACGAATCCGTGACTCGCGAAAGAGTTCGATTGCGAACTCTTTTTTCCAGGAAACTGCGTTTCCTACTAAAAAACTAAATCTATGTTAATGGTACCTTTAACGTACCGGAACGGAGGAAACTATGACTGCATTGGGATGTAATGTAAACTCTTGTACACACAACAAAGATAACTGCTGCTGTCTTTCGTCAATTAAGGTTGAGGGCTCCTCAGCATGTAAATGTGATGATACCTGCTGCGGCAGTTTCTATGAGGCTGACAGCGAGACCGCAAAAAATGCCTCTGAATCTCCAAAAATAACATTAAACATCGCATGTGACGCATCAAACTGCGTCTATAACGAAAACCTGAAATGTAATGCCGACCATATTGACATTTCCGGTATCTGTGCATCAGAAGCCTGTGAGACAGTCTGTGCTACATTTAAGTGCAAATAAGCATAAGACTTAAATCTTTATTTCAGGTCTAAAAAGCCGAATTAAAATTCATAAAAACGGGAGAGCCATGATTTTAAATGCCTC
>ERZ1643246.4733-NODE-4733-length-10502-cov-12.479564_pt1 | contig 10502 bp, 10 predicted proteins | sample MGYA00579265_ERZ1643246 | MGnify/ENA primary metagenome ERZ1643246 (study PRJEB29033, sample SAMEA4952261) | chicken gut metagenome | biome: Broiler Chicken; feature: Gastrointestinal Tract; material: Caecum | place: Ireland | collected 2018 | study: Broiler...
ACAATTTTTATTGCAAAATTACAATAATTGAAAGGCAATATTTCTCTTTACTTTCTGAAAATGTGATAAATTGTCAAAAAATTACTTCTAAAAATGTGAGTATACAGTGTTGAAATCTTTCTAAAAATGTGATAGACTAATATATAAGGAAATAAAGGTTGAAAAATTAATTTTGCTAACCAAATTTGCGTCTTGTGAAAGGGATGGTGGTAAGTATGGAAAGATTAAGAAGAAAAGTCGATGATTACCTTATCGAATGGAAGAAAAATAAAGATAGACTACCTTTAATAATAAAGGGAGCAAGACAAATAGGTAAAACAAATGCAATTAGAAATTTTGGAAAAAATAATTATGAAACATTTATAGAAATAAATTTTGCACTTCAACCACAATTTAAAACAATATTTGAAGATGGCTTCGAAGTTGACAATATAATAAAAAATATAACATTGAAAATGCCTGAGCTTGAACTTAAGGAAAATAGTACATTAATATTTTTTGATGAGATGCAAGACTGCATAAGCACGGCAACTTCATTAAAGGCTTTTAGAGAAGATGGCAGATATGATGTTATTTGTTCCGGCTCTTTGATGGGAATTAATTATAAAGAAATTGAATCAAATAGTGTTGGAAATAAAGAAGATTATATTATGAGATCTTTAGATTTTGAAGAATTTTTATGGGCTAAAGGATATAAAACAGAACAAATCGAAGATTTATATAAAAATATGCTTGAATTAAAGCCTCTAAGCGAAACACAATATGATGTAATGATGTTAAATTTTAAAGATTATATGATAGTTGGTGGTATGCCTGCCATAGTCAGCAAATTTGTCAAAAATAATAATTTTAGTGGGATTTTAAAAATGCAACAGCAAATTTTACTAGATTATGAAGAAGATATAACAAAATATGCAGGAGGATTAGATAAAACCAAAATATTAAATTGTTATAGAAAAATACCTGTATTTTTAGGCAATGAAAACAAAAAGTTTCAAATATCCAAAATAGCAACTGGAGCAAGGAATAGAGAATATGTAGGTGTTATTGAATGGCTTTCAAATGCCGGAATTGTAAACATTTCATACACAATGGAGCAACCTTGCCTCCCATTAAAAGGAAATTATAATCCCGATAATTTTAGGCTATATTTTGCAGATACCGGTCTACTGATTGGCTCATTAGATGAAGAAGTTCAAGATGATTTAAGAAACAATGAAAATATGAACACATATAAAGGCGCTTTGTATGAAAATATTGTTGGCGACATGTTAGTAAAGGAAGGATATAATTTATATTTTTACAAAGATGATAGCAGAAAAATTGAAATGGATTTCATGGTAAGAGATAAAAATTCCTTAGTTCCTATTGAAGTAAAAGCAAATAATAAGGCAACCATTTCACTTAACAACTTAATAAATAGCAATTTGTATAAAGACATTAAATATGGTATAAAATTATGCAATAAAAATATTGGATTTAACGGAAAATTTTATACATTTCCTTATTTCTTAACATTTCTATTAAAAAGATTTTTAAAGGAGAAACAATAAAATTAATATATTTTACAAAGAAGATAAATAAATTACTTATCTTCTTTATTTTTTGTTCATAGAAAGTTATGAGTAATTTCTTAGATTAAATCTCATTTTTCAAACCCTTGCCCCACTACCTCTCTTGAATTTGTTATCACAATAAAACTTCTAGGATCCACTTTTCTTGCAATCATCTTTATTTTAGCTACATCATTTCTGTACGCTGCACACATAAGCACCAACTTATCTTTATTCGTATGCATGCCTTTTCCATAAAGCCCTGTGGTTCCCCTTTCTACTTTATCCTTTATTTGCTCATAAATGTCCTCATTCTTATCTGAAATTATAATCATTAACTTCGTAAAATCTATTCCTTCAAAGAAAATATCTATCATCTTCCCCATCAAATAAATTGCAATTGCAGAATACAAGCCTATTTCAATTTCTTTAAAACATATCATATTTAAAGTCACTATCACAATATCTATAATAACTATAATATTTCCTGATTGTATCGTTGGCTTATATTTTTTGGCTAAATAACTTACCAAATCACTTCCACCTGTTGACGAATTTACTTTCAACAAAATTGCAGTCCCTATCCCTAAAATAATTCCCCCATACACACAAGCTAAAAATCTATCATTCGTTAATGGTTCAAACTTATCCAGCCAATCTATAAAAAATGATAATGTCACCGTCCCTATAAGTGACTTTGCAAAAAAATATTTTCCTATTTTAAAAATCGAAACTAAAAATAACGGCACATTTATCAATAATATCATCGTTCCCATCGGTATATTTAACAAGTAATAAGTTATAGTCGCAATACCTGCTACTCCACCTGATGACAATTGATTAGGAAGCAAAAACAAAGACACTCCTAGCGCCATTACAAATGCCCCAAGTATTGTTCCTAAAATTTCTATAATTGCTCTTTTAATTTTTATTTTTCTCTCTTCGTTCCTCTCATTTATCATATCCATAAAAAAATCACCTTTATTTTATTATTGGTAAAATATAGGTGTTTTATTCAAGTGCTACGTCCCCAGTGGCAAAAAATTTATTCTTCTAAGAAATCGTTGTATGTTTTTGTAACTTCTATTTTTGATTTGCCTTGCTTTATGTTTTCGTCTGTTTTTATTATTAAGTCTACGTCATATATTTCTTTTAGTTTTTGCACATTTTCTTTTTTATGTCCAATTACGTTGTTGCTATCTATTGGGTTTACTGTTACTTTGACTTCTTTTACTTTTACGTTCAATTTTTTTATTTTTGCAACTATTGCATCATACCACATTCCTGATTCTACCAGTTGCCTGAATGCAGGATGATATGGCCCTGCGATTACTTCGCTTGTTTTGTTTTTTGGATCTGTTATTTCTTCTGTGCTTTGAAGGCCTACTCGTATTACGTCTATTTTTTTGTCTGCAAACATTCTTACTAGTTCTTTGCAAATTTCAACTGCTTGCACTAAGTTTAGTGGTTGGTATGTTCCATTTTTGTATTCTTCTTCTAATTTTGTGTTTTTTATTACTAAAACGGGATAGATTCTAACCATTTGGGGTTTTAGTTTTATTAATGCTTTAGCTGTATTTATTTCGTCTATTTTTGTACTTTCAGGTAGACCAACCATCATTTGTACTCCAAGTTTGAAGCCATACCATCTTATCATTTTGGCTGCTTTTTTTACGTCTTTAAAGCTGTGACCTCTACTGGCTCTGTTTAAGATATAATCATTAGATGACTGTACCCCTAATTCTATTGTTTTTACTTTGTATTTTTTTAGTCTTTTTAATATTTCTTTGTTGATTGCATCTGGCCTTGTAGATATTCTTATACTATCTACTTGACCACTTTTTACGTATTGGTATGCAACTTGCAATAATTCTTCTTGTATCTGTGTTTCGATTGCTGTAAAGCTACCACCATAAAAAGCAATCTCTATTTGTGCATTTTCTCTTTTTATGTTTTTTAGGTAATTATCTATTATTTTTTTTGCTTCTTCTTTGGTCATATTTTTCTTTTGACCACTAATAGATTTTTGATTGCAAAATATGCAATCGTTTGGGCATCCTAAATGTGGTACAAATATTGGTATTATATATTGATTTTTCATCTGCATACCTCTTTCTTTTTTGCATTATTAAAATTTTCTTATTTAGAACTTTCTTCTTTTTTCATTTTCTCCAGTGCTTTTTTAGCTGCATGCATTTCTGCATCTTTTTTGCTTCTTCCTATTCCGCTAGCTAAAACTTTATTATTGCAACTGACTTGCGCCTCAAACCTTTTGTCATGGTCAGGACCTTTTTCAGCTATTATTTCATATTCTATTTTTACATCTCCATTTACCTGCAATTTTTCTTGAAGCACTGTTTTGTAGTCTTTTACTCCTACATTTTCTGTTGCTACTTGGATTGCATCTTTTAAATTTTCTATTATAAATTTATCTGCATACTCTAATCCACCGTCTAAGTATATCGCAGCAATTACAGCCTCTACACTATCTGCTAAAATTGCTGGCCTATTTTTGCCACCAGTTAGCATTTCTGATTTTCCTAGATATAGAAAATCACCAAAATTGTGTGCCTTTGCTACTTTATATAGGCTTTCTTCACATACAACTGTAGCTCTAACTTTTGTCATTTCTCCTTCTCTTAAATTAGGATATTTAGCATATATATATCTGCTAGATACGAACTCTAAAATACTATCTCCCAAAAATTCTAGTTTTTCATTGCTTTGTGTGTTATGCTCATAAGAGTATGATGTATGTGTTAATGCAGTTTTTAGTAGTTGTTTATTTTTAAATTCATAGCCTATACTTTCTTCGACTTTTTCCATAATAAATTCATTCCTTCCATTAAGTTAAAAACTCATAAAACTTCTTCTATATTATATACCTTTTTGTGAATTTTGCAAGATATACTTATATAGCATAAAATTGTAAATTTACCAAAATTTTTTTCTCTAATTTTATAGACAAGTTTATTTAGTTATTGTATAATATGTATGAGTTATTTTATTTATAGAAAGAGAGAGAAATCAATGTTAAATGATTATAATTCTTTTAATAAAGATGGCCGTAATTTAGTAGATGTCTTTAAAGAATTACAAGCAATGCAAAATCAGCCAAAGTCTACAATTTTAGAGACTCAAGAAGTAGAAAAGCCAAAGAAATCTAAAGTCTCTCCACATTTTAATTTTAGCCATAAAAATAAAAAAACTTTAAACAGCTTTAAAGAACAACTTAGATATAATCCAAATGCTACAGAAAGTTTCAATAGGCCAAGCTCCAGAAATGTAAAGCCTACTAAAAATTCTGAATTAAAATTGTCTCATATAATCATAGGATGTTCAATGCTGATAATAGGCATGGCGGTATTATTCCCTAAGGGCTCTCCTATAAAAGAGAGTTATGCTAAAGAAGAGACTTCATCATCAGTAATTAATTATGAAATAAATAAACATAGCTTAAATATGCAAAGTATTATTTCAGAAAATGCTGGTATGGATAGAGTAAAGGAACAAGTTACAGAAGAACGTGATGTCAATTTTGAGACTAACTACACTAATAATGCTTCACTTCCAAAAGGTGAAGAAGTAGTAAAGCAAGAAGGGGCTATAGGTAAAGATAAAGTTACTGTTGTAAAGACTTATGAAAATGGCGAATTTGTGGAAGAGATTATCCTATCTAAAGAAACATTAACAGAACCTACTCCTAAAATCATCGATTTAGGAACATCTGAATTTTTGGCTAAAAATCAAGTACATATTGGTGACACCATGTATTTAGTAAATGATGGCACTTTAAGAGAAACTGCAGATGATGCTTCTGAAGAAGTTGCTGATATTAAATCAAGTTTAGATGTAAAATTACTTGAATTAACTAGTGAGGATTGGTGTAAAGTTTCTTTTGATGGTGTAGAAGGATATATTAAAACTTCTAACTTAACTTCTGCTGCAGTTACTCCTAGCATTGTTGAAAAGAATAGAATTCAAAGAATCCTACTAAAAGTAAATATAGATATGGAATTAAATAAAGTTAGTGATTTAACTTTAAATGACTACAAAAAGATATTTACAAACTTACCTAATGATACCAAAGGCATTTTCGAAGCTAATTACCAGAACTTCTATAATGCAGAGAAAAAATATAAGGTAAATGGAATTTTCTTAGCAGCTATGGCTGCTCATGAGAGCGCTTGGGGTACTTCTCAAATAGCTGAGGACAAGCATAATTTATTTGGCTATGGCTCTTATGATGAAACACCTTATGAATCATCTTATGATTTTACAGATTATTCTGAAGGAATTGAGACTGTTGCCAAAACTATGGCTAAATATTATTTAAACCCTGCAGGAACTAAAATCTATGATGATGAAACTGCACTTGCATGGTATTTTAATGGCCCAACATTACAAGGCGTAAATACAAGATATGCTTCTGATAAAGATTGGTATAAAAAAGTTTATAGCTATATGCAATTGTTATATAATAGACTTCAATAGTAAGTTTAAAAATAATCCAATATATAGCTGCAAAATGCTATATATTGGGCTTTAATAATAGTAAAACTTTGAAAGGAGTAAATTGTAATATGAGAAAAATGAAGATAAAAAAAATCAAATTAAAAAACGAAAGACTTGTATTTTCCATATTAATTATTGTATTATTTTTAGTTTTTTTGCTATATTATAATTTTGTGTTCACCGTAGTATGGGCTAGAAATTCTTATGCAGACCAAGTAATTAATATTGCTGAAAACAACGAAACTCCTGTTTTTGCTATACAAAAAATTCTTTTATATAGTAGTGCCACAGCAGTTGATAACTCACAAGATCAATCTTTAAAAGATATGAGTATTTCACAATATACAGATATATCTATACAAATAAACAATATGGTGTCTAATTCAGAACTAACAGATGAAAACACAATAAAAGAATTATATATTGACAATATTGAAGTAACAACAAATTCAGATGCTGGCACCAAAATTTTAAATTACAAAAGTCCAATGTCTGCAGGTAAATACGAAAACCTAAATGCTCCAAATAATGGTAGAATTGACTTTAATATAATAAATACTAATGAGCAAAATGAAAGTGCTGACTACTCTCAGCCTACATTTTACACAGATTGCTCTAACCCAATCACTTTAGGCTATATCAACAAGGACATACTAACAAACTACTCAGTTACGCAAGATGAAAACACAGTTTCATTCAACGGAAAAGTTTTGCAGGAAGCCAATATCAACTTAGATGACATTAATTATACATTATCATTTAAAATACATATCATAAACAACTTAGATGAAAAATTCGTATATAATATGACACTTAATGTGGACTTAAATGATGAGAATGGCGGAATATACAATGGCTATGTTTACAAAGGAAAAAATCCGTCTGGAGTTGAATACAACTTTTTCAAAGAATCATAAAATTTTGAACTTTGGGGACGTTCCTTAAAGTTCATTTTTTAAATTTTTTTAAGAAGATGTTTTCGGGGATATTTTTTCCCTCCGTCTCCAATGACAAAAAATTGCCACAAGGGACGTAGCAAAATGGCAATTTTTTGCCATTTTGCTACGTCCCTTGTGGCACAAATTCTTATAATTCTACTATTGCATTTAGTATTTCGGTTTCTTTATTCTGAATTACTATTATATGCTTGTTATTCTGATAACTATATTTGCATTCTACTATATCTCCCAGTTTTACTTCATTTTTATATGATATTCGTATATTGTCAAATGGCCTTGTTTGATATACTTTTTCTGGCAATGCTTCTTCTGCTAAGTCCATGTAATATGTATTATGCAAATGGCCGTTTATGTCTATATTACATCTTCTGATTTGATATTCTGTTGAGTTTGTAAATTCTGTAGGGATTTTTATTCTTTCTATTGTTCTATCTTCAAAAACGCATCTGTCTTCCATTTTGTATTTTGCAACTATGTCATCAGTTATTTTTTCTACTTTTCTTGTTTTCATGTTTATTAATGCCCATTTGGTTGTAGCTATTACGCACAATTTATGGCTCGAATTGTAAATTTCATAGTCCCTAAATGTATATGCTTTTCTGGGATTTCTACCCCAAGTTCTTACTAACAATTTTTCGCCATATCTAGGTCTATCTATTACTTTTACTTTCCACTCAAGGATGACCCAGCTTACGCCATTTGTTGGTATGTCTAATACTCCATACCCTATTTCGTCAGACTGATAACCACCAACATTTTCTAACATTTTTAGTATGGCTTTATCTGTAATTAGTCCATTTTTGCCAACGTCTTCTATTCCTGTTCTTATTTCACTTTCAAATATCATTTTTTTTCCCTCTTTCCTTTATCTTTTATGTATTTTACTCCTTTTTCTTTTATATTTCAAGGATTTAATTTCGTTTTTATTATTTGCCTATAAATATTGCAATTCTTCGCTTTGCGCGATATAATATATGTGTAATGTTGTATATATTGGAGGAAAAAATTGTGTCTTTGATAGATAAAAATGAATCACAAATTTTTGATTATAGTTTGAAGCAAATCGATATAATAAATCAGCTTATTAGGGATGCTGATAAGTATAGTGGTGGAAGAGCAAAGAATTTGCCTAATGTTGCTATTACTTTTAATAATGCATTGAATTTTATCAGCCATGATTTTAAGAAAAAAGGAATAGATTTCTATGATAATTCAAGTTGCGTTTTAAAGCCAGCGATAATTTCCCAGTTATCTGATTATCATCAACAAGGGCTTAATATTTTACAAATATATGTGAACACTCTTAGAGAACCCAGTGATAATTTTGATTCGCATGAGGTTAAGATTTTTTCGTTAAATCAGTCTAAGCTTGTAGATTTATATTATGACACTGACGACAAAATATTTTCATTTAATGTTAAAGATGATATTGTTCCTGCAGTGATAAATTATATTAAATATTTTGCTCCTGAGGCCGAAAGAGGAAATTTTGATTCTGTTAACCTTTCTAAATATGAAAAAGAGTTTAAATCCCTTGGGCTTGAAGAAACTTTTCCTGATTTAGTAAGTGCTGTTTTTCAAGAAAAGTTAAAGAATCTCAAAAAAACGCAGGATTTTTCAGAAGTTACAAGAAGAGCTCCTATCTCATCTTTAGATAAAAACTTTGTTTATAAATCTCAATTCGAAATTAATAAAAAAGTTTTTACTAAAATTTCTCAATTAGAAAGTCAAATAAAACACTCTAAAACTGAAGCTCCTCTAATTTTTATATTGTTGAAATCTCAGCTTATTAATTATTTAAATAATTATGTTGAGGCTTTGTATTCTGGTGAGATGAAAGAAGCTGCTTCCATTTCGCTCCAAATTTCAAAATTTGGCTTATCCGAAGATGATATTAGTGATAGCATTGCTAGGTATATTTCTTCTTACTTTTCAAAGAATAATAATTCGAAGTTTCAACAAGTTTCAGAAATTGAACGTGAACTAGAAAATATGCAATCTACTTTGGGCATTAATTATGATAATACTGTTAATAAAGTAAACATTGCTTTAAAAAATGCCAAAGCTAATGAACGCAAGAATGACAAATTAGCTCGCCAATCTAAAAATAATTTAAAATCTATAGATAATGATAATGAAAGATAAAAAACGGCTAATTTTTTTATAAAAATGTTCTATAATGCTTGACATTGTGGAACATTTTTGGTATTATTATAAATGTCCAATGTAAATAACTTTTTTAACGCGGGAATAGCTCAGTTGATAGAGCGCTGCCTTGCCAAGGCAGAGGTCGCGGGTTTGAGTCCCGTTTCCCGCTCCAATTATTTTTATATGGACTTGGTTCTAAATCAGTAAATTTTGAATACTATATAATATGGCGCTATAGCCAAGCGGTAAGGCACGAGTCTGCAAAACTCTGATCCCCGGTTCGATTCCGGGTGGCGCCTCCAATTCAAATAAGTTTAGGCGGTTATTATAGAGTGTTATATAATATCACAGATAAACAAATTTACTGAAAATACTGTCTTTGAAAGCAGTATTTTATTTTTATATTTAATACACAATATCATAGACGTTGCAATAAAATTGCAGTAATATTTTTTAAATAAAGATAACACAAATAGGAGAAAGATTATGGGAATAAAACAAGAAAATGAAATAACAATGAAAGTAAATTGTGAAATAAGTGAGCTATGTAGAATTCTAGAAGATAAAGGATTTAAAGTTGTAAATAGATTTACAATGAATGATATAAATATGATTCCAAATACTTTAAAAAGTAAGATAAAAAATCTAACTAGTAGAGAAATTCTAAAAGATGCAATATTGATAAGAGATATAAAAGATAAATTAAGTGATAATAAAACTAAGAAAATAACTTTTAAAAAGAAAGAATTCAATAAAAGTGGCGATATATTAAGTCAAGAATCTATTAATTGTAATATTTTTAATATAGATGAAGCAGTGAATCTTTTTCAAGCTATTGATATTATAGAATAATGAATATTATAGAAAACGAAACTGTTTATGGAAAAGAAGATTTTGAAATAGCTATAAAAGACATAAAGAATGGAGATAATTTAATTGAAATTGAGACAGTATCAAATAATGACCATATTAATACAATAGAGAAGTTAAAATCTCAAATTATTAATTTACAAATTCCTGTTGATACTAGTAATTTTTTTGTGAAAAAGGCTGAAATAGAATTAGATAAAATATTAAAGAGATAGGTAGTTTATTTAATATTAAAAATTCAAGAAATCTTGAACATTTGAATAAAAATGATTTATTTGACTTAAATATCTTGACTTTTTTACCTAATTTAAGTATAATAAAAATAGGAAATGGAGAAACCACAAACGTGGTTTGCCAGTTTAGTATGTAAAAAACACACCGAACCGCCAAGTTACAGATGTGTTTTTTTATTGTCTATTTGCTTAAAATTATAACCGATATAATTAAGGCAAATACT
>ERZ1643246.4734-NODE-4734-length-10502-cov-5.196994_pt1 | contig 10502 bp, 10 predicted proteins | sample MGYA00579265_ERZ1643246 | MGnify/ENA primary metagenome ERZ1643246 (study PRJEB29033, sample SAMEA4952261) | chicken gut metagenome | biome: Broiler Chicken; feature: Gastrointestinal Tract; material: Caecum | place: Ireland | collected 2018 | study: Broiler...
GTCTCGCCTGCCGGCTCGGTCGGCGCTAATTCGTGTGCCACCGGCACACCGCGCCCTGCAAGCTTTTTGAAAAAAGCTTGACCAAAAACTTTACTGTTTGGCCGGGCGGAACACGCTCACAGCTTCCCTTCCTCCACGAGCCGCGCCGCGCGCAGGACCAGAATCTGTGTCTTCGCGTCATGGATCTCCCCGTTCATCGCCATCTCCAGCGCCTTCTGCAGCGGAATCCGCTCCACCTTCAGAAATTCATCCGGGTCCAGATGCTGCTCGCCCCACGACGCCACACGGCATGCGTAAAGATGCAGCACCTCGTCACAGTAGCCGGGCGTCGGGTAGATCCGGCCAAGCTCCAGATATGCGTCGCTCGTCGTGCCCGTCTCTTCCTTCTGCTCGCGCTTCATCGCCTCAAACGGATCTTCCCCCGGCTCCAGCTTGCCCGCCGGGCATTCCAGCACAACCTGCGCGTAGGGATAGCGGAATTACCGCACAAACAGCATTTCGTTGTCCTTCGTGAGGATCGCCGCGCTCACGCCGCCCGGGTGGCGCACCACCTCGCGCATGGCCTCCGTGCCGTTCTCAAGCCGGACGCGGTCCAACTGCACGCGGATGATCCGCCCGTGATACAGCTCTTCGCCCGAAAGGCGCTTTTCCGTCAATTCCATGTTCGCTTCTCCCTTCCTGCCCGGCAGCCGCCGGGATTTCTTCCGCGCCGCCGTCAGCCGGCCGCGCTCACTTCGCCGGAAGCCCCGCCGTCCTCATACACATATGTGAACGAGGGATCGTAGCTGTAAAGCTCCCGCAGAATCTGGTTGGCACGCGTGCGGAAAAAGTCCATGCGCTCGCTCGCCGCGTTCAGCTGCGAGAGCGAACCGCCGGTGCCCGCCTGCTCGTCGATGGCCGCAAGGTTCGCGTCGCGGCCCGTCTCCCAGTCCTCCTGCTCCTTGCGGTAGACCTCGCGGTCGTCCGTGGCCAGGCTCAAAAGCTTTTCCATGCCGCCGTCGATCTCCGCTTCCCACAGTTCGGCGTACTTCTCGCACACCGCCACCATGTCCAGCGTGGAGACAGCGTCCGCCATCTCCTTCACATACGACGCGTCGATCGGGTTTTCGGCAAAGAGCTTGTCAAACTCCGGGCTGTCCGTCTCGATCGGGATCACAACGTCCGCGCCTTCGCCCGCCTCCGGGCTGTTCACGTCCTCGCCCGCGTCCGAGACAGCATCCGGCGCGGAGGAACTCCCCGCCGTGCTCTCCGCCGCCGCCAGGGAGGAGGCAGACTCCGCAGCCGAAGCCGTTCCCTGCGCGCGCTGGCCGCAGCCCGCCGCGCCCAGCACAAAGAGCGCTGCGATCACGGCCGCCGTCATGCGTCTGATTGTATACAAAATGGAATGGTTCGCCATATTATTCCTCGCTGTTGTCATCGTGATCGCGTGCGCCGTCCTCTTCCGCGTCCTCCGCGCCGTCGAGCGCTTCCAGATCGCGCAGATCGTCCGGGTCTCCCAGGGAATCGGGCGCTTCCGTCTCGTCCTGCTCCTCCGGCTCCGCGCCCTCCAGATCCTCGGCGGTCTCGGCGTCGTCCTCGTCCTGCGGCAGGGCGGAGGTGTCTTCGTCCTCCTCGTGGGCTGTGCGCGCCAGGGTGACAACGCGGCTGCCCTCTGTGACGCGCATGACGCGCACGCCCTTGCTGGGCCGCGCGCAGATGCGGATGCTGTCGGCCGGGATGCGGATGAGGATGCCGTCGGACGAGATCAGGATCACGTCGTCCGTGAGATCGACCACCTTGATGGCCGCGACGTCGCCGTACTTGTCCACGTGGTAGTTCAGCAATCCCTTGCCGCCGCGCGACTGCACACGGTAATCGGTGAGCGGGGAGAGGCGGCCGTAGCCCGTTTCGGAGACGGTGAGCAGCAGCGCGCCCGCGCGCACGGTGCTCATGCCGATCACCTCGTCGCCCTCGGCAAGCGTGATCGCCTTCACGCCGCGGGCCGTGCGGCCCATGGGCCGCACATCGCTTTCGCTGAACCGGATCGCCATGCCCTTGCGCGTGGCCACCACGAGCTCGCGGTCGCCGTCCGTGAGGCGCACCCAGGCCAGCTCGTCGCCCTCGTCGAGCGAAAGCGCGATCACGCCGCCCTTGCGGGCCGTCTGGAACGCGGAGAGCTCCGTGCGCTTGATCGTGCCGCCGCGCGTCACCATCACCAGATAGCCGCCGGCCTCGAATTCCGGCACGCGGATCATGGAGCTCACGCGCTCCTCCGGCGCGAGCGGCAGGAGGTTTGCAATGTTCATGCCCTTGCTCGTGCGGGAGCCCTCCGGCACTTCATAGCACTTCAGGCGGTAGACGCGGCCGAGGTTCGTGAAGAACAGCACATAGTCGTGCGAATTGCACACGAACATTTCGCTCGCAAAGTCCTCCTCGCGGCGGCTCATGCCGGACACGCCGCGGCCGCCGCGCCGCTGGATGTGGTAGGCGTCGGTGGGCTGGCGCTTCACGTAGCCGAACTCCGTGAGCGTGAGCACGCACTCCTCACGCGGGATGAGGTCCTCAATGTCGACCTCGCCGCTGATGGACGCGATCTCCGTGCGGCGCTCGTCGCTGTATTTCTTCTTGATCTCCTGCGCCTCGTCCTTGATGATGCCCATGAGGCGCGTCTTGTTCGCGAGGATGTCGCGGTAATCGGCCACCTTGGCCTCGATCGCGGCCAGCTCCTCCTCGAGCTTGAGGCGATCGGTGTTCGTGAGGGCGCCGAGCGTCATCTGCACAATGGCCTGCGCCTGCGGATCGTCGAGGCCGAAGCGCTCGCACAGGCGGAGCTTTGCCGTCGTGCGGTCACGGCTCGAGCGGATGATGGCGATGACCTCGTCGATGTTGTCCACGGCGATCTTGAGGCCCTCCAGAATGTGGGCGCGCTCCTCCGCTTTTTTCAGGTCATACTGTGTGCGGCGCGTGACGACGTCCACCTGGAAGTCGATGTAATGCTGCAGAATCTCCTTGAGCGTGAGCAGCTTCGGCTCGCCGTTCACGATCGCGAGCAGGATGACGCCGAATGTCGTCTGCATCTGCGTGTAGCTGTAGAGCTGGTTGAGCACGATCTGCGGCGACGCGTCGCGCTTGACGGTGATCACGATCATCATGCCGTCGCGGTCGGAGTGATCGTCGATGTTCGAGATGCCCTCGATGCGCTTCTCCTTCACGAGATCGGCAATGCTCTCGATGAGCCTGGCCTTGTTCACCTGATACGGCAGCTCGGTGACGATGATATTATAGCGGCCGTTCTTTTCCTCCTCGATCTCGGCTCTCGCACGCACGGTGATGCGGCCGCGGCCGGTGGCGTAGGCGGCGCGGATGCCCGCCCGGCCCATGATGATGCCGGCGGTGGGGAAGTCCGGGCCCTTGATGAACTCCATGAGCTCGTCCAGCCCGGCGTCCGGGTTATCGATGAGGCAGCACATGCCGTCGATCACTTCGCCCATGTTGTGCGGCGGAATGTTCGTGGCCATGCCGACGGCGATGCCGGTGGAACCGTTCACGAGCAGGTTCGGGAAGTGGGAGGGCAGGGCCGTGGGCTCCTTGAGGCGGTCGTCATAGTTCGGGATGAAATCGACCGTCTCCTTGTCGATGTCCTGCAGCATCTCCACGGAAAGGCGGCTCATGCGGCTCTCCGTGTAACGGTAGGCAGCCGGAGGATCGCCGTCGATGGAGCCGAAGTTGCCGTGGCCGTCCACAAGCGGATAGCGCATGGAAAAGTCCTGCGCCAGGCGCACCAGCGCGTCATAGACGGAGGCGTCGCCGTGCGGGTGATAGCGGCCCAGCACGCTGCCCACGGTGTCGGCGCACTTGCGGTATGCCTTGTTCGGCGAAAGGTTGTTCTCATACATGGTGTAGAGAATTCTTCTGTGAACCGGCTTGAGGCCGTCGCGCACGTCCGGCAGGGCGCGCTGCACGATGACCGACATGGAATAGGCGAGGAAGGATTTCTTGATCTCCTTTTCCAGGTCTACGTTTATAATGCGGCCGGTTTCGATTCTTTCTTCATCCATGGAAACCCTCCTGACGGAATTTCTTCCGCAGCGCGGAAGAGAGGTAATTTCTTATCTGAACGCATTCCTCGCCCGAAAGGCAGCGTTTCGGCAGAAAGCAGAACATGCCGGCCCCGAGGGAAAAGAGGAAAACGGCGCGGTCTTCATAGGCCCAGGCCAGCGCTTCAAAGGGCAGGCCGGCCCGGTATTGCGGGCGCTCCACGCGCAGCCCGCCCTCGCCCACCGAAACGGTGCAGGCTTCCACAAGCCTTCTGTTTTCGGCATAGAGAGCCCCGGCGCGCGCGCGCAGCCACAGCGGCTGCATTTTCCGCCAGCCGAGCAGAAACAGCCCGCAGAGCCCGAGCAGGGCGTCCAGAAGGAAATACTGCACGCCCGATTCATATGTGAAGAGGAACACAAAGCAGCTCACGAGCAGCGCCGCCCCGCACGCGCGGATCAGCCGGAACTCCGAGGGGCTCACGGCCGCCATGCCGGCGGCGGCGCGGAAATCGGCGTAATCCTCGCGCGTGACAAGGAAGCGCGCCGTCACGGGCGGCTTGCCGGAAACGGGCGTTTGCGCCCGATCGATCGGTTCACCCACGGGATCGCCCCCTTTTCTCCGGGTAATAGGAGGAGAGGCCGAAGGTGTCGCGCAGGAAGACGGAGAACGCTTCGCGCTGCTCCTCCGGGAGGCTGTCCCGCTTGAGCACGAGCAGCCGCCGCCACGCGCCGCCGCTCAGCGCCGCGAAGCTGCCGCCCTCCACACAGGCGGAAAATTCCGTCCAGTAGATCAGGATCTCCTCGCAGGAGGTCTGCAGCACCACGCAGTCGCGGCAGCAATCGATTTTCGTCTCCTCACAGAGCACGGGGCTCCCGGCAAAGCGGCGCTCCAGCTCGCGGAAGCGGCGCACCGGCTGGCGCAGCAGCAGCCACAGCCCCAGCAGCAGGAAACAGACGGCAAAGAGCAGCGGCAGCCACATGGTGCCGTATTCCCGCAGGGAAAGGGGGGCAGCCGAAAGGCACAGGGCGGCGCACAGCCCGCAGATCACGGCGCGCACGGCGGGCAGGCCCGTCCACGAAAGGCGGCGCTCCACCAGCAGCGCGGCCCCGGCGTATTCCGCCGGCGTCACGGTCTGGCGCAGCGTGAAGAGCGGTTCGCCCGCCTGTGAAAACGCCATGTGCGGCCTCCTTTCGCTTCCTTTCTCAACGCGCCTCGCGGCCGTGTGTCGTGCCGGCCAGGATCATGGCCTGCACCTCCGGCAGGACCGCCGGTTCAATGCAGCGCAGCGGCAGAATCACCATCTGCTTTTCGCCGGCGGGGAAGAGCAGGACCAGGTTGCGGTGCTCCTCCCGGCGGCAGGAACCGTCGAAGGGGATCTCCCACTCGCCCTCGCCGCTGCCGATCTGGATGCCGTCGCTGTAGATCTCCATGTCCACGTGGGAGCGGCGTTTGTCTGCGCAGATCTCCCGGGCGCGCCTGCGCCGCGCGAGATACGGCACGAACGCCGCTGCCAGAAACGCGAGCACGGCCACAATGCCGAAAAACAGGCTCATGCCCTCGCCGCTGTGCGCGAAAGCCGAGAAAAACCACACGGCCAGCACGGCCAGCACGGCGCATTCCACCACGGCGCGCCGGCCCATCGTGCGGCAGAAGCCCGACTTTTCCAGCGCGCGGAACACCTCGCGCTCCCGCAGCGTATAGGAGAGCTTGAAGCCCGTCTGCGGTTCCTCGTAATTGGCAGCGTCGTCGTCGAGCACAAGCTCAGCCTCGCTGCCGTCCCACACGACGGTTTCGCCGTCGTCGTCCAACGCTTCGCCGTCCAACTTTTCAGGTCCCTCCGGCTGGGCGGTGTCTTTGTCCACCGCCGGCGGAGGCTGTCGCAATTCGTCCATAGTTCCTGTCCGACTCTCTTTCTCCGGGCAAGGCCCGGTTCTGTTTTCACGCACTTCCGGGAAACGGGCGTCAGACGTCCAGCTCCGCGTAGCGCGCGTTCTTTTCGATGAATTCACGGCGCGGCTCAACCTTGTCGCCCATGAGCACGGTGAACGCCTCGTCCGCCGCCGCGGCGTCCTCCACCTCCACGCGCAGCATGATGCGCGTCTCCGGGTTCATCGTCGTCTCCCAGAGCTGCTCGGGGTCCATCTCGCCGAGGCCCTTGTACCGCTGGATCTCGTATCCCTGGTTTCCCAGCTCGTCCATGATGCGGTCGCGCTCGCCGTCGGTGTAGGCATAGCGGTGCTTGTTGCCCTTCGTGATGCGGTAGAGCGGCGGCTGCGCGAGGTAGATGTGGCCCTCCTCGACGAGCGGCTTCATGAACCGGAAGAAGAAGGTGAGCAGCAGCGTGCGGATGTGGGAGCCGTCGACGTCGGCATCGGCCATGATGATGATCTTGCCGTAGCGCAGCTTCTGCAGGTCGAACTCCTCGCCGATGCCGCAGCCGAGCGCCGTGACGACCGGCATGAGCTTTTCGTTGCCGTAGACCTTGTCGAGCCGTGCCTTCTCCACGTTGAGCATCTTGCCCCACAGCGGCAGGATCGCCTGGAATTTGCGGTCGCGTCCGCCCTTGGCGGAGCCGCCTGCGGAATCGCCCTCCACGATGTAGATCTCGGTCTCCTCCGGGTCGCGGCTCTGGCAATCCGCCAGCTTGCCGGGCAGCGCGGCGTTTTCCAGCGCCGATTTGCGCCGCACAAGCTCGCGCGCCTTGCGGGCCGCCTCGCGGGCGCGGGCGGCGGCGAGCGCCTTGTCGAAGATGGCGCGGGCGGCGGCGGGGTTTTCCTCCAGATACGTTGCCATCTTTTCGCCCACGAGGCTGTTCACGAGCGAAGCGATCTCCGGGTTGCCCAGCCTGTTCTTCGTCTGGCTTTCGAACTGCGCGTCCTTGACCTTGACGCTGATGATCACGGTGAGGCCCTCGCGCACGTCGTCGCCGGAAAGGTTCTTATCGTTTTCCTTGAGGATATTATATTTGCGGGCGTAGTCGTTCATGACACGGGTGAGGGCGCGCTTGAAGCCCTCCTCGTGCGTGCCGCCGTCGTTCGTGTGGATGTTGTTGGCGAAGCTGAGCATGAGCTCGGTGTAGGAATCGGTGTACTGCATGGCCACCTCGGCCATGGCGTTGCCGTCCGCCGCCGCGCCGGAGAAATAGACGATGTCCGGGTGGATGAGCTCCACGGCGCGCTTCTTGTTGATGTATTCCACAAAGCTCTTGATGCCGCCATGGTAGCAGAAGCTGTCCTCCCGGCCCTCGCCCTCCGGCCGCTTATCCGCAAGGTGGATGTGCACCCCGGCGTTCAGAAACGCCTGCTCGCGCAGCCGCGTTTGCAGCGTCTCGTAATCAAACTCCGTCGTCTCGGTGAAGATCTCCGGGTCCGGCAGGAAGCGCACGCGCGTGCCGCGGCGATCCGTGGGGCCCTTTTGGATGAGATCCGTCAGGGCGTGGCCGCGCTCAAACTTCTGGTAATAGAGCATGCCCTCGTAGGCCACCTCGACCTCGAGCCATTGGGAGAGCGCGTTCACCACGGAAGCGCCCACGCCGTGCAGGCCGCCGGAGACCTTGTAGCCGCCGCCGCCGAATTTGCCGCCGGCGTGCAGCACCGTGAACACGACCGTGACGGCCGGCAGGCCCGTTTTGTGCTCGATGCCCACGGGGATGCCGCGGCCGTTGTCCGTGACGCTGATGATGTTCCCGGGCAGGATCTCCACGTCGATGCGGTCACAGACACCGGCCAGCGCCTCGTCGATCGAGTTGTCTACAATCTCATAGACGAGGTGATGCAGGCCCTTCGCGCCCGTGGAGGCGATGTACATGCCGGGGCGCTTGCGCACGGCCTCCAGCCCTTCGAGAACCTGAATCTGATTTTCATCATAATTCTGGCTGGCCTGTGTGATTTCGTTTATTTCCATCGATTCATTCGCTCCTATCGATTCATTCGCTCCTCATGCGCGGCATGCCCGCGGGCCTGCCTGCCGGTGGATCTCCCTGTGTGCGCTCACGGCGCGGACGGCGGCGCGGGGCGGCGATCGTCTGCCGCTGTGCCGGGCTGCGCGTCCTGCGGCCTGGCCGAAGCGGGGCGGCGCACCGGCTGCGTGCCCTGTGCCGGGCGGCGCACCGTTCCCGGCGCGGCAGCATGCCGGGCGGCCGGGCGCGATTGCGGGGCGCGGTTCACGGAAGCGCCCGCCGTGCCGCTTGGCGCAGCGCGGCCCCGCGCCGCATTCCGGCCGGCAGCGCTGCGCACCGGCCGGGCAGTCCGCTGTGCGGGCTTTTCCCGGCGGCGGAGTATGGGCTTCTTGAGCCGGACAAAGAACGTGGAGAGGATGCTGAACAGCACAAAGGGCGCCATGATGACGAGGATCTCGACAATGGGAAGCCCTTCCCCCATCACGATGCCGGCGCCGAACAGCACGACACCCACAACGGCCGCCAGCACGCCGAGCGCCTTGGCCGCGGGGTCAATCGCGATGTTCGAGACGCCGCCGCACGCGGGGCAGATAAACTCGCCCTGTGTGCGGAGCGTCCACGCGACGATGGGGTTCACCTTCTTGCCGCAGTAGGGGCACTGCGGGAGCCGGATCTTACTCACAGCATCACATCCTTTCCGGCAGGGAAATATTCTCGATAAACCGGCTGCGCTTGAGCAGCGTGGAGGACGAGATCTGCGAAATATACACAGTGATCTCGCCCTTTTCGGAACGGCACAGGACGAACGACTTCGGCAGCTCCATGGAAACGTTCACCACGCGGCCCTGCTTCTCGCACTGCGCCAGATAGGCGCACGTCGTGCGCGAAAGGGTGGAGGTGTCCATATCGAAAATGCCGATAATCTCATTCGTCTTGATCACGGTGTCCTGTCCGAGGTGCAGATACATGGCAGCTGTTTGTCTCCTTCAAATTTCACAAATTTCGGGAATGCCAGGGGCGGGCGGTTCCGGTGCTTCGCCCGGCGCGCCCGCCGGTTCGGCTTCGTCCGGGGCCCGGACGGGTGCTTCGGCCGCTTCCGGCGATTCGCCGGGGGCCGTCTCCGCTTCGCCTGCTTCCGGCGCGGCGGCAGATTCTTCCGGCGTCCCGCCGGGGGCTTCGCCGTCGGCTGGGCTTTGCGGAGCTTCTCCGGTCTCCGCCGGGGCTTCGTCCGGGGCCTGGCCGGGCAGTTCGGCCGCTTCCGGCGGTTCGCCGGGGGCCGTCGCCGGTTCGTTTGCTTCCGGCGCGGCGGCCTCTTTCAAAGCTTCGCCCGGCGCGCCCGCCGGTTCGGCTTCGTCCGGCGCCGCCTCCGCGGGGGAGACGGCGCCGCCGCGCACCAGGAAGCGCGCTGCCGTGCCGCCGAGCGCCCGCGGCGGCAGCTCACAGCCCGTGAGGAACGACTGGCGGCCGCTCAGGCTCGAGAGCAGATAGAGCTGGCGCGAGCCGTCGAGCTCGCTGAGCACGTCGTCGAGAAAGACGACCGGTTCCTCGCCGCAGGCTTCGGCCAGCACGGCGGCCTCCGCCAGCTTCATGGCGAGCACGGCGCTGCGCTGCTGGCCCTGGGAAGCGTAGAGGCGCGCCGCCATGCCGCCGATCTCGATCCCGATGTCGTCGCGGTGCGGCCCCACGGACGTGTGGCCGAAACGGATGTCCTCGCGCAGCGCGCGGCGCAGCGATTCGGCCATATCCCCGCCGCAGGAGGGCTCATAGGTGAGGCGCAGCTCCTCGCGGCCGTGGGCGATGCCCGCGTAGTGCGCGGACGCGCGCGGGGCGAACCGCTCGAGATAGGCGTGCCGCTCGCGGATCAGCACGGCGCCGCTGCGGCAGAGCCTGTCGTCCCAGATGGGGAGCGTGTCCTCCAGCTCGGGGTGGCGGGCAATGTCCTTGAGCAGGGCGTTGCGCTGGTTGAGCGTGCGGCGGTACCGCGCATACGCGATCGCGTAGGAGGGCTTTGCCTGGCACAGCGCCGAGTCGAGGAAGGCCCGCCGCTCCGCCGGGCCGCCCTTCACGAGCGAAAGGTGCTCCGGCGAGAACACCACCGCGCAGAACCGGCCGATCAACTCCGCCATGCCGCGCTTTGGCACGCCGTTGAGCACAGCCTGCCGCGCGCCGCCGCGCAGCGTGAGCTCCGCGCGCTGTTCGCGCCCGCCGCTGAAAAACGTGAGCGAAAGGCGCGCTTCCTGCGCGCCCGCGCGCACCAGCTCCTGATCGCGCGCCCCGCGGAACGAGCGCCCGCCGGTAAACAGCCACATGGCTTCGAGCAGGTTTGTCTTGCCCTGGGCGTTCTCACCCGTGACGGCGTTCAGCCCGCCGCACGGGGAAAAGCGAAGCGTCTCCAGGTTGCGGAAACCGCTCGCCCGAAGCTCCAGCACCTTCATGTCGCGGCGGCCACCTCGAATTCACGGCCTCCCGCGGCGGCCACGTCGCCGGGGCGCAGCTTTTTGCCGCGCATCGTACACGTCTCGCCGTTCACCGTGACATGGCCCTCCTGCACCAGGAGCTTGGCCTGGCCGCCCGTTTAGGCCGCGCC
>ERZ1643246.4737-NODE-4737-length-10498-cov-6.810495_pt1 | contig 10498 bp, 13 predicted proteins | sample MGYA00579265_ERZ1643246 | MGnify/ENA primary metagenome ERZ1643246 (study PRJEB29033, sample SAMEA4952261) | chicken gut metagenome | biome: Broiler Chicken; feature: Gastrointestinal Tract; material: Caecum | place: Ireland | collected 2018 | study: Broiler...
GACCCAAATGCAAATAATTCAAAATATTATAAAATGATTCCAAATGGCTCTTCATTTAAAGTTGAATATGGAAGATTAGGAAATGACAGATTTCAATCTACTTCATATCCAATAAATTTATGGGATAAAAAATATAAAGAAAAAATAAAAAAAGGATATGAAGACAAAAGCGAATTAATACAAGAATTAGTTCAAGACATTACTCCAGAAGAAGACAGCCCTTATCTTCCAATTCCAAATAAGGTTATTCAAGAAATTGTAGAAAGATTACAAAAATATGCCAATGATGAAATTAGTAAACAGTATCAAGTTTCTAGTCATCAAGTTACAAATGCAATGATTTCAGAAGCACAAGAGTTGATAGATTCTTTAGGAAAGCTTTCTGACAGTATAGAAGATTTTAATAATGCTTTAGTAGAACTTTTTAAAGTTATCCCTAGAAAAATGAGAACAGTAAAAGAAAATCTTGCAGAAACAAAAGAAGATATTCCTAAAATATATCAAAGAGAGCAAGACCTCTTGGACATAATGAAAGGACAAGTTGTTCAAATTGATAAACAAAAAGAGAAGAAAGAAACTCAAAAAAATACTAAACAAAATATTTTGGAAGCAATGGGACTAGAATTTGAAGAGGTAACTGAAAAAGATATAGAAATCATTAAACGAGAACTTGGAGAAATTTCAAACAGGTTTTATGATGCTTGGAAAGTTACAAATAAAAAGACACAAGAAGTTTTTGATAATTATATGAAAACTGTTCAAGATAAAACTACAAAACTATTATTCCATGGGTCTAGGTCAGAAAATTGGTGGTCTATTATAAACTCTGGTTTAGTTTTAAGACCAAATGCAGTTGTAACAGGAAAAATGTTTGGGTCTGGAATATATTTTGCACCAAAAGCCAAAAAAAGTCTAGGATATACAAGTTTAGATGGTTCATATTGGGCAAATGGAAATAATGACTGTGGCTTTATGGCAATATTTGAAATCCATTATGGTGTTCCATATGAAACATATAGCAGTTATGATTTCGGTTATAATTTTGGATATGGAGATTTAAGAAAACTTGGAAATTATGATTGCGTTCATGCTAAAGCAGGAAGCTCTTTAAGAAATGATGAAATTATAATTTATCAAGAATGCCAATGCACAATTAAATACCTTATAGAATTAAGATAATATCTAATAAGGAGGAGTCTACTTGACACGATTTTTTATTAATTGCTTTTTGATAGGAGTTTGTACTTTTATAAGTTGTAAGCTGTTAGGATTTGTAGACTATGAACTAATGAAAAAATATTTTAAATTAATCTTATTTTTCTGGGTTTTATTCTTTCTTATTTTTAATACAAAGTCGGAAACACAAAAAGAAGTTGAACAAGATAAATGGGATTTTATAAGAATTACTGAGGGAAGAAAAAGTTGGGAAAGATACTTTAATAGTGAAATAAAAGATAGAATAAGAGGACACAAAAGAATCGTATTGTCAAAAGAAGATTTGCAAAACAAATAATTAAATGGAGGCACAAATGGGGAAAAGAAGTGATTTATTAAAACGAGCAGGGAGGATTGTATGTTCAGAATGTAGTGAATGGAATAAACAACTCCTTCATATAAATGGGACTTATATATGTAAGGACTGTTTAGAGAAACAAGGAAAGGAAGACACTCCAGAAATGAAAGCTAGAAAAGATGAAATTCGACAAGCATTTTATAGAGGTACTTTTGGGGGTGACGAAAATTAATAAATATATAGAACATACAAAAACTGTATTAAAACATAAAAAAATAGTATTTTCTTTAATGTGGAAATGTGGATATGGTTGGCAACGGATTTAAACATGATATGTCAAAGTTTAGTCCAACAGAATTCCTGAGTTCTGCTAGATATTTTCAGGGAGATAGAAGCCCAATAGAAAGAGAAAAAGAAGTAATAGGATATTCTAATGCTTGGTTACACCACAAGGGACACAATAAACATCATTGGGAATATTGGGTTGATTTTGATGAGAATGGAAATGTTTTTCCACATAAAATTCCTTGGAGATATGTCGTGGAAATGATTTGTGACTATGTTGCTGCTGGAAAAACTTATTCAAAAGAAGACTGGACTCAACATGAGCCTTTAGAGTACCATAGGAAAGTAAAAAAGCAAAGACATTATCATAAAGACACTTTATGGCTAGTGGAAACTTTTTTAGAAATTATAGATATATATGGTTTAGATAGATTTATTAGAACCGTAAGGAATAAGGGGTATTTATATGAAGAATATTTAGAAAGACAAACTCCTTAATTTCTAAAAGAGAGGAGAAAAAATGAGTGGGAATCAAAAAGCAAAAAACAAAATGATAAGATACTATGGAAGAATCTGTATGGTTGAAGAGGCTGGAATTAGGAAAATTCCTAGAGAAGTAAGAATGAAAATAAAAGGATATAAAAAAACTGATGATATGATAACTTTTCATCATTTGGTTCCTAGAAGAAAGGGTGGTAAAGCAACACCAGAAAATGGTGCATTGGTGAAAGATTATAATCATAGATGGCTAGAATCATTACCTTCAGCAGAAAGAGAACAAGTAAATGATAAGCTTAGAGAATTTAAAATGAGCTTTGCACAACTTCATGCTGGGGGAAAAGGATTGGAAATAGATGATAGCGGAACTTTAGAATTAGACTTTGGTGGCATTGAAGAAGGTGACAATATTATTATTCCTGTTTTTCCTACATCAAAAGAAGACATAATGAAAAGGAAACAACATAAATCGAGGGCACAATTAAAAAGAGAGATTCAACAAGAAATTGAAGATGCATTATATGATGATGATTTAGAATTATAATGTCTTGTTTGTCAACATCTTGACAAGCATTTCCCAAAATCTGTCAAAAAGTTGACAAACATTTTTTTATATGATATGATTATAAGACACACTAAAAGAAGGAAGTGATGTTTATGAAAATATGAATATCATTTTTTGATAAGCCATTTTAGAGAACTTTTAGATTATTTTTTAGATAAAAATAATGAAAGGAGTAATATATAATGGTAGAGTATGTAATTAAGAGAAATGGAGATAAGGTAAGTTTTGACAAAAGTAAAATAGCAGAAGCTATATTAAAAGCAAATAAAGATGTAACTGGAAGACAAAAAGCTTCTGTAAAATTAGCAAAAGATATATCAAAAGAAATAGAGAATTATGATAAAAAGTCTTTAGGTGTAGAAGATATACAAGATATGGTAGAAAAAAAATTAATGGAAAATGACAAATATGATTTAGCAAAAAAATACATATTATATAGAGAAAAGAGAGCAATGGTAAGAGAATCTAATACTACAGATATAAGTATTAAAGAATTAATAGATGGTACAAATGATTATTGGAATACAGAAAATTCTAATAAAAATGCAAAAGTAGTAACAACACAAAGAGATTATTTAGCAGGAATAACAAGCACAGATATTACAAGAAGATTCTTATTGCCAGAAGACGTTGTAAAAGCACATGACGAAGGAATTTTACATTTTCACGATGCAGATTACTTCGCCCAGAATGCCCTAACAAATTGTTGTTTAATAAACTTAAATGATATGTTACAAAATGGGACAGTAATAAATGGGGTAATGATAGAAAAACCCCATAGGTTTATTACAGCAGCAACAATTGCAACACAAATAATTTTAGGGGTTTCTTCTAGTCAATATGGTGGATGTACTATTACATTAGCTCATTTAGCTCCTTTTGTTAGAGATAGTTATAATAAATTTTTAAACAAATATCTTAATTGGGGCTTTGACGAAAATATGGCTAAAGAATGTGCTATGAAAGATACTAGAAAAGAAGTTGCTGACGGAGTACAAACATTTAACTACCAAGTTAATTCCATGACTAACACTAATGGTCAGGCTCCATTTTTATCTGTTTGTATGTATCTTGGTGAAACAGATGAGTATAAAGATGAATTAGCAATGATTATTGAAGAGTTCTTAAAGCAAAGAATATTAGGATTTAAAAATGAAAAAGGAGTATATATTACACAAGCATTTCCAAAATTATTATATGTTCTTGAAGAAGATAATATACATGAAGATAGTAAATATTGGTACTTAACAGAGCTTGCTGCAAAATGTACTGCAAAAAGAATGGTGCCAGACTATATTTCTGAAAAAATAATGAAACAATTAAAAATAAATAAATATGGTGATGGAGATTGTTATGGTTGTATGGGATGTAGGTCATTCTTAACTCCAGATAGAATTGAAGGAAATCCAGCTAAAGCATTCGATTATGTAGAAGGAAAAGGAAAATATTATGGAAGATTCAACTGTGGAGTCGTAACAATTAATTTACCAGATGTAGCATTATCTTCTGGTGGAGATATGGAAGAATTCTGGAAAATATTTGATGAAAGACTAGAATTATGTCATAGAGCTTTACAATGTAGATACGAAAGAATTGAACAAATTACTTCTGATGCAGCTCCAATTCTTTGGCAACATGGAGCATTTGCAAGACTAGATAAAGGAGAAAGTGTAAAACCATTATTGTTTGGTGGATATTGCACAATTTCATTAGGATATGCAGGGCTATATGAATGTGTTAAATATATGACAGGTCATTCACATACAGATAATGGTGTAGGAAAAGAATTTGGATTATCTGTAATGCAACACTTAAATGATAAATGTAATGAATGGAAGGCTAAAGAAGATATAGATTATTCTGTTTATGGAAGTCCAATTGAAAGTACAACATATAAATTTGCAAAAAGTTTGAAAAATAGATTTGGAGAAATTGAAGGAATTACAGATAGAGATTACATTACAAATTCTTATCATGTTCCTGTGTTTGAAGAAATTGATGCTTTTGATAAACTAAAACTAGAAAGTGAATTCCAAAGATTAAGCCCAGGAGGTGCGATTTCTTATATAGAATGCCCAGATTTAACCAACAATACACAAGCAGTTATAGAAGTTATGAAGTTCATATATGACAATATTATGTATGCAGAGTTAAATACTAAATCAGATTATTGCCAAGTTTGCGGATATGACGGAGAAATGCAGATAGATGATGATATGGAATGGTATTGCCCAAATTGTGGAAATAGAGACCACTCAAAAATGAATGTGGCTCGTAGAACTTGCGGTAAAGAGTAAAATATTGCCGCAGTAAAATGATTGAAATTCAGGGGAAGCCTAAGTCGAAAGATATGGTAATCCTGAGCCAAGCTTACTAACTAACTAAAATAAAAGAAATAAAAGGGGGGTGGAAGAAAAATGTTAGAGCATAAATGCGAAGTATGTGGAAGAATGTGGAGAAAAAAATTAAAAGCAGATGGAAAGATAGTTTGTAATAAACATTATAAACAATTTAAAAAGTATGGAAAGTTTATGGATTCTTCCCCAAGAACACAAAGAGATAAGAATGAGATTATTTATGAGAAAGATTATGCTAAGATATGTTTATATGATAGATATTATAATATAATTGCCTATGCTTTGATTGATTTAGAAGATGTGCCTAAAGTAAAAAACATAAAATGGAGAATCAATTGTAATGGATATGTAATGAATAACAGTAATCATAATTTATTTCTACATAGAGTTATTCTTGATACAGATTTGTTTGTAGACCATATCAATAGAAATAAATTGGACAATAGAAAACAAAATTTGCGTATTTGCACAAAACAACAAAACAAAATGAATGTTCCATATTATAAAGGATATTACAAGATAAAAGATAAATGGATTGCAAAAATAAAACAAAATGGGAAACAAGTTCATTTAGGAAGCTTTGCTTATGAAGAAGAGGCAGAATATGCAAGGTGGGTTGCAGAAAAAATTTTATTTAAAGATTTTATGTCTAAAGAAAAATTAGAGCCAGAACTTCCCAACTCACGAAAAAAAGAAATTTATGAATTAGTTAGTAAGAAGGTGCAACGACTACAATAATCATTATAGCCTTAACAAATTAATGTATGAGGTATAAAAGGTATAGTCTAGTCCCCAAAAAAATATCTCGAAAGAGAGGGTGTAAACGTATATTGGAACAAATTTCTGGAACAAGGGCAGAACAGAAGAAATAAAGGAAAGAGTAATTCATTTAGATAACAAAGACTTGGAGGAATAATATTATGAATTATGAGCAATATTGTAAAGAAGTTCAAGAAGAGAAAGATTTCTTAGATTCCATTCCTTTAGAAAATTATATCAAAGATTGGATAGAAATTTATGATATGATGTTACAAATCGAAGAAGATTATGGTAAATTACGCCCAAGTGGATGTGTATTTAATTGTACTGGGATTGATGAATTCTTGATATATTTAACTAGAAGATATCCGAATTTAACCTACTCAGAAAATACACAATATCATCTATACTTAAATGAAGAGTAGGAGGAATAACAATGAGATATAACAAAATTAGAAAGATGGACATATCAAATGGTGAAGGTGTTCGAGTTTCTATATTTGTTCAAGGTTGTCATTTTCATTGTAAAGGCTGCTTTAACCCAGAGACTTGGAATTTTGAGGGGGGAAAGGAATTTACTTCCCAAACCCTTATATTATTATTAGACCTTTGCTCTAATCCAACAAGAAAAGGTTTATCAATACTTGGTGGCGAACCATTAAATGATGAAAATTATTCTGGAGTTCTGGAAATTGTAAAAGCTTTTAGAAAAGATAAAAGACTTTCTGGAAAAGATATTTGGCTTTGGACAGGATATGAAATTGAAGATATATTAAACGATAAAAGCAAAAAAGAAATTCTAAAATATTTAGACTATGTAATTTGTGGACAATTTATTGAAGAACAAAAAAATTTAAGATTAAAATGGGCTGGTTCCAAGAATCAAAGGTGGATTGATGTAAAGGCAACATTAGCTCAAGAAAAAGGAAAAATTATAGAAAAGGATATGTAAAAATGGAATATTGTAGAGAAGAATTAAATCTTCCACTTTTTGTAGTAGTTAATAATCCAAAATATTTGGGGAAGAAATGCCCTTGTTGTGGAAGAGAATTTATTCATCAAGAAAATAAATATTTGATTGTAAGTGGAGCATTTAATAAGATTTACTCTGATGGAGACAAAATATATTATTATGCAGAGATAATGAGCCCAATAACGAATTCATTAGATGATGTTATAATTAGTCGTAGATTTATTACAACAAATTACAATTATTCTTTAAAAGACCATTCAATTTTTGATTTAGAATGGAGCTTTGATGAAGGACCAAGAGCATTTAAGACAATGGAAGAAGCAGAGGCTTGGATTAAAGAGTTTAGCAAATAATATTTTTTTAACATTTTGTCAACATGTTGACAAAATAAAATTAATTTTTTATCTACTTTATGAATTGCACAATAGGCTTGTGAAGCATATTTGTCAATTTCACAAAAGTTTTTTAAATTAATTTTTATACCAATATTTTCTAATGCTTTTTCAAAAGCTCCTATTCCACTAAATAAACTAAGCATATTCAATTCCATATCTACAACCTCTTAAAAATAAAAAATTAAATTTAAACGATATTACAAAAATAGATATAGAGAAGTTACCAACAAGTGGAATAGACATAATCACTCATGGGTCACCTTGTCAAGACTTTTCTATGGCAGGACTTCAAGCAGGTGGAGATATTGGAACAGGAACAAGGTCAAGTCTAATGTGGAATAGTGTTGCTATAATAAAACATGTAAAACCAAAATTTGTTGTTTGGGAGAATGTAAAGAATGTTCTTTCAAAAAAACATAAACACAATTTTGAAAAGTATTTAAAATCTTTAGAAGATATAGGATACAACAATTATTACCAAGTTTTAAATGCTAAAGATTATGGAATACCTCAAAATCGTGAAAGAATTTTTGTTGTTAGTATTAGAAAAGATATAGATAAAGGAAATTTTAAATTTCCAGAAAAACAAACACTACAATTAAAATTAAAAGATTTGTTAGATGACGAAGTAGATGAGAAATTTTATTTAAAAGATTCTCAAATAGAAAGAATTAAAAACAGCACTTTTATGCAAGAAAAGAAAAGGATACAAGATAAAGAATACTGCGATACATTGCTTGCTAGAGATTGGAAAGACCCAAAATGTGTTCAAGTTTGTAAAAGCAACCAATCTAAAAATATAGAAGACATTAAACTATGTGGAGCCTATGGGCGAAACTATGGCAGTAAAGGGAAAATCGAGAATGAAGTTTGTAGTACATTACAAGCTGCTATGGGGAATGGTGGTGGAAATGTTCCATTAGTTAAAGATTTTTCTTATGTTGAGAAAAAGTATAAAGAGTTTTTTGACAAAAATGGATATATTCCAGAAATGTTCAATCCATATAATGTTAATGAAGTACAAGATGTTGCTCCAACACAAACTTCAAACTGTGGAGGTAGTGGAAGTAGTGCAACTGTATTAAAAGTAGAAGAAACTCCTAAAAAAATCAATGTTTTAGGCAATTATATGCCAAGTGAGCATAATGCAAGTAGAGTTGTTGATAGCAATGGTATAGCTCCAACGGTAAAAGAAAATCATGGAACAGTAACAGCAACAAATGTTGACTTTAGAATAAGAAAATTAACCCCAAGAGAATGTTGGAGATTAATGGGCTTCTCTGATAAAGATTTTGATAATGCACAAGCTACAGGACTTTCTAATACCCAACTATATAAAGAGGCGGGAAATAGTATTGTTGTAGATGTTTTAGAGAGAATTTTTAAAAACTTATTTTTAGAATAAATGATGGAGAAGATTTTATGATAGATTTAAAATGTGGAGATTGTTTAGAATTAATGAAAGAAATTCCAGATGAGTCAGTAGATATGATATTATGTGATTTACCATATAAGGAAACAGGAAACAAATGGGATAAAGGGATAGATTTGCAAGAACTTTTTAAAGAATATCGCAGAATAATAAAGGAGGATGGTTGTATAGCTTTAAATGGTACTTTTAAATTTGGAGTACAATTATATAATGCAGCCCCTGACCTATACAAATATGAATGGGTTTGGGAAAAAGACAATGGGACAAATGCTCCAAATGTTAATCTACAACCATTTAGGATACATGAGTTTATTTTTATTTTTGGGAAAGGTAGAGTAACTAATGGGAAAAGAACTCCAATGAAATACTTTCCACAGAAAACTGAAGGTAAACCGTATAAACAAAAGTCTGGAAAAATGAGTGAAAACTGGAAAGGTGGCTTAAAGAATATTATTACTAATAATGAATCAGGATTAAGGCATCCTAAAACTATTCAAAAGTTCAATAGAGATAGGGGCTTTCATCCTACTCAAAAACCAGTGGAAATGTTGAAATACTTTATACAAACCTACACAAAAGAAGGAGATTTAGTATTAGACAATTGTATGGGTAGTGGGTCAACAGGAGTGGCTTGTAAAGAATTAAATAGAAGTTTTATATTCACCCACTTTCTATAAAATCCTTAATTCTTCATATTTCTATTTTTAATGAAAATTAGTATCTGATTATAAATTAGGAATTTTCAATCCTATTTTTAGCAATTTCATAGTATTTCTTATCTAATTCATATCCAATAAAACTTCTATTTTATAGAAGTTCTAGTTTATGGATGAGCTTGTAGATAAGAAATATTATGAAAGTCCCATTTTTTATATGGGAAATAAATATAAATTATTAAAGCAAATAGTTCCACTATTCCCAAAAGAATGTAATATTTTTGTAGATTTGTTTGGAGGTAGTGGAGTTGTTTCAATGAATTATAAAGGGAAAGAAAAAACGATATATAATGAATTTAATCCAAACATATATGAGTTAGTAAACCTTTTTATAAATAATACATATGAAGAATTGGACAAAGAAATTCAAACGATTGTTGATAAGTACAATTTAGTTACAGGAAAGAAAAGAAACATGTTCTCTTCTGAAGAGGAATTTTTAGCAGATACAAACGCAAAAAAAGCTAGATACAACCAATTTAGAAGTGATTACAATTCCTCTCAAGACAAACAAATGATAGAACTATATGTGTTATCTATATTTAGTTGCAATCATTTAATAAGATTCAATAAAAATGATGAGTTCAATGCTTCTTTTGGAAGTAATGGAAATTATAATGATAACTTAAAAAGAAAAGTAAAAAATGGTTGTAATTTACTAAATGGAATTAAAACTCAACTTGGAGATGCTTTAACTTTTGATTTTTCTAAATTAACTGAAAATGATTTTGTGTATTGTGACCCTCCTTATACAAATACAGAAGCTGTATATAATGAAAAAATGGCATATGGTGGGTGGACAGAAGAAAGTGACGAGAAGCTTTTTAAAATACTCGAAGAACTTAATTCACGAAATATAAAATGGGCATTGTCTAATGTTTTTATAAATAGAGGGAAGGGGAATATTCATTTACAAGACTGGTGTAACAAAAACAAATGGAATGTTTTCCATTTAGATAGAAATTATAATCCTTTTAGTAGAGGGAATAGTAATAATGATGAAGT
>ERZ1643246.4739-NODE-4739-length-10497-cov-6.040701_pt1 | contig 10497 bp, 7 predicted proteins | sample MGYA00579265_ERZ1643246 | MGnify/ENA primary metagenome ERZ1643246 (study PRJEB29033, sample SAMEA4952261) | chicken gut metagenome | biome: Broiler Chicken; feature: Gastrointestinal Tract; material: Caecum | place: Ireland | collected 2018 | study: Broiler...
GAGAAATTGAAGAGATCGTCTTTGATAAAGGGGCTGGGGGATATCGGCTGGAAACCAGAGTGAGGAATTCTATGACAAAAGAAGAGACACTAGCTGTCTGCAAAATTCTGCTGGAAAGCAGGGCGCTGGTTAAAGGAGAAATGTTTCCGATCATACATAAAATGGTTGGAGCACTAAGCGATGAAAAGGACCGGCGATTTTTAAAGACTATGCTGGATAATGAAATGCATCATTATATAGAATTGAAACATGGAAAGAATCTATTGGAACTTATATGGAAGCTGGAATATGCGACTAAAAATCAATATTTTATAAAAATCCTTTATGAGAAACAAAACCGTACGGAAACTGTAGAAAGAATTGTAAAGCCAGTTGGAATTATGTTTTCTGAATTCTATTTTTATATGACAGCTTTCATTGAAAACATAGATAAAGAGAAAGAGTTTGAAAATCCAAATGATATTTATCCGACGATTTATAGAGTGGATCATATCAAACAGGTCTTAATTCAGGAAGAACATTTTTCAGTGCCCTATATAGGACGTTTTGAGGAGGGAGAATTTCGAAAAAGGATACAGTTTATGTATGGAGGAAAACTGAAAAATGTAATATTTCAGTATACAGGAGGAGCCATAGAAAATATTTTGGATAGGCTTCCTACCGCAAGGATATTAAAGAAAGAGGGGGAATGCTATACGATACGGGCAGAAGTATTTGGAAAGGGAATTGAATTTTGGATGGCCAGTCAGCAGGACAACATTACTGGGGTAAAATACATTTAAGAGAAGGAGAAGTATAGATGGCGGCAATAGATTTACTGGCAGGATCACAGACCATTTCTGTGAATCCTATCCTGAAAGAGAATGACAGGATCAAAGAGGAATATCTATATTGTATAAAAAAATATGTAAAGACTGCAAAATGGCAGAGAAGAAAGTATGTTAAAGCAGCTTTAAAGATTTACGATATGATTTTAAAAGGAGAAGCTCCAGCGGGGGAAAAAAGAGAATTTTATGATGATATAAAGAAATATCAATATATTCTGATTTTTGATATGGCCGCAATAGCAGGTTTTCAAAAACCGGTATTAGAATCCAAGAACATGAGAAGAGTTCTATATTCTATGGAGAAAGATTTTGGATGGGGCAAAACAGAAAAAAATTTATGTGGAAAGATTTTGCAAGGTATTGGCGGGGATGAAACTGCCTGGGATTTTGTAAAAGATGCTGCAGAGCTAAGGGAGTTTAAAGACTATCTGAAGCTGACAGATGAAAATTTGAGATTTATAAGGGAAAAAGCCTATAACATCCTGGTAACTGCAACAATGAGTGCAGGAAAATCTACTTTTATAAATGCGTTGACCGGAAAAAATATCAGCTTGTCCCAGAATATGGCCTGCACCAGCAAAATCCATGTGATACAGGGGAAACCATTTGAAGATGGATTTTCCTGCGAATATGATCATGAATTGCTCTTAAATGCAGATAAAGAACATTTAATGGAAGACAATGAAGACAATGATTCCAACAACATTATTGTAAGCACTTATTACAGGGGCGAACTTGGAGGAAAACGTATAGTTATCAAAGATTCACCAGGGGTCAATTTCAGCAGAAATGAAAACCACAGAAAAATTACAGAACAGATAATACGAAGAAAAAAATATCGGTTGATGGTCTACCTTATGAATGCTACCCAGATGGGGACAGAAGATGATGGGGAACATTTGCGATACGTAAAGAAATATATAGGCAGAAAACCAATTCTTTTTATCGTAAATAAAGTGGATGCTTTCCATATAGAAGAAGAAAATATAGAAGAAATTATGGAACGGCAGAGAGAATACCTCCAGACATTGGGGTTCAAGGATCCAAAGATATGTCCGGTTTCTTCCAAAGCTGGATATTTGGCGAAAAAAAGTCAGGTGGAACCTCTGAAACGTGTGGAGAGAAGAGAACTTAATTGCTTTATAGATTATTTTGAGCAGATGAATCTGCCAGAATACTATAAGAAATATTTTCCGGGTATCTTTATAGAAACAGGAGATACCGAAGAAGAACAGCTGTTGAAAAACAGCGGGATTTCTTATGTGGAAAAAATTATAAAGTATTATTACGAAGGAGGAAAATAAAATGGCACAGGTAAATGTAAAGTACAATCCTTACCGGCTTCGGACGGAGATTGAGATAAATGGTAGAGAGGTAGAAAAAGACAGTACTTTATATAAGTTAGTTAAAGGAAAAAGGCTTCAGGAATGGATTTCTAAATTTCCTAAAATGCTGGTGGAAGAATTAAACAGTATAGATTTTGATATTAGATTTTGCGGTATGGATCTGGACTGGGATGATTTTTGTGATGCTTTTAAACACGCAGAGGAAAGCAAAGTGATCCGGAAAGCAGAATTAAAGTTTATCGAGTCTGATACGGATAATGATATTACAGAAAAGATTGTCAGAGTGTTTACGGACTTAAAAGAAGGACCGATAGAAGATTTCAGGGATCCCAGACTGTTAAAGGCATTTGAAAATATTAATAATTCGGTATTTCCCATTAATGTGATCGCCACTATGAGTTCGGGGAAATCTACGTTGATCAATGCATTATTAAACAGCAGGCTGATGCCGTCTAAAAATGAAGCATGTACGGCAACAATAACAGAAATCCTGGATACAGATGAGGAGAATTTCCAGGCCACAGCCTATGATGAAGAAGATAATGAAATTATAGAGGTAGAAAATTTAACTTATGAGGATATGGTACGGTTAAATGAAGATGATAAAGTATATCGGATCTCTGCCCAGGGGAATGTTCCTTTTTTGGATTCCAGAAGCACTGCCCTAATGCTGGTGGACACGCCAGGACCCAATAATGCCAGAAATCAGGCACATAAAAATACTACCTACAGAGCAATTAATAACGATTCCAATAACCTTATCCTCTATGTCTTAAATGGAACACAGCTTAGCACTAACGATGATGCCGCATTGTTGAATTATGTCGCAGAGCAGATGCGTAAAGGGGGAAAACAGGTACGGGACAGATTCCTTTTTGTGATCAACAAGATGGATGGATTTAATCCGGAAGAAGAGGATATCGGGAAGGCGGTGCAGTCAGCGAAGGAGTATTTGTCTTCCTATGGGATTGAGGACCCGCAGATCTTCCCCTGCTCTGCATATACGGCATTAAATATAAGAACATATTTCAAAGATGTGGATATAGATAATCTTACTAGAAATGATGAGAAAAAACTTCCTTCTGCTGCCAGGGATACACTTCCAATGATCGATAAATTTGTAGAGTATGAATCTATGCATTTAGAGCAGTATTCTACGCTGTCTCCCAGTGCTCAGAGAGGGTTGAATTACCGTCTGAAACAGGCAGAAGAAAAAGGAGATACAAAGGAGCAGGCCCTGATCCATTGTGGCATCTGTTCTATTGAAGCGGCCATTACCGCTTATGTAAAAAAATATGCAAAGACAAAAAAGGTAAAAGATCTGGTGGAATCCTTCCAGGAAGTGCTGGACAGCAACCAGGTTCTGGTAAGAGTCAAGACCCAGGTGGCAACAGACGAGGAGGCGGCCAGGAAATGCGAGAAAAGAGCTGCCGCTGTGCTGGAAAAAATCGCAGATGGAAAAGAGGCAGAAAAATTCAAAAATAAAATTGAAGCGCTGGATCCTATGGATAATATCCGTCAAAGCGCAGAGGAACTGAAGGAAAAAGCTTCCAGAGAAACTTCAAAAATTTTCCAGAGTTATGGAGATGTGATCCAGAGCAGAGAAGAAGCAGAACGGCTGGTACGGCAGTTTATATCTCTGGGATCAGATGCCATTGCAGAGCTGAGTGCGGATCTGGAGAGTATTATTAACCGGGAAATTATAGAAACCGGAGAAACTCTTTTACAGGAATACCAGGAAAAGCTAATGAAATTTGATGAGACCTCTGAGGAAGAACAGTTGGATTTCAGTACCGTGGATCTGATCAAAGGAAAATTAATGAATATGCGGGAAACTGTAGAGGCCTGGAAATCAGATGAATTTGCGGCAGAGACTGTGGAAGAGCAAGGTGAGGTGACCTACGAAACAAGGGAATACTACGAAAAAGTAGGCGAAGAGGAAGAAGAAATCGTGGTTGGCTCCCATGAAGAGAAAATAGGAACGAAAAAGGTTAAGGTAGGTTCACATAAAGAGAAAGTAGGAACCCGTTCTGTGAAAAATCCCAGCAGAAGAGGATTTTTTGGATTTTTCAAATTCTGGGAACCGAAATATATTGAAGAAGACGTGTATGAGAATGTAGATGATTATAAAGAAGAGGATGTATATAAGACTGTACTGGATTATAAGACGATCATGAGAGACATATTTGAACGGAGAGAAGAAAAGATTGAGAAATTTACTGTGGAGGTAAAAGCTCTTCAGACAGGACTCATCATGCGTCTGAGAAAGAATCTGGATGAAGGTATAGAAGGGGCCCTGGGATATGGGGAAGAAACTATCCAGAGGATCAAGGAACAGTTTACAAAAATGTTTGCTGAATTAGACGAACAGATCAAAGAAAAGTATGAAGAACTGGAAAAATGCGCCAGTGATAAGAAGACCAAGGAAGCAGAATTACAAAAGAATAAAAAGCTTTTGGGATGGATTGAAGCTTGTAAACAGGAGATAGATGAAATCCTGGATATGTGAGAGGTGAAATTATATGACTGAATCTATAAAGCAATGGGCGGATGCCGGTAATATCAAAGAATTAAGGTATGTTTTTTTAGATGCGCTGGACGTAGATCCCACTTTTGAAAAATATGTGCAGGATTGGAATTATTGTAAAAAAGTTCCTGGGTTTCTGGAAGAGTACAGAGAAATGACACCGCTGACAGAGAAGTCCCAGGAATGGGATGAAGTGTACTGGGGAAAATTGAAATCAGATCTGATGAAAAATTTTTCAGAGATACGTTTTATGCATATGAAAAAAGTAGCCAGACAGATTTTCAAGGAAAAGATCAGCCGGATTGAATCGGAAAGACAGAAGCAGCCGGATCTCAGAACTCCGGAGGACAGAAAAATAAAACAGAGCGAAAGTACAGCTTCTTACCGTGTGGTGGAAAAGACGGGACTTAAGAGGCAGGAACAGGAAAAAGAACTGGAAGAAGCCAGAAAAAAACTTCAGGAGGAAGAAGCCAGGGCTGAAGAAGAAAGACGCAGACAGGCCCGCATTAGAGAAGAAAGAAGAAAAGTTCAGAAGGAAAGCGAAAGAAAAAAAGGGAAGGGGATTGTTCTGGCAGCAGGTATCGGAGCAGCAATCGTTCTGGTGATATTGATACTCCTGTTCCTGTAACAGGGCAATCCCCGGAAAAGAACAAAGATCAGACACTGATCCGCAGTGCGGGATTTTATCAAATTTATACAACGGAAGAAATGGATTTTTTGCTTTCTGTAAAAGGTGATTATCTACAGCGCATTTCTTACTGTCGTGAAGATGGTGAACTGATTCGTAAGGGGCAATGTATTTATAAAAAAGTTGAAAATGAAAGGGAGATGGAAAAATACAGGAGATACTGGAAGCCGAGAGAAGGAAGGTCATATGATAAAGCAGGTCGAAAGTATTTGATATATGGAGTAAAAAACAGACAAGGACAGTGGTGTTCAGTTTACCGTGTTGTAGAATACTGTATGGAAAGAAAGACATACAGAATAGTAGGATACTACAAAAAAGAGGAATAGTGATATGAAATACGAAAATTACAGTACAGATCATGAGAAAAATTCCATAATTCCAGAACAGGGGAAAGATTTTCCAGAGGAATTAAAGGAGAAATTTAAGAATACACACCAGCCTGTCTATAAAAATCCGGTCAATGAGATAAGACTTTCTATTCTGCAGGAAAATCTGACCCATTGCCTGGAAATGATCGATGATGAGATAATGAAAGGATATCTGGGAAAGCTGGAAGATTTTCCTGTAATCCCTCTGGAAGAGGGTAAGGTAGAGGCTCTCCAGGATATACATTTCTTTAAAATCACAGAACTGGTATATCAGGAAGAGGAATTTTCAGTCCATAAGTTATCGACGGTTTTTCATGCATTGTCAAATAAGCCCTGTACTCTGGTCTTAATGATCCGAAGCGATGGGCTTCATAATCATTTCTACTTAGGAGTGAGGTCCAGAAACGAAAAATATTCTTCCGGAACTATGATGCAGATGTTGAAACAAAGTCTGTTGGGAATGTTTCCTGGAAGCCAGATAGAATCTTATTACGATGAAGATATGCTGGAGGACCAGAAACAGGAAAAGAAAGAATGTCTTTCCTGTGCTACCTGCATAGCAGATTTTAAGCAGGAGGAACAACTGGATAACCGCAGTTTTGTGCAGGGGCTTGAAAAATTTGTATACAGTATGAGAGGAAAGGCTTATACAGCTTATTTCATCGGGGACAGCCTGGGGCAGCAGGAGCTGTTGAAAATGAAAGAAGAGTATGAAAAAATCTATAGTCAGATTTCACCTTTTGCGGATATGCAGATTAATTTCAGTATTTCAGACAGCCGGGGAGAAGCCCAGGGAAACACCCAGGGTATCAGCTATAATCAGTCAAAAGGAAACACAACCGGCAGTTCCTCTTCTTACAGCGGATCTGTCAACAGAACTACAGGAACTACCCATACAAAGGGAACTTCTGACATGGACACGAGAAATCAGTCTTCCTCTGAAGGGATTACAGATACAGTAGGCGTCTCTAAAGGATTCAGTTATTCGGAAACTGATTCTCATTCAGAAGGAACCTTTCAATCTATTGGCATAACTGCTGGAATTGTGCCAGGCATACTGGGGATCGGAGGAAGTGTCGGCAGATCAGAAAGTGACACCCATTCGGAAACCGTCGGCAGAAGTCGTACAGATTCTTTATCAAATTCGGTATCCAAGACTTTATCTCATGGAATCAGCCAGTCAAAGGGATCAAACCAGTCGGTCAGTGAAAGCGACAGCGAGGGAATATCCTGGACAGCGGGAGAAAGCTATCAAAGGGGAGATTCTTTTACGGAAGGAACAGGTATAAGCCTGACTGCAGTAAAAACTCTTACAGATACCTTTGGAAACTCCAGAGGAATAACCTTGAACGCCAGGAATATGACGTTGTGTTCTACTTTGCAGAGAATTGAGAAACATTTAAAAAGGATGGAAGAATGTGAAAGTCTTGGTATGTGGAACTTTGCCGCCTATTTCCTGGGAGAAAGCGCAGCAGAGACAGAAACAGCAGCCAGTACATATCAGGCGATAGTCTCCGGCATGCAGAGCGGAGTGGAAAGAGCTGCCGTAAATACCTGGACTGAGGAAAATGATCTGAAAAAAATCCTTGCCTACGTTGATAATTTTTTGCATCCATGTTTTGCTTATCAAAGATTCAGTTATGACATGGAAAGCGTTACCAAAGTCAGCCCTGCAGCAATGGTAAGTACTAATGAATTGGCTTTACATATGGGGCTGCCAAGATTTTCAGTTCCGGGGCTTCCAGTAATTGAGCACGCAGCCTTTGGACAAGAAGTCTTATCCGGACATAAAAATGAAGGACGAAAAATCCATCTTGGAAAAATCCATCATATGGGAGAAAATTTTGAAACAGACGTAGATCTTGATCTGGAAAGTCTGTCGATGCATACTTTTATTGCAGGATCTACCGGAGCAGGAAAAAGTAATGCAGTATACCATCTTCTGGATCAGGCGAGAAAAAACGGGATATCTTTTCTTGTTATTGAACCTGCAAAAGGAGAATACAGAAAAATTTTCCCAGATGTCCGGTGTTTTGGAACGAATCCCAATATAGATGAATTACTGAGAATTAATCCTTTTTCTTTCCCAAAAGAGGTTCATGTACTGGAACATATTGACCGTATTATAGAAATTTTTAACGTATGTTGGCCTATGTATGCTGCTATGCCGGCAGTATTGAAGGAATCTATAGAAAGAGCTTATATATCTGTAGGCTGGAATCTGGATTTGTCGGAGAATACGGAAATAGAAGGACTTTATCCTACATTTGAAGATGTGGTACGTGAGCTGAACAGTACAATCAGAAGTTCTGCTTATTCGGACGATACCAAGGGGGATTATATAGGATCTTTATCTACCCGGTTACGGTCTCTTACTAATGGCATTAATGGTCGGATTTTTGTAGGAGATGAAATTGATCTGAAGCTTTTGTTTGACCAAGAAGCGATCCTGGATATCAGCAGAGTGGGATCTATGGAAACAAAAGCGTTAATTATGGGGATCATTGTATTAAAGCTGCAGGAATATCGAATGTCAGAAGCAACCGAAATGAATTGTCCGTTGAAACATTTGACAGTTTTGGAAGAAGCTCATAATTTGTTAAAAAAGACATCCTCTGAGCAAAGTCAGGATACTGCAAATCTTCAGGGAAAATCTGTAGAGATGTTGACCAATACTATTGCAGAGATCCGAACCTATGGAGAGGGTTTTGTAATTGTGGACCAAGCGCCGAATCTTTTGGATACGGCGGCAATCCGGAATACGAATACGAAATTAATCTTTCGGTTGCCGGAAGGACATGACCGGGAAATTACCGGAATGGCAATGGGGCTTTATGAAAAACAGATTCAGGAAATATCAAAGCTTCCTACAGGAGTTGCGGTAGTATATCAAAATGACTGGCAGGAGGCAGTGTTATGTCAGCTTCCCAAATACGTTGTACATCAAGGGGGAAAGTCTTTTAAGAGAGAAAAAACATTGATAACGGAGCGTGACAGAAATAATAAAATTCTTCATATGTTACTTCAGGATAGCTGTACAGAGGAGGATAAACAGAAGTTAAAATCTTGGCTTCTTAAGGCGAATCTTGCGGGTAAAATCCGAAAAGATCTGTTATATAATCTGGAATCCAGAAATTTAATCTATGAATGGGCAGTTGCGGATTTCATTGATAAAAATTATCGAACAGATCATATATTCCGTGGAACAGGACAAAACGTTTGGGAGACTGTAGATGAACTTATAATAATAGCGCAGAATAATATAAAAGACGAATTTCAGAATTTTACAGAGCAGGAAATTAAACAGATTTTATTTTATATCTGTCATATCCAGCACGAAAAGTTTCCGGAGAATAGGGCAATCGAGCAAATGGAAAGAAAATTAAAGCGGGAAGGAGGAATTCAAAGTGGAATTTTCTAAGCATAATATGGAAATGCATAAACCAGAGGGAAAGATGGAGCAGCCTTACAGAACTCTAGAGTCCGGAAGACCTCTGGAGACAATAGAACAGCCATATGACAAATGGAAAGCAGGAGATGTCGGTAGCCGTTCTGGTGAATTTGATCGTCCGATAGAGTTAGGACCAGAATCCAGATTTTCATCTGAAGTGTTAAAAAACGGAGGGGATCTGTCAGAACGCCTACCTAGAACGGGAGGCCATTGGGAAGGTGAAGTAGGAAATTCCAGGTGGGTCCCGGATAAAAATTTAGAGCCGGGCGATCGGAATGGTACAAATCCGGAACATAAAACCTGGGGAGAAATTTTAGAAAAGTATGGTGTAGAGTCTATTCCATTTAGAAACGGCGAAGTAGATCTTTCCGATATTTCTAAGGGAAAAGTAGAAATTGACGATTTTTCTGCGGATCGTTCCAGTAATTTTGATCAGGCAGACGAAAAATTGGCAGAACAAAGAGGCTGTACTCCGGAAGAAGTGGCAAAATGGCGAAATGAAAATGGATATACTTGGCATGAGTGTAGAGATTGTAGGAGTATGCAGAAGGTTCCTACAGAAATTCACGGGAATATTCCGCATTCCGGTGGGATCTCTGTATATAAAGCGCAGGGGCAGTAACGGTATGAGTAAAATGAAAGTGGGGAGAAAGGTAATGGAAAAGGTTTGTGTAGATGATGTTTTCGGAAAAATGACTTATAACCATAGATGGTATAAAATTGAAGAGATGGAATTTTTTGGAAAGAAGTGGCCAGTGACCATTGCGGCAAAAGCATATTCCGAAAAACCTATCACAAAAGAGCAACGTCAAAGTTATAGGCAATACAAAAATGATGAACAAAAAAATCAAACTATAATATCTGAAAGGCTTATAGAGTACATTAATAATCTGGAAATAGCAGGATTGTATATTAAACAAAAGGAAGAATTACAGAAAGTTGTAATACCAAGAACACTTTTATTCAAGCAGGACGGCACCACTATTCTTTTGTTGGATTGTGTGTGGGATGTAGACTGCGGTATTGGCATCAAGCTATATCCGAATTTCGCTATAGGAATCCAGGATCTGTTTTTGTGACATTTAATACGATAGCCGTCTTGCAATTTATAGACCTTGGTTTTGAAGAGGGTGATAGAGGAAAAATCAGGTATATCTGATTTGGAGAATTTTATTGAGATATACAGGAAGCAGAGAGGAGAAAACGGATGTACTGCAGAAAGTGTGGGAAAGAACTGCAAGAGGATTGGAAGTTATGTCCAAATTGTGGAACACCGGTATATGATACAGG
>ERZ1643246.4740-NODE-4740-length-10497-cov-4.675637_pt1 | contig 10497 bp, 9 predicted proteins | sample MGYA00579265_ERZ1643246 | MGnify/ENA primary metagenome ERZ1643246 (study PRJEB29033, sample SAMEA4952261) | chicken gut metagenome | biome: Broiler Chicken; feature: Gastrointestinal Tract; material: Caecum | place: Ireland | collected 2018 | study: Broiler...
TGCTCTCAACGATACAGTTTTCAATATGTGTATTGTCCCCCAGGTATACGTCATTCAGGACAATGGAATTCTTTATTACACAGTTGTTTCCCACGTAAACATTTTTAAAGATCACGGAATTCTCAATCTGACCGTTGACAATGCATCCGCTGGAGATCAGACTGTTCTTCACGCTGCTGCCCGGATTGTATTTGGCCGGCGGCAGATCGTCCGTCTTGGAATAAATGCCCGGGTACTGTCCGAAAAAGTACTCTCTGACTTCCGGTTTCAGGAAATCCATATTTGTTCTGTAGTAGGAATCTACCGTGGCGATATTGCTCCAGTAGGTATCCATCTTATATCCGTAGATCCTCTTCAGATTCTTATAGCGGATCAGAATATCCTTCACAAAATCGTGCCTGTCCTCCTGCGCGCACCGCTCGATCAGCTCGATCAGCTGTCTCCTGCGGATCACATAAATTCCTGTGGAGATCAGATTGGAGCTGTAGACCATGGGCTTTTCCTCAAATTCCTCAATCCGGAAATCCTCATTCATCTTCAGCACGCCAAAACGGCTGGGATCATCCTCCCTGCACTCGGTGCAGACCACCGTGACATCCGCCCTCTTGGCAATGTGGTATTCCAGCACCTTATTATAATCCAGCTTGTAGACGCCGTCGCCGGAGGTAATGATCACGTAAGGCTCATGGCTGTTCTTAAGCCACGTCAGATTCTGATAGATCGCATCCGCCGTGCCCCTGTACCACCAGCTGTTATTGGCCGTCACCGTGGGGGTAAAGACGTAAAGTCCTCCCTGCTTCCGGCCGAAATCCCACCATTTGGAGGACATCAGATGCTCATTCAGAGAACGGGCATTGTACTGTGTCAGCACCGCCACCTTCTGAATATGTGAATTTGTCATGTTGCTCAGTGTAAAATCGATGCTCCGGTAGCTTCCTGCCACAGGCATGGCCGCGATCGCCCGCTTGTCGGACAGCTCGCGCATCCTGCTGCTGTTTCCGCCTGCCAGAATAATTCCCAATGCTCTCATGCTTCATCACCGTCCTTCTTAAGCAGTGCGCCTCCTGCGGGAAGCTGCCCGTCCGGATAGTCCTCCGGAGTGGTCTTTCCTGAGACCGCCGTATTTTTTCCGATGCTTACCCCATCCGGGATCACGGAATTTTCCCCGATGGTGCTCAGTCCGAAAGCATAAATATTGGGTTTCAGCACATTGGGCGCTTCCTCGCCCACGCCGATGCAGACATTTTTTCCCACCAGCACATTTTCGGCAATAATGCCCTTCTCCACCGTGCTGCCGGCTCCAATCCGGCTGTGGCGCATGATGATGGAATCTCTGACCACCGCGCCCTTCTCAATCCAGACATCCGCACCGATCACCGAGTTATGTACCTCGCCGTAGATCTCCGCGCCCTCTCCGATGATGCAGCGGTCCACCACCGCCTCCTCTGCAATGTACTGGGGACGGATCACATCCCCCTTCGTATAAATTTTCCAAAATTCTTCATACAGGTTAAATTCCGGAATGATATCGATCAGCTCCATGTTGGCTTCCCAGTAAGAGCCGAGCGTTCCCACATCCTTCCAGTATCCGTTGAACTCATACGCAAACAGGCGCATGCCGTTATCTCTGCAGTAGGGCAGGATATGTTTTCCAAAATCACAGCCGGGCTGATCCTTCAGAGCCACCAGGGATTCCTTAAGGGCCTTCCAGCTGAAAATGTAAATGCCCATGGAAGCCAGATTGCTCCTCGGATGCTCCGGCTTCTCCTCAAACTCCGTAATCCTTCCGTTCCCGTCGGTGATCATGACTCCAAACCGGCTGGCTTCCTCGATCGGCACCGGCATGCAGGCAATCGTCACATCCGCCTTGTTGGCCTTATGGTAGTCCAGCATCACTTCATAATCCATTTTATAAATATGGTCACCGGAGAGGATCAGCACGTAATCCGGATTATAGCCTTCCATATAGTCCATATTCTGATAGATTGCATTGGCGGTTCCTGTGTACCACTCGCTACTTGTACTCTTTTCATAAGGCGGAAGGACCGTGACACCCCCGACATTCCGGTCCAGATCCCAGGGAATCCCGATCCCGATATGGGTATTCAGCCGCAGAGGCTGATACTGGGTCAGCACGCCGACGGTATCAATACCGGAATTGATGCAGTTGCTAAGGGGAAAGTCAATAATCCGGTATTTCCCGCCAAAAGCTACGGCCGGCTTCGCAACTTTCTCGGTCAGCACGCCAAGCCTGCTTCCCTGTCCGCCCGCCAGCAGCATAGCTATCATCTCTTTTTTAATCATGCAATCACCTCTTGTTGTATATGATAGCCTATTATAGCATAGTTTCCAAAAATTGTGAACATTTTTTATATATTCTCTGCAATTCCCGGGATTATTTTGTGACATTTAACCTATTTTTCTGCTTCTCTCCAACACAGGCCACGCATTTTCTACATTTTTCAATGCATTATCGCCTGTATTTTTCCGTATCTTTATACATTTTTTACAAAATTCGACATTTCCGTGCTCCGGCCGGGATTCCCCCGGGCTTATGCAGTTCTCGCCATTTACATTTATTTCCGAACAGGGTATAATTTTTATAGGCAGCGCCGGTGCTCCGGCGCGCAGATCATACAGCGAGGATGGGATTTATGTATACCATTGATTTTAAAAAACCAATTCATATTCACTTTATCGGCATCGGCGGCATCAGCATGAGCGGGCTGGCGGAGGTCCTGCTGGAGGAAGGCTTCCGCATCTCCGGCTCGGACGCAAAAGAGAGCGATCTGACCCGCCATCTTGCTTCCCTGGGCGCCTCCGTTGTCTACGGCCAGCGGGCGGAAAACATCTCCGACTCCACAGATCTGGTCGTCTACACAGCTGCCATCCATCCGGATAATCCCGAGTATGCGGCCGCGGTGCAGAAAGGCATCCCCATGCTCACACGGGCGGAGCTTCTGGGGCAGATCATGAAAAACTATGCGCTTCCCATCGCCGTGGCCGGAACCCACGGCAAAACCACCACGACCTCCATGGCTGCGGAGGTCCTGCTGGAGGCCAAAAAGGATCCCACCATTTCCGTAGGCGGAATTCTTCCCTCCATCGGCGGCAACATCCGTGTCGGCCATTCAGAAACCTTCATCACGGAAGCCTGCGAATACACCAACAGCTTTCTGAGCTTTTTCCCGAAGATCGGTCTGATCCTGAATATCGACGCCGATCATCTGGATTTTTTCAAAGATATCGCGGATATCCGCCGCTCCTTCCGGAAGTTCGCCAAGCTTCTGCCCTCCGACGGGGCCCTGATCATTGACGGCGACACGCCCGAGTATCAGGCGGTCACGGAAGGCCTTTCCTGCCGGGTCATCGTCTATTCTCTGAAGAACGCAGCGGACTACACAGCCGCGGAAATTTCCTACGATCCGGAAGGCCATCCTTCCTTTACCGCCTTCCGACGGGGAGAATCCCTGGGGAGATTTGCCCTGCGGATCCCCGGAGAGCACAATGTCTCCAACGCCCTGGCCGTGATCGCTCTGGCGGATCTGCTGGGCATTGACGCGGACACTGTCCGCAGAGGATTTCTGCGTTTTCACGGCGCCAACCGGCGTTTCCAGTACAAGGGCAGTTTTAACGGTGTCTCGGTGATCGACGACTACGCCCACCACCCCACGGAGATCCGGGCTACGCTGACCGCAGCCGGGAATTACCCGCACCAGACCCTCTGGTGCGTCTTCCAGCCCCACACCTACACCAGGACAAAAGCGCTCTTTCCGGAATTTGTCAGGGCGCTGTCCATGGCTGACAGAGTTGTGCTGGCCGATATCTACGCGGCCCGGGAGACGGACACGCTGGGAATCTCCTCCGCAGACCTCCGGGATGCCATCCGGGCGTCCGGCACGGAATGTTTCTACTTTCCCACCTTCGGGGAAATTGAAGAATTTTTGAAAAAAAATTGTTCTCCCGGAGATTTGTTGATAACTATGGGGGCCGGAGATGTAGTAAACATCGGGGAAAATCTGATCCAGCAGTAAGTTATCCACATTATCCACGCGCTTATTCACATTTTGCAGTGCGGAAGCGCGTGGATTTTTTGTGGGCAATCTTGTTGACATAACATTTTCTCCTTTTTCGTTAAAACTACGTAAAACCCGCCTGAAAGCGACATTTTTTTCCTCCATTACTCGACATGCAAATTATCTTTCCACATTATCCACATTTTCCACAAAATTCCGTGGATAGTCTGCGAAAAAAAGCCTATTCTCTTTCCGAAAAGACTGTGTTATACTGAGGTTGCAGTGAAACAATAAAGAGGTGTGTTTGCATGAGCAGCATTTTTATCCAGAACAGCCGTGCCGTCACCGACACAACTGTACCGGATCTTTTTATAGACAACTATATGCCGCAGGCGAACGGTGAATTCGTCAAAATCTATCTATATCTTCTGCGCAGCTTTCATCAGCCGGAAGGAGAGCTTTCCCTCTCCTCTCTGGCCGATGTTTTTTCCTGTACAGAGAATGACATTCTCCGCGCCCTGCGTTACTGGGAAAAAAACGGACTTCTGCGCCTTTCTCTGGCGGAGGGGACTCTGAAGGGAATCGAATTTCTTCCTATTAAGGAGCAGGCTCCCTCCGCGGCACGGAAATCCGGAGAACCGAAGACAAACGGACCGGCCGAACCCGGAAAGCTTCCACGGCTCTCCGCCGGCCGCGTACAGGAGCTGCAGAAAAACAACGAGGAGATCCGGCAGCTTCTGTTCCTTGCTGAACAGTATCTGGGCCGGACTTTAAGTTCCACCGACGTCAACCGGATCCTGTATTTTTATGATGTTCTCCATTTTCCCATGGATCTGATCGAATATCTGATTGAATACTGCGTCTCCAAGGGCAGCACCAGTCTCCATTATATCGAGCGGGTCGGCCTGCAGTGGCATCAGGACGGCATTTCCTCCGTGACTGAGGCCAAGGCGCAGGCGACTATCTGGAACAAAAACTATTTTCTGATCCTGAAGGCCTTCGGTATCCGGAACAGGAATCCGATCCCCACAGAAGTAGAACACATGAACCGCTGGCTGAAGGAATACGGATTTACCATGGAACTGATCGCGGAAGCATGTTCCCGCACAGTCGCGCAGACCGGACAGCCCAGCTTTCAGTACGCGGAGGGGATCCTCTCCTCCTGGAAAAGGGCAAAGGTCAGAAATATGGAAGACGTCCGCCGGCTGGACACGCAGCACCGGAATACCCAGAAAACGGCTCCGTCCGCGCGGGCGGGCAGACCGCAGACTGCAAGCCGTTTCAACAATTTCCATCAGCGCGAGTATGATTACGGTCAGCTGGAAAAACAGCTGTTTGAAAAACAGCTGGCAGATTAGGAGAGAAAAGCCTCATGCCTCTTACCAATACACAATACGATACGATTCTCCGTCAGTACCAGGAAAAACAGATCCGGAACAAGCGCCTGCAGGACAGCCGCATCCGGGAAGCCTATGCCCGGCTTCCCCGTCTGGCCGAAATCGACAGCGATATCGCGTCCTTAAGTCTTAAGAAAGCGCGCATCCTGCTCTCCGGCAGCCAGGAACCGGATTTTGACCTGAACTCGGCGATCCGCTCCCTCGGCGAAGAACGCCGGGCGCTTTTGCTGTCCCACGGTTATCCGGAGGATTATCTGGAGCTTCCCTGCGACTGTCCAAAATGCCGGGACACCGGCTATATCGGGAATCAGAAATGCAGCTGTTTCCGGAAGGCAGAGACCGATCTTCTGTACACGCAGTCCAACCTGCAGGACATTCTGGAGGAAGAGAATTTTGACCATTTCCGCCTGGATTACTATTCGGAAGAGATGGTAAATCCCTCCAGCGGCCGCTCCTCCCGCGAGACTGCGGCCCTGGCGCTCCGCTGTTCCAAAGAGTTTGTGCAGAACTTTTCCGAAGCTTTTGAAAACCTGTATTTTTATGGAGATACCGGCGTGGGAAAGACCTTTCTCTCCCACTGCATCGCCAGAGAACTCATTGAGGCCGGCTTCGGCGTTATCTATTTTACCGCTTTTGACCTTTTTGATCTTCTGGAAAAATATAAATTTGCCTCCAGCGAGGAGATCCGGGAGGCTCACGCCCACATTTTCGACTGCGATCTTCTGATCATCGACGATCTGGGAACGGAGCTCACCAATTCTTTTGTGGCCTCGCAGCTTTTTCTCTGCATCAACGAGAGGATCCTGCAGAAGAAATCCACGATCCTGTCCACCAACCTCTCCCTGAACCAGTTTCAGGAGACCTACTCGGAGAGGACCTTTTCGCGGATTCTGAGCCACTATAAAATGATCCGTCTTTTCGGAAACGATATACGCATACAAAAACAATTATCAGGAGGAAACTAAAAGATGTCTCAGACAAGTGATAATTACTATCAGGCTCTTCCCGTCGGCCGCCTGGGAATTATCCCGCACAAGAGCTGCACAGAGCTTGGCAGAAAAGTGGACGAATATCTGGTCAGCTGGAGAACGGAGCGGCAGCACTCCTACAAAAACCATCTGTCCTTTAACGGGTATGAACGGGACACCTATATCATTCCCTCTCAGGTTCCGCGCTTCGGTTCCGGAGAGGCGAAGGGGTTCATCAATGAATCCGTGCGCGGCGATGATATTTATATTCTGGTGGATGTATGCAATTATTCCCTGACCTACTCTCTCTGCGGCCATGTCAATCACATGTCCCCGGACGACCACTATCAGGATCTCAAGCGGCTGATCGCCGCCGTCGGCGGAAAGGCCCGGCGCATTACGGTCATCATGCCCTTCCTCTACGAGAGCCGCCAGCACAAACGCTCGGGCCGCGAGTCCCTGGACTGCGCGCTGGCTCTTCAGGAGCTGACCAGCATGGGCGTGGAGAATATCATCACCTTTGACGCCCACGATCCGCGGGTACAGAACGCGATTCCCCTGAACGGTTTTGAGACTCTGCAGCCGGCTTACCAGTTTATCAAAAACATTCTGCGCCACGCCTCGGATATGGTCCTGGACTCCGATCATCTGATGGTGATCAGCCCTGACGAGGGCGGCATGAGCAGGGCCATCTACATGGCAAATAATCTGGGCGTGGATATGGGCATGTTCTACAAACGGCGGGATTATTCCCGGATTGTCGACGGCCGCAACCCCATTGTCGCCCATGAGTTTCTCGGAAGCAACGTGGCCGGAAAGGATATGATCATCGTGGACGATATGATCTCCTCCGGCGACAGCATGCTGGAAGTGGCCCGGCTGCTCAAGGAGCGCAATGCCCGGAACATTTACATGTGCTCCACCTTCGGCCTGTTTACCAATGGTCTGGAAAAATTTGACCGCGCCTACGAAAAAGGATATTTTACCAAACTCGTGACCACCAACCTGGTCTACCAGACCCCGGAGCTTCTCCAGAAGCCTTACTATATCAACTGCGATATGAGCAAATATATCGCCCTGCTGATCGATACCCTGAATCACGATACCTCCATCAGCAGTCTGCTGGATCCGGTGGAGCGCATCCAGAAGGTTATCCGGAAGTTCCACAATCACGAAAAAATCTGAGACAGGACTCCTGTCTTTGCAAAAAAGAAGCTGCCGCTTCAGCATATCAATCATGCTGTTGCAGCAGCTTCTTTCTTTCTTTTTTGTCAGTTTCCGGTTTCGCAGCATTTTTCTCTGCCGCACTCGCAGGCCGTGATCACCACGCCGATGGCTATGACGGCCAGCATCCCTGCCATAACTCCTTTGATCAGTTTCATCACTTTTTCCTCCGGACACACAAAGATTTTACACCAGGTAGTATTGCCGGCCTGCACATTTTTATACGCGGTTTTCCGCAAAATTTATCCGATCACATCGCTCATATCGTAGAGACCCGCCGGTTTTCCCGCCAGGAATTTGGCAGCTTCCACAGCGCCCTTTCCAAATACCGTCTTGGAATAGGCGGTGTGCTGGAACTCGATCACCTCATCCGGGCCGGCAAAAATCACGGAATGCTGCCCGACAATGGTTCCTCCCCGCACAGCGGAAATCCCGATCTCTTTTTCATCCCTCTGTTCGTGGCGCTGGCTTCTGTCAAACACATAGTGATACTGGTGATCCATCGCCTCGTTCAGACTGTCTGCCAGAGCCAGCGCTGTGCCGCTTGGCGCGTCGCATTTCAGGCGGTGATGCTTTTCCACGATCTCCATATCAAATCCTGCGGAGGCCAGCGTCTTTGCCGCATCCTGGATCAGCTTCAGCAGCAGATTGATTCCCAGAGACATATTGGCCGAGCGCAGGATAGCAAATTCCCGGCTGTATGCGCGAACCTTCTGCAGCTGCTCCTCCGTCAGTCCCGTTGTGCACAGAACCAGAGGAAGCTTTCTGTCACGGCAGTATTCCAGGATTCCGTCCACCGCCCGGAAAGAAGAAAAATCGATCATGACATCCGCTTCCGCCGTGCAGTCCTCCGGTCTTAGAAAGACCGGATATCCGTTATCCCGGTGATCTGCCGGATCAATCCCCGCAGCGATCTCCGCCGTCTGATCCCCCTTCAGAAGTTCCGTAATCACCTGTCCCATATGGCCGTTGCAGCCGTTTAAAAGTATTCTTACCATAGATCCTCTCTCCTTATCTGCAGGCAATGCCGAACTCCTGCATAGCCTTTTTCAGTTTCTCCTGGTTTTCCGGTTCCATCTCGTACATGGGCGGCCGCAGCTCTCCCACCTCTCTGCCCATCAGGTTCAGGGCCGCCTTCACCGGAATAGGATTGACCTCGCAGAAGAGCGCGTTAATTAACGGCAGAGCCTTCAGCTGCATGGCGCAGCTCTCTTTTACATCGCCTTCCAGGTATTTCATAACCATGTCGTGCGTAAATTTCGGGGCCACGTTGGCCAATACAGAGATCACGCCCAGTCCTCCCAGCGACAGGATCGGAACCACCTGATCGTCATTTCCGGAATACAGCTCGATATCCTCCCCCGCCAGCTGTTTCAGCTTGGCGATCTGGGAAATATTTCCGCTGGCCTCCTTGATCCCCACGATATTCTCCACATTTCTGGCCAGATAGACCGCTGTCTCCGGCAGGATGTTGACGCCGGTACGGCTGGGTACATTGTACATGATAATAGGAAGCTTCACGGACTCGGCAATCGTGGTATAATGCCGGATCAAACCCTTCTGTGTTGCCTTATTATAGTAAGGAGTCACCAGGAGAAGTGCGTCAGCCCCCAGTTTTTCCGATTCCACAGACAGATAGACTGCCTCCTTTGTAGAGTTGGAACCCGTTCCGGCAATGACCGGCACCCTTCCCGCCACATGTTTCACACAGTAGCCGATAGCCTCCAGATGTTCCTTGTGGCTCAGGGTCGAGGATTCTCCCGTCGTGCCGCAGATGACGATGGCATCCGTCCCCTCGGCAATCTGCTCATCGATCAATTCTCCCAGTTTTTCGTAATTTACTTCTCCCCCTTCCTTCATGGGGGTCACAATTGCAACTGCTGAACCTGTAAAAATTGCCATACTTTTTTCCTCCCTTATCATGGTCGATGAAAAGCAGAAAAGAGGCGGCCAAGATCTGGACGCCTCCCAATATAATACGCAGTACATAACGCATGGTATAATATCAGATAGCTCTCCATCTTGCGATGACAGTCATAAGGTTCTTCACCTTATGCCCAAGGAACCGGCCCCAGAAACCTGCTCCTTTCGGCATCTTCCCCTTTTAACAGCCTTCCTCTGCGTCTGGCGCATCCGGCTGTCTACTCTTGAAACATGCAACCTCTATCTACTTTTTCCTTACTATAGCATCAATGCCGTGCCTTGTCAAGAATTGTCAGAGGTATTCCAGCTTGCTGACAGACACTTCATAGGCAGTCCGTTTCTCTGACTCTGTCTCACTGAGACGCTTGATATATTCCCGGCTCTGGATCCGGCCCCAGATCAGCACATGGCCTCCCACCGCGAAGGCCGAAGCGTACCTGGCGTTTCGGCCCCAGCAAATGCAGGGAATATAATCGGATTTTCCGTAAGGCCGGTTGACCGCGATCAGCAGGTCCGCGATCTCCCTCCCCAGCGGCGTCTTTCTGTAAACGGGAGGTTTGCATATGTATCCGTCCAAAAAGATCTGATTGGATTTGACGGAATCGTCCTCTTCCTCCACAAAGCTTACCTCCCGCGCAAAAACGGACAGGACCAGCCGGTTCTTTTTTTCCTCGTGCCGGTTGTAGGAGCGGAATTGCCCGTAAACCTGGATGTACTCCCCCTCGTAGTCCTGCGTGACATCGATGAGACGTTCCGAGATCATGACCGGGATCCGGTCCTCAGAATCGCTGAGGCGTTTTACCAGCACATCGATCAGGTAGAAACCCTCCCCATAGACCTGATGACTGAAGGTAAACGGTGAAACGATCTGTCCCATGATGGACACCTGATTGTTTTCAATAATCTTATCTGCCATGAATGTAGTTCCCCTTTCCTCTGGTTGGTATTTGGTCTATATCATATGTATGT
>ERZ1643246.4741-NODE-4741-length-10497-cov-4.063015_pt1 | contig 10497 bp, 10 predicted proteins | sample MGYA00579265_ERZ1643246 | MGnify/ENA primary metagenome ERZ1643246 (study PRJEB29033, sample SAMEA4952261) | chicken gut metagenome | biome: Broiler Chicken; feature: Gastrointestinal Tract; material: Caecum | place: Ireland | collected 2018 | study: Broiler...
GGATTCCCTTATTAACGATTTCCTTTGCAACCGTTGGATTTTCAAGCATAAATTTACTGAAAACTTCACTGAAAATCTTATCCGTTGCAGCCCGCGCATCGGAGTTTCCAAGCTTTGTCTTTGTTTGGCCTTCAAACTGCGGATCAGGGTGCTTAACTGAAACAACGGCCGTTAAGCCTTCGCGGACATCTTCCCCTGAAAGGTTGGACTCATTATCCTTCAAAAGGCCTGTCTTCCGTGCATAATCATTTATAACCCGGGTTAACGCTGTCTTAAATCCTGATTCATGCGTTCCTCCTTCATATGTATGAATATTATTCGTAAATGTTAATAGATTAGAGTGGAAATCGTTGGTGTATTGCAATGCAACTTCAACGGTGATTCCCTTTTGAACCCCTTCAACGTAAATTGGTTCAGGAAAAATAACTTCCTTGCCCTTATTCAAATATTCAACATAATGTTTGATTCCGCCAACATAATGGAATTCTTCGTGAGTTGGTTCTTCCGGCCGTTTATCATCGATCGTAATCTTAAGTCCCTTATTTAAGAAAGCCAATTCACGAATTCGGGTCGTCAATGTCTTGATATTGTAAACCGTTGTTTCGGTAAAGATATCTGGATCTGGCACAAAGTGAACCGTTGTTCCATGTTCGTGAATTCCGGTCTGGCCGATCACGTGCATTGCCGTATTAACTTTTCCTAATTTAAAGTCCATTGCATAAATATTCGGGTCGCCTTCCCGGGTAACCTGAACATCAAGGGAAGTTGACAACGCATTAACAACCGAAGCACCAACCCCGTGAAGTCCACCGGATACCTTATAGCCGCCACCGCCGAATTTCCCGCCGGCGTGCAAAACCGTAAAGACCGTTTCTAGGGCTGGCCGCCCAGTCTTCTTTTGGATATCGACCGGAATTCCCCGGCCATTATCCTTAACGGTAATACTGTTATCCTTTTCAACCGTAACGTTGATTTCAGTTGCGAACCCTGCAAGGGCTTCATCGATCCCATTATCAATAATTTCCCATACAAGGTGGTGTAACCCTTGTTCACTCGTTGAGCCAATGTACATTCCGGGACGTTTCCGGACCGCTTCCAGCCCTTCTAAGACCTGAATTTGACTGGCATCATATTCTTTGGCTTTTTCTTCTTTGATTTCTTCTTGCAGTTCTTTATCTTCCGCCATGCATATCACTCCTTATTCGCGGTCTTATCTTGTTTCGTTGGATAGAACACTTCAGTTTTCAACGCTGCTTGCTTTTCAGGAATAATTTGGCCATCACGAATATGAAAAATCCGCGGCTCCTTGATCAAATTCCGAGCAACGTCGCTTAATCCTGGAGTTGTTAAAAATGTCTGAACCTTATCTTGAATGGTTTTTAAAAGGTGCGTCTGCCGCGCGCCATCAAGTTCTGATAAAACATCATCAAGCAGCAAAATCGGATACTCGCCGGTTTGATTCTTCATTAAATCGATCTCTGCCAGTTTGACTGATAATGCCGTTGTCCGCTGCTGTCCTTGTGAACCGTACGTTTGAACGTTCTTATGGTTGATCAAAAAACGAACATCATCTCGATGCGGTCCATAAAGAGTTGTTCCTTGGAAAATTTCCTTGGATTGATTTTGCAGGTATAAATCCATCAATGCTTCTGAAAGTTCAACCTCGGTCAACGTGGATGCATCCTTAACGGCACTTGAATACTCAAAGGTTAAGTTTTCCCTTCCCTGGGTAATACTTTGGTGAAGTTCCTGCGCATACCCTTCCAACTCGCTTAAAAATTTAACCCGTTGGCTGATAATTGCACCGCCAACCGCTGCAAGTTGTTCAGATAAAACTTCCAGGTACAGCTGATCTTGAGCTTCATGGCTTTGCAGCTGTTTCAAATACCGGTTACGCTGTTTTAAGATGTCCCGATACTGGGTCAAATCATGCAAGTATTTCGGTGAAACCTGGCCAAACTCCATATCGATAAAACGCCGGCGAACAGTTGGAGCGCCCTTGACCAAGGCTAAATCTTCCGGTGCAAATAAAATCACGTTCAACTGACCAAGATATTCGGACAACCGCGCCTTTTCAAGGTGGTTGGCCTTCGCCTTTTTCCCGTGTTTTCCAATATCCAGCTCCAACTTCAGTGAACCGAGTTCACGCTGGACGGTTCCCTTGATTTGAGCAGCATCCTTGCCGAATTCAATCAGCTCGCGGTCATTATTGGTTCGATGACTGCGAGTCATTGCTAACACGTAGATCGATTCCAGCAGGTTAGTCTTTCCTTGCGCATTTTCCCCGATCAAAACATTGATTTGCGGTGAAAATTCAACCTGATCTTCATCATAGTTTCGAAAATGATGGAGGTTTAATTCCGTTAACTTCAATTCCTTAGCGGCCCGCCTTCATGACATACGTCTTGCCGTTGGGAAGTTCGACTTTATCATCCGGATAAAGTTTCCGTCCTCGGCGATCATCAATTTCACCATTGACCTTGACGTTATTTTCACTCAGATACCACTTTGCCTGTCCACCTGATGAAATTTCATCAGCAATTTTCAACAATTGGCCTAAGGTAATGTAAGGTGTTTTCAGATTAACGGTTTCCATTCGTCAAACCTCCTTCAAAAAAACCAGTCTAATACTTAATAATTATACCCTTTTTTGGATGCAAAAACAATTTAACTCGCGATAAAATGCGTTTTAAGCTCTTTTAACGTCATTGAGTGGGAATCCATTAATCAATGGTAAAAATGCTTATTTTGAATTTTAAGCATAAAAAACGAGATCACCGTCTTGGTAATCCCGTTTAAATTCAAATTTAATTATTTTTGACTTCCACGCACTCCGCGCCGTTCGATTTCTTCAAGCGTATGGCCCTTTGTTTCTGGAACTTTAAAGATCACGAAGGCGACGGCAAGCAGACAGATCACTCCAAAAATCGCGAAGACCGTTTCTTGTGACATCGAAGCCGTCATTAATGGGAAAATCAATCCAACTGCAAATGCTCCGACCCAGTTAAACGCTGAAGCCGTTCCGGCAGCCTTGCCCCGAATCGCAAGCGGGAAAATTTCACCCACAAGGACCCACGTCAGCGGAGCCCATGTAAATCCATAAAAACCAACATAAATGCATAAGAAATGGATTAACGTGACTAAACATGGTATTGATCACGGCTGGCAAAATGAATGCTCGTCCCATCCCAGTTCCGCCAAAGATCAATAATGTCCGTCGATTAAACTTATCAGCAATTGCCAGAAAAATAAACGATGATAATACTAAAATCAATCCTTCAATTACCGGCCACATCAAATTTGAAGCTGCTGCATGACCCGTTGCCTTGGCAACGATCAATGGGATGTAGTAAAAAATAGCATTCACTCCCATGAATTGTTGGAAGGCTGCAACGCCGACGCCGGCAATTACCAAGTAACGGTATTTACCCGTAAACATCTTGCTTAATTTCTGCTGGTCTTTACTTTGATCTTCAACGTTTTTAATATTTTGAATATCTTGAATTTCCTTTTCAGCCTGCGCACACGGTTGAACAAGTTGAAGAACTTGCCGGGCTTCATCGATCCGGTCATTTCTTACTAAATACCGTGGTGATCCTGGAAGATTTAAACTTCCTAAAAATAGAATCAACGCCGGAACAGCTGCCATTCCTAACATTGTCCGCCATGCAAACGTTGCCGGGAGATATTGCAAAAAATAGTCAACGACGTATGAAAGCAATGTGCCCAGGGCAATCATTGTAAAGTTGATTCCGGATAATCTTCCCCGTGACTTGGCAGGGGTCATTTCTGACATATAATTTGGAACCGTTGCGGAAATCATTCCAACCGATAGCCCCAAGAAAACTCTGACTAACGACAAGTAAATATATCCGTTCCGCGGTGCAAATGCTGAAAGCAGTGATCCTGCAATGAAAATCAGTGCTGAAAACGACAATACCCGTTTCCGCCCGATCTTATCCGTTAAATGGCCCGCAAGCATCCCGCCGAAAATTGCCCCGAACATTAAGGATGAAGTAATACATCCTTCCCAAAATGCAGAGTGCATATGCCAGTCAAGTTGCAAAAATGGCAATGCTCCGGTCATAACTCCAATATCATAACCAAAGAGGATTCCGCCAAATGAGCCGAAAAAATAAATATACTTTCGCGGTACCTTCTTTATCGTATTCATTGATATGTTCATCCCTTTTCTAATTATATTTTGCACAATTTATTATTGCAAAAAAATTTACAAATAACTTCACAAGATGTAATTGTAAATTTTATTTTGTCTTTTGTCACGAATTTTGCTTACAAAAAGTAAAAGACGATGATTCAATCACCGTCTTCTCCGCTTTAATTCATTCAATTAGTATGTTCGAACTGGCGTAATCAATTGAATAAAGTCTTCACTGTCTTCCGTCGGCATCAATGTAAATGGCCGCAATGGCAATGTTAAGGATAACTTAACTTCGGCTTGCCCAAAGGCTTGTAATGCCGCTTTCATGTAATCTGGGTTAAAGGAAATTTCAATATCGTTTCCAGTTAATTTATCAAATTGTAATTCTTCTTCAATATTTCCGACTTCCGGTGAATTACTTGATAAAACTGCGGTTTGATTTTCGCTATTTAAACTTAATTTAACAACATTATTCCGTCCTTCATGGGATAACAATGATGCCCGTTCGATCGCATGAAGCAAGCTAACCGCATTTAATTCAATTTCAGTTTCTGAACTTTGAGGGATCAGGCGGTCCGTATCTGGATACATCCCTTCAAGAAGCCGTGAATAAAATGCTGTATTATCAAAATTAAATAAAATTTGATTTTCAGCAATTTGAATTTCCAAACTGCCAGTTGAATCTGCAATCATCCGTGAAAGTTCGACTAATGAACGTCCTGGAACAATAATGTCGTAATCAATGTCTTCAGCGCCTGACAATTTTACCTTGCGTTGACTTAAACGATGCGAGTCCGTTGCAACTGCATGTGATTCTCCGTTTTTAATTGTCAAATGAACACCGGTCAATAACGGACGGCTTTCCTGAGTCGATACTGCAATAACGGTTTGATTAATGACTTGTTTCATAATATCTGCTGGAATCGTCAATTGTTCATTCGTATCAATTTCAGGAAGGTGCGGATAATTATCGGCATCTACTCCATTAACTTGATATTCTGTTTGACCAGATGTAATAGTTGCTTGGAAATGTTCATTAACTTCAATTGTAAATGTACTTTCTGGGAGACGTTTGATAATTTCACTAAAAAAGCGGGCTGGTAAAACAATTGATCCAGGTTCATCAATTAATAATTCGTAATTGCTGTCATCCGTTGAAATTTCATTTTCAATTGAAATGTCGGAATCACTTCCGGTTAACGTGATTGAATTTTCCGTTACTGTAATTTTTAATCCTGTCAAAATTTCAATTGCGGTTTTAGAAGAAATTGCCCGTTGAACATCGGTCAGTTTCTTAATAAATGCATTACGCTTAATTGTAAATTTCATAAGTAAGCTAGCTCCTTAATTAATATATATATAGTAATTATTAATTAGTAATAGTATTAGGCCCTGTTATTCCTGTGGAAAACTTTTGAAAAGTGATGATTTGCCTATGTTTTCCTTGTGGATATGTTGTGGATAAAAAATCTAATTGATTCACATTTGTCCACAATTAGACCTGTAACTGATCTTTGATTTCTTTGATATCGTTTTGAAGATCTTTATTTGTTAAAAGTTCAGTTTGAATTTTTTCATGCGCATGAATTACGGTTGTATGATCTTTGCCGCCGAATTCTTGACCAATTTTCGGAAGGGATGCATCCGTCAATTCCCGTGAAAGATACATCGCAATTTGCCGCGGCATGACGATCGATTTAACCCGTTTCTTGCCTTTAAGGTCGGTTACGGTGACGTTAAAGTACTTTGCAACCTTGTTTTGAATAATCGGAATTGTAATTTCCTTGGTTGCTCCCTGACCAACTAATCCGCGGAGGGCTTCCGCAACCATGCTGGTCGTAATCGGAGCGTCCGTCATTGACGTAAAGACTTTGATTCGCGATAACGCCCCTTCCAAATCACGCACACTAGAATCAAAATGACCAGAAATGTAATTTAATGCTTCATCTGGAAGATCTAATCCAAGCGATTGCGACTTTTCACGCAAAATTGCAATTCGGGTTTCAAAATCCGGAGGCGTAATGTCAACCGGCAAGCCCATCTTAAACCGGGTAACCAACCGGGTTTGAAGGTTTTGAATTTCGTTTGGTAACCGATCAGCCGTAAGAACAATTTGTTTGTTATTTTGGAAAAGAGTTTCAAATGTATTAAAGAATTCTTCCTGTGTCCCAACTTTATTTGCCAAAAATTGGATATCGTCAACGAGTAAAAGATCAACGTTCCGGTATTCATCCCGGAATTCAGATTGGTTTTTTAATTGAATCGAATTAATAAAGTCGTTTGCAAATGCCTCACTTGAAACATACTTAACCTTCGCTGTCGGATCACGTTGCAAAATCGTGTGACCGATGGCTTGCATTAAGTGGGTCTTACCTAATCCGGCACCCCCGTAAATGAAAAGCGGATTATAAACCCGTCCGGGGTCTTCCGCAACGGCTAATGCAGCGGCATGCGCCATTTTGTTTCCATTCCCAACAACAAACTTTTCAAACGTATAATCGCTATTTAACTGATTGTTATGAACGAAGTTATTATTAGAAGCTTTTTTCTGCGATGCTGCTGGGATCTGCTCCTCAGCTTCAGTGTTTAGGGTATTCTCAGCTGCTTGATTCGATGGTTCATCGTTATCATCTGCTGCGGAACGAATCACGATATTGATTCGCCGTCCAATTGCGGGCTCAAGCAAGTCAATGATCGTTTCACTGATATTTCGTTCCCAATATTCTTTAACCATTTGAAATGGGACCTCAATGACAAGGGTGTCATTTTTAAACTCGATAGGTTTGGCCGGCTCGATCCAAGTATTAAACGCAATATCGTTAAATGAGCCGTGCAAACCGTCGAAAATAATTTTCCATAAGGAATCGAGTTCTGGTTCAAGCACGAAACTGCCCCTCCTTTTATAAAAAATTTATACGTCCATTGTAGCATTAAAAAAAATAGTTTTCCACAGGTGTGAAAAATAAAAAAATCAAATTCACGGGTGTTAGTTTAATTATCCACAGGTAACGATTTATTGTGGAAAAGATCACCTGATTTGGCCGTTATTCACGGAAATTATTTAAAATCAAAAGTTGATTTATCAATGTTTTATCAACTTATCCACAGAATTATCAAAAAATCACAAATTTCAAATTCACGGGATGTTAATTGTGGATATGTCTGTCTAAAAAGCTGTGAGTTTAATTTTTGCAATTCACAATTATTCCAAAAATATGAGCGCGAAATCGGGGATAACAAGCAGCATGGCAAGGCTGAAAAATTGCCTTGGTTTGGAAAAATCGCTTTTCAACTTAAAATTTGTATGTTAAACTTACAAAGTAAGTCTGTTTGAAGACTATTTTGATACAACAATTTAGATAGTTTTGACATCTAAAAATAAGGAGGTGGAATTCATGAAGAGAACATACCAACCTAAGAAACGTCACCGTCAACGCGTACATGGTTTCCGTAAGCGTATGAGTACAAAGAACGGTCGCAATGTGTTAGCACGTAGACGCCGTAAAGGTAGAAAAGTATTGTCTGCATAGATCACTGGACCGTCAGTGGTCTTTTTTCTTATCTAAAGAGCATTCGGATAAGTCCATTTAGGAGATCGACAATGAGAAAATCATATTGCGTCAAAAAAGAAGCAGAATTCCAAACGGTTTTTACGAAGGGTAAATCATGTGCGAACCGCCAATTTGTCGTTTACATGCTTGAAAAGCCGGGCCAGGTTCATTTTCGGGTCGGCATCTCAGTTGGAAAAAAGATTGGGAATGCCGTTGCGCGAAATTGGGTCAAACGCCGGATTCGGCAAACATTAACGGATCTTAAGCCGCAATTGAAACAGGATTGCGATTTTCTCGTTATTGCGCGGCCGACAGTTGCGTGGATGTCAACGGCAGAAGTTAAAAAACATTTGAGTCATGTTTTACGGTTAGCAAAGGTTTTGCCTGCAAATAACAAAGCGAAAAGTGAGGAATTACAAAAGTAATGAAACGACGTACAAAAAGAAACGTTGCGATCCTTGGCACTTTATCACTGGCCTTGCTTTTAGGCGGATGTACAAGTAATGCGCCCATTACATCTCATAGTACAGGGTTCTGGGACCACTACATTATTTGGAATTTCGTCCGGGCTATTCAGTGGCTGAGTAATTTCTTTGGCCACAACTACGGCTGGGGAATCGTGGTCTTTACAATTATTGTCAGAATTATTATCTTACCGTTGATGTTCTACCAGATGAAGAGTATGCGGAAGACCCAAGAAATTCAACCGAAATTGATGGCATTGCAAAAGAAGTATCCTGGAAAGGATCCGGAATCAATGCAAAAGTTAAGCGAAGAACAGCAAAAACTTTATGCTGAAGCCGGAATCAATCCAATGGCAGGATGCTTGCCAATGCTGATCCAAATGCCAATTTTGATTGCCTTGTATCAAGCAATTTGGCGGTCACCAATCTTAAAGAATGGTGATTTCTTATGGATGCACTTGGGTGAAAAAGATCCATACTACATTATGCCGATTTTGGCTGCAATCTTTACATTCTTAACTTCGAAATTATCAATGATGGGTCAGCCGGAAGGAACAAACAACATGATGAATAACATGATGTTGTACTTCATGCCGATCATGACTGGTTTCATTGCTTTTAATTTACCGTCTGCATTGTCAATCTACTGGGTTGTAACGAACGCATTTTCAGTAGGTCAGACATTGTTACTTCAGAATCCATTTAAGATTCGGCGGGAACGCGAAGAAAAGGAAGCGGCTGAAAAGGCCCGGAAGAAACGGCTTGAAAAAGCTAAACGGAAAGCTTATAAGAGTAAACGGAAATAGTTGCAAAGCTTATAACAGCAACCGCGTGTGTGCGAGGTTGCTGTTTTTTTGATTTTATTTAAAAATTTGTTATAAATTAGTTTTCTAAAGAGTAAAATCTTAATAATGAATGGAAAAGTTGCTTGCAATGTACTTTACTTAATGGTATCTTCATTTTAGATTTTTTGTATTTAAGGGAGAAATTCAATTGGAAAAGACATTAGTTATTAACTCAGGAAGTTCAACTTTGAAGTTCAAGTTATACTTGATGCCGGAAGAAAAGGAAATTGCAAAGGGTTTACTTGAGCGGATCGGATTTGACGGTTCAGCAATTAAAATCGTCTATGGTGATGGCAAGCAATATACCGAAGAATTACCATTGGCTAATCATGCGGTCGCAATCAAAGAAATGCTGCGGTTATTGAAGAAACTTAAAATCGTCGATGATTTTGAAGAGATTACAGGAGTCGGCCACCGGGTCGTTGCCGGGGGCGAGTATTTTGATCAGTCAGTCGTAATTGATGACGATGTAATTCAAAAGATCGATGAATTGGCTGATTTTGCGCCATTACATAATCCGAATAATTTGATCGGAATTCAAGAATTCAAGAAATTATTACCAGACGCAACGGCGGTCGCTGTTTTCGATACAGCATTCCATCAAACGTTACCGGAAGAAAACTACATGTACAGCACACCATACGAATGGTATGAAAAATATGGTGTTCGGCGTTACGGTGCTCACGGAACAAGCCACCAATTCGTTGCGGAAAAGGCAGCTGAATATTTAGGTAAACCGTTAAAAGACTTAAAGATGATTACCTGCCACTTGGGCGCTGGTTCTTCAATGTGTGCCATTAAAGACGGTAAATCATTTGATACGTCAATGGGCTTTACCCCGTTAACAGGGATTACAATGGGAACCCGTTCAGGAGACGTTGACTTTTCATTAGTTGCTTATGTAATGAAAAAAATGCAAACAACGGATGTTGATGCAATTTTAGACACATTGAATAAGAAGTCAGGGTTGCTTGGCGTATCAGGGCGGTCACTTGATATGCGTGACTTACAGGCTGCCGAAAAGGATGGCGACCAACGTGCGTCCCTTGCAATTCGGCTTTTTGTAAAAAATATTGTCCGCTATATCGGCCAATACTATGTTGAAATGGGCGGTTTAGATGCGATTGTCTTTACTGCTGGAATTGGCGAAAATGAAGGAGCAATCCGGAAACGGGTCATCGACCGCCTTTCGTTTATGGGGGTAGCAATGGATAATGCGAAAAATGATGCTAACGTGGATGGCGTTGTTTCAACTGCGGATTCAAAGATTGCCGTATTACGAGTTCCAACGGATGAAGAATTAATGATCGCGCGGGACGTTGAACGGTTGAAAAAATAATTAAGAAGGTGTGACAAAACGTTAAAAACGAGCGTGGTGGAAGCAGAAAAGCGAACGAATCGCGTCAGCATAGATTCGGAGGTTTTCGAACTTCCTCTAGCTTCGCGTCGCAGCTCGTTTGTTTTGGAACCCGATT
>ERZ1643246.4742-NODE-4742-length-10495-cov-3.273563_pt1 | contig 10495 bp, 11 predicted proteins | sample MGYA00579265_ERZ1643246 | MGnify/ENA primary metagenome ERZ1643246 (study PRJEB29033, sample SAMEA4952261) | chicken gut metagenome | biome: Broiler Chicken; feature: Gastrointestinal Tract; material: Caecum | place: Ireland | collected 2018 | study: Broiler...
GGACCGGGAAGACTTGAAAGATTTTGTGTTGGACACCCTGGATTCCGATGCCTACGAAGGCGTCAAACGGGCGCCCGAAGCCGTGATCACCCTGCTGTGCCAGGGTGTGGACCAAGCCATGCAGCAGTTCAACGGCAGCGGCCCGATCTCCAACAACTGATCTGCAAAAACCAACCACACCCCCGTTTCGGCTGAAACGGGGGAAGCCTTTATGGAGTCCGATATGAAAGAGCTTGTGCCGCAGCTGAATGAGCTGCCGGAATTTCGATCCCTGCTGGAGGCTGTCCAGGCTGGCAAACAGGTGGTGTCTGTCTACGGCATGTCGCCGGTGCACAAGGCCCATTTTGCCGCCGCCCTCCAGGCCCAGACCGGCCGCCCCCTGCTGCTGGTCACCCGGGACGAGGGCCAGGCCCGCCGCCTGGCGGCGGATTTCACCCACTTTTCCGGGGTGAAGGCCAGCTTGCTCCCTGCCCGGGAATATGTGTTCCACAACATCGACAACGCCTCCCGGGAGTTTGAGCACCAGCGGCTGGGGGCCCTGGATGAATTTGTCCATGCCAAGCAGCCGGTGCTGGCTGCCCCCTGCGAAGCGCTGCTGATGCGCACCCTGCCGCCGGAAGCCTTGGAAAAGGCTTCCTTCACCCTGGCGCTGGATGAGGATTATCCGCTGGATGCCCTGGAAAACGCTTTGATGGACGCCGGGTATACCCGGGCCCTCTCTGTGGAGGGCAGCGGCCAATTTTCCGTCCGGGGCGGCATTTTAGACCTGTTCCCCGCCGGCGCCCAAGTGCCGGTCCGGGCCGAATTTTTTGGAGATACCGTGGATTCCCTGGCACCCGCAACATCAAGCAGGTGCGCATTTTGCCTGCCCGGGAGACCCTGCCGCGCCTGGCCAACGGCGGCTGCGCCGGCTTGGCGGACACGCTGCAAAAGCTGGCGGGCAAAGCGGGGACCTCCCCTGCCCTGCGGAAAAACCTGGAGCAGGATGCCCAGCGCTTGGAAGAGGAGAGCCTCTTCCCCAGCTGTGACCGGTATATGCCTCTGATCTATCCCCAGCTGTGCACTGCTTTGGACTACCTGCCGGAAAACTGCCTGGTGGTGCTGGATGACAGCCCCGGCATCCACGAGGCGGGCACCGGTTTTGCCTTCCGCATGAACGAAGATGTGGCCAGCTTGCTGGAGCAAGGGTGTCTGGTGCCTTCCCAGTGTGAATTCCACATCAGTTTCGAACACCTGCGGGCCCAGCTGCTCCAGCGCCAAGTGTTGGTGTTCGATTCCTTTCTCACCAGCTCCGGCGGCTTTGAGCCCCAAGCCATCGTTTCGCTGACTGCCAAACAGCTGCCCGCCTACAACGGCAGCCTGGAAACTGCCTTGAGCGACATCCGCAATTACCTGGACCTGTCTTACCGGGTGTGCGTGCTGGCCGGCGGCCCCCAGCGCCTGCAAAACATGGCCCGCCTGTTGGCTGAAAACGAGGTCCCTTACAGCTTCCGGCTGGAAGACCCCCATTCGGTCTGTCTGTTGGAAGGGTCCCTTTCCGCCGGTTTTGAATACCCGGGCATCCAGTTGGCCGTGCTGTGCGACGGCGCTATTTTGCAGCGCCGGAGCGAAGGGAGCAAGCGGAAGACTTCCAACCGGGACCGGGTCAAAAGCTTCAGCGACCTGACGCCCGGCGACTACGTGGTCCATGAGCACCACGGCATCGGCCGCTTCGTGGCGGTGGAGCGCATCACCAGCGACGGCGTCACCCGGGATTATCTGAAGATCGCCTTTGCGGGCACCGACTTCCTCTATGTGCCTGCCACTGCCCTGGACCTGGTCTCCAAATACATCGGCGCGCCAGAAGATGCCAACATCCGCCTTTCCAAGCTGGGCGGTACCGCCTGGGCCAAGACAAAAGTGCGGGCCAAAAAAGCGGCCCGGGATCTGGCGGACCAGCTGATCAAGCTGTATGCCGCCCGCCGCAGCACGCCGGGCTTCGCCTTTTTGCCCGACGACGACTGGCAGCGCAGTTTTGAAGAGGCCTTCCCCTACGATGAGACCGAAGACCAGCTGACCTGTACCGCCGAGATCAAGCGGGATATGGAGCAGCCCCACCCCATGGACCGGCTTTTGTGCGGCGATGTGGGTTTTGGCAAAACGGAAGTGGCTTTCCGCGCGGTGATGAAATGCGTGCTTTCGGGCAAGCAGGCCGCCATTTTGGTGCCCACTACCGTGCTGGCCCGGCAGCATTTCCTCTCTGCCTGCGCCCGTTTTTCCGGCTACCCCATCAAAGTGGATACCCTGAGCCGCTTCCGCACGGCCAGGCTGCAAAAAGAGACCCTGCGCATGCTGCAAAGCGGCCAGGTGGACATTGTCATCGGCACCCACCGGATGCTGCAAAAAGACGTACATTTCAAAGACCTGGGCCTGCTGGTGGTGGACGAAGAACAGCGTTTCGGCGTTTCCCACAAAGAGCAGATCAAGCAGATGACCAACGCGGTGGATGTGCTGACGCTGACAGCCACCCCCATCCCCCGCACGCTGAATATGGCCCTTTCCGGCATACGGGATATGTCGGTGCTGGAAGAGGCGCCCCACGACCGGCAGCCGGTGCAGACCTATGTGCTGGAATACGACCAGGGCGTGGTCTTCGACGCCATCCGCAAGGAGCTGGCCCGGGGCGGGCAGGTCTACTACCTGCACAACCGCATCGATTCCATCGATAAGACCGCCCTGGTGCTCCAGCAGGCTTTTCCCGACGCCTCCATCGGCATCGCCCACGGCCGCATGAGCGAGCGGGAGCTCTCATCGGTGATGACGAAGGCCTACAACGGCGAAGTGCAGATCTTGGTGTGCACCACCATCATTGAAACGGGCATCGACATTGCCAACGCCAACACCCTCATCATCGAAGACGCCGACTACATGGGCCTGGCCCAACTGCACCAGATTCGGGGGCGGATCGGCCGTTCCCACCGGCGGGCGTATGCCTACCTGACCTACCGCCGGGGCAAAGTGCTGTCGGAGATCTCCCAAAAGCGGCTGTCTGCCATCCGGGAGTTTGCCGAATTCGGCTCGGGCTTCAAGATCGCCATGCGGGATCTGGAGATCCGCGGGGCGGGCAACGTGCTGGGGGCCGAACAGAGCGGCCACATGCTCTCGGTGGGCTACGATCTCTACCTCAAACTGCTGGAAGAGGCGGTGGCCGAAGCCGGCGGCGCGCCGGCAAGACCCCATACGGAATGCAGCGCCGATCTGCTTGTCAGCGCTTCGCTGCCCGCCAATTACGTGCCCGATTCCGGCCAGCGGGTGGATCTGTACCGCCGCATCGCCCTGATCCGCAACCGGGACGATTACGACGATATGGTGGATGAAATGCTGGACCGCTACGGCGACCCGCCCCAGCAGGCGATCAATCTGCTGGACATCGCATTGCTGCGGGCCAAAGCCGGCGACTGCGGCATCAGCGAGCTGACCCAGCGGGACGGCCGGCTGATCATCACCTTCCAAGCCAAGGACATCACCTGTGCCGCGCTGCTGTGTTCCCATCCCTCCTTCAAAGGCCGGATGCTGCTCAGCGCCGGGGCCGCCCCCTATCTGTCGCTGATCCTGAACAAAAAAGAGAGCCCACTGGCCCAAGCCAACCAAGTGGTCTCGTCCTTTTTCGATTTATATCAAGAGCAAGAGCGTGCTACCATAGAGGAAAACAAGCCCACGGAGGAAAGACCATGAAAAAACGATTCGCCCTGCCCGCCTGCGCCTGCCTGCTGGCGCTGCTGTCCGGCTGTTCCCCCAGTCCTGAGGCCATCACGGTAGACGGCCGGGATGTGGATGCGGCGGAGCTGGCCTTTTACATGGAATACAACCGGCTGAACCTGGAAAACCGCACCGGCACCGCCCAGGCGGACGGGGCCTACGACGAACAGACCACTCAACAGGTCAAAGAAGAATCCCTGGACCAGATCGTCACCGCAGAGGTGGTGCTGGAAAAGTGCGAAGAATACGGGCTGGAGCTGACCGACGCCGATGAAAAAGCGCTGAAGGAAAACAAAGACGCCCTGATAGAGGAGCACGGCGGCACTGCCGGCTACCTGGAGTTTTTGCAGGCCTCCGCCATGACCGACCGGGTCTACGATAAATTTCAGGCCAATGTCTATTACTATGACAAGCTCTACAACTACCTGGTGGGAGATGAAGGGGAGTACGCCTATTCCGATGAAGAACTGCGGCAATTTTTTGCCGACCACTATGCCCAGGTCCAATACATCCGCTTTTCCCTGCTGGATGACCAGGGGGAGCCCCTTTCCGACAGCGAAGCCGCCGCTCAGCTGGAGGAAGCCCAGCGGGTGCTGCGGCTGGCCCAGACCCCGGGCTGCAACTTCACCGCCCTGCTTGGGCAATACAACGACGATACCTACATGTCGGCCAATGCCGACGGCATCGTGATGAGCCATTCCCAGATCTCCGGCTCTTCCCAGTTCGATGAGCTGCTCACTTTGGAAAACAACGAAGTGGGCGGCGTTTACGAAGGTGCGGACGGCTACTATATCGTCAAGCGGCTGCCGCTGACCGCCGCTTACTACGACAACAACCGGGAGGCCATCCAGCAAGAGGCGCGCGACGCCAAATTCAACGAACTGCTGGACGGCTGGAAAGAAGATGCCACCGTGCACACTTCCAAGGTCTACGCCAAGATGGATCTGGAAAACCTGTGGGATTATGTGAAGTAAAAGCGTTCCTGTATGGCAAACCGCCCGGCCGCCCATTGTGGGCAGCCGGGCGGTTTGTCTTTTGCAGCCAGGCGGGAAAAGGACGGCACAAAAAACCAGGGAGGCAAGATCGGATCTTGCCTCCCTGGTGCTCCCCTGCCCTATGGCCGCAGGAAATCTTTGATGTAATGGTAGACCCGGGGGCTGTGCACGATGTAATCCCCATGGCCGGCCTTGGGCACGAAACACAGCTTGCTGCCCGGGATATTCTGGGCGATCCAGCAGGTGTGCTGGGTGCGCACCATGTCGCACTGCCCGGCCAGCACCAGCACCGGCAGGCGGATGGAGCGCAGCTGTTCTGCCGTGATCTGAGGCTCCTGCACCATCATACGGAGCATGGGGGCCTCTCCGGCAAACTGGTCCATCACCCGAAACAGCCAATACCACCGGGCGCGCATTCCTTGGGGCATCGCATTGGCGCCGCTGACAGCCAGCCGCGACAGCAGGCCCGGCCAATGGATGGCCAGCAGCAGCCCGATGATGCCGCCATCGCTAAAGCCGTATACCGCTGGTTTTTCCAGCCCCAGCCCGGATGAAAGCGGCGGTGTCCCGGGCCATCTGGTTATAGGAGATCCCATCCCCCATTTGGCTCCGGCCCTGGCCCCGGCTGTCCAGGGCATAGACCGTATGCCGGGTGGCCAGCTGGCGGATCAGCACATCAAAGATCCGGTGGCTTTCCCCGTTGCCATGGAGCAGCACCACCGGGCTGCCCTGGCCTGTCTTTTGGTAATACAGCTCCACGCCGTTGACTGTGATCCACATGCCATACCGCCTCCTTTTGGAAAAGCGCCCGGCAACGGGGCTCTTTCACAGGGCCCTGTCCTCCCTTTCCCACAGCCTTTCTCCACAGGCCGGTTTTTGGGTCGCACAGGGCAATTGGGTTCACTCTGCGTTTTCAAAGGTGATCTGCCAAGCCTCATCCCCCTGCAGGGAGAGCAGCAGGCCTTCAATGCTGTCTTCCGCCCGGCTGCGGGCTTCTTCCAGCAGACCGTTGTTCACCGCCTTTTCCTCCAGAGCCTCTTTCTGGTCCTTGGAAAACTCCGTATAATCGGTGATGCGGATGGGGTTGAACACGTTGCTGGTCTCATCGAAGACCTGGATGCTGTCTTCGTCGATGGTATGGGTCAAGATCTTGGCCTGGGGCAAGGAGACCATCACCTGATCCCCTTGTTTTTCCACAGTGGCTTCGCTCAGATCCACCCCGGCGGTGATCTCTCCGTCGTAGGAGATGATAAAAGCCTTGGTGGTAAAGGGCACTTTCCAGCCGTAAAAATCCGTGCTCTCTTCAAATTTGCCCATGTTGGTATAAAGATATTTGACCGTGGTCAATTCCTGGGCCTGCTGGACGCTGTTGGTCAGCACGTCTGATGTGATGGTGGGCCCGGCGGAAGTCTTGCCCCGCCACAGGAAACCCAGGCCAAAACACAGGGCAGCGCAGGCCAGGCCTGCCGCCACACCGATGCATATCTTCTTCACATTGGAAATGGCTTTCATTCCATTTTCCTTTCTCTGGTCTGTCTAGGGGTTCAGCAGTCGGCATACCCTTTCTCCCGGCGGAACTGCTTCCAGTCCTCCAGGGCTTCCCGCAGCAGTTGGGGGCAGTTCAGCCCATAGGGGCACTTGCTCTCACAAGCGCCGCAGCGGCGGCAATTTTCCACTTTGGCCATTTCGGCGCACCATTCTTCTGTCATGTACTGCTGCCAGGGGGAACGGCGCAGCAGCTGGGGCAGCCGGGCGATGGTGTTGATCTGGATGCCTTCCCGGCAGGGCATGCAATAACCGCAGCCCCGGCAGAAATTGCCCGCCAGCTCTTTCCGGTCTTTCTCGATCACCTGTTCCAGCTCAGGGGTCAGCGTAATACCCTGGGCCGCACAATCCAAAAATTGCTGCAGCTCTTCTTTTTTCTGGATGCCCCAAATGGGCACGGCGTTGGGGAACTGCTGGAAAAAGGCATAGGCTGCCTGGGCGCAGGTGATGAGGCCGCCGGAAAGGGCCTTCATGGCGATAAAGCCCACGTCGTTTTCGGCGCACAGCTGGATCAGGTCCAGATCCGCCTGGGGCGAGATATGGGAGACGGGGAATTGCAGCGTGTCATACAGGCCGGTCTTCACCGCCTGCTCCGCCACATTGCGCCGGTGGGAGGTAACGCCGATGAACCGGCATTTCCCCTGCTTTTTGGCCTCTACCAGGGCATAATAGGGGCTATTTTCGTCCTCCAGATCGGGCACGGCGGGGATGTTGTGCAGCTGCAGGATATCCACATAATCGGTGCGCAGCTGCTTTAGGCTGGTATCCAGGTCAGCCAGCACTTGCTCCTTTGTCTTGCCCTGGCTCTTGGTGGAAATGACGATCTTTTCCCGGCGGTCGTGGAAGGCCTCACCCAGTTTTTCTTCGCTGTCGGTGTAGGCCCGGGCGGTGTCGTAGTAGTTGATGCCGCCGTCATAGGCCATGTGCAGCAGCTCCACCGCACTCTGCTTGTCGATGCGCTGGATGGGCAGGGCGCCAAAGGAATTTTCTGTCACCATCAGGCCGGTGCGGCCCAGTTTTTTCATTTTCATAAGCCATCGCTTCTCCTTCCGTCATTCTCATGGCCCTATTATACACTGGCCGGGGCAAAAGAGCAAACAGGGTTTGTAAACAGTATGAGAATAGACTGTTGCCAAATGAAGCTCTGTTCTGCAAGGCCTTCCGAAGAATAGGTCTCAAGTAGACATGGCGTTGCCTACCGGCTCTGGGGAGCGCAGGTGTGACCGGTCTTTTGCCCTGTTGCCCCTTCCTCCGGGCCAGACAGCGGGAAATTGCAAAATCCCTCTCTGGGGCGACGCAAACAAGGTATAAAGGATGCAGAACGCAGAACCCAGCCGCCCGGAAGGTTGGTATAATTAAAGTGAGAAATCAGCGGGAGGCGAGGGAGCCTTTGGAGCGTTTGACCTTATGGTTGGTGGGGCCGGAGGACAAGGCCTTTTCGCAGTACATCCCCGAAAATTTTCGGGCCATGCTGGGCCGGGACGACACTGTGTGCGTCGGCGCGGCATACGGGACCTCTGCCTGCGGAGCCGCTCTCGCCCAGCGGGAATAGGGGGGCGATTACTGCCTCCGCTATATCTTTGTGGACCCCAAAGCCAGGCTGTGCGGGCTGGGGACCTATTTGCTCCGCGGGCTGCTGGGGCAGCTTTGTGCCAGGGGTGCCCGTGAGGTCAAAGCCATTTACTCCCCCAGCATGTTGGAAAACGGAAAACAGACGCTGGGCATTCTGGAACGGGCGGGCTTTTCCCGGCCAAAGGCTGTATCCACAAGTTTCTCTACCCAGTTGGGGGATATCCCGGATGTAAGCGTACCTCCTTCGCCATCGCTGGCGGTATATTCTGTGCTGGACGCCCCGCCGGAGGTTCAAAATGCCTATCAAGTTCTGCTGGGCAGCGGGGCGCTTCCCGATTTTGCCAATTTGGCATATCTGACCCATCCCTGGAAAGAGCTCTCCAGCTTCTGTATGGAAAACGGAGCCTTGTCCGGCATCTTTCTGATCGACCGCAAGGGAGAGGGCTGCCATCTGGCCGGGCTGTACGTGCTGCCGGCGTTTCGGGGCGGCCGGACTGCAGCAGCCCTCCTTGCCCAGAGCATCCGGACTGCCAAGGCCATTCTGCCGCCGGAGACGGAAGTGTGGGCTTCCGCCATTGACCGAAACGCCTTTTCCCTGTGCGACAAGCTGCTGCTCCGCGGAAACCGGGCAGTCAAAGAGACAGAGCTTTGCTCCATTTACCGATTTTAAAGGGGGACATGACAGATGCAGACCTATCAGAACAAGCGCAAAGCGCCAGAGCGGGCCTCTTCGCCTGCCCAGAAGACAGCGCCCACCCGGAGCGAAATGCTCCATCTGGCCGGGGCCGGCGCGCCCCAGCCCATGTCTCCCCAGTTGCGGGAGAAATTTGAACCAGGCTTCTGTGCGGACTTTACCAACATCCGTATCAGCCGCGGCCATATCCCGGAGGAGATGGGGGTCCAGGCCGTGGCCCAGGGTACCGATATCTTGTTGGATGAGAGTGCCGGCATGGATGTGCTGGGCCATGAGCTGGCCCATGTGGTACAACAGGCCCAGGGCCGGGTGGAAGGTGGTTTCCCGGTGGTGGAAAATGCTTCCCTGGAGCAGGAGGCCGATGTGATGGGGGCCCGTGTGGCCTCCGGGCTTACCGCCCAGGCAGGGCCCCAAAACGGTTTGGGCGGGGAACCCATGGCCATCGCCCCTATGTCAGAAGCCTCTGCCCCTGCCCAGTGCAAGAGCCGGCAGGAGACAAAAAAGGCCAAGAAACCCGCTCAGCCACAACAGCAGCCGTTGCCAGGCTCCCTCGTCAGTTTTTCAGAGGATGTGTCAGGGCTCCTGCCCCAGGCGCCCATTCAACAGGATGATTCTCTGGCAGACGACCTTGACGCGCATGACTATGACTATTTGGCACACCGTGGGCCTGTGATATCTGGTTCACCTGCCAACCGGATCCAGCACAGCAGCGAGGCAGAGGATGAGGAAATCATGGCGAAAACAATATCTTACCTCACACTGACTGATGAGGATCCAGACAGTTGGATCGCACCGGCCAAGAAAAAACACTGGTGGCAACGCTAACAAGCAGAGAGCCTGTCCAGTGGACAGGCTCTCTGCTTGCAGTCATACTTGGAGGGGGGCGGGCCCATCGGTCTCAATCGCAGCTGTTTCTGGCCGAAGCAATAACACAGAGGCGCGGAACTCCCCGTTTTCAACGGTGAACTCCACTTGTCCGCCGTAGCGCTGTGCCACCTCCTGAACCGTCTCCAAGCCAATGCCGAACCGGCCAAAGGATTTGCTGGACAGATAGCGCCCTTTGAACATCCTGAGCGGCCTGGTGCAGGAATTGCCCACCACCAGGGAAAAATAGCCGGCCGTCGCGATACTCCTGGCCCGCAGCCATCCGCCACCCTCCCGCTGGAGGGCTTCTATGGCGTTTTCCAGCAGATTGTTCAGCATCAGGCAGATATCGGGGATGGCATCTTCCCATGTTTGGGGCAGCGCAATTTGCAGATCCGCCTGAAACCCCAACTCTTTCGCGCGCTCCAGATAGTACCGTTCCAGAGCGGAGACGACCCCGCTCTCCCGCTCTCTGGCAGATGGTGCGGCATCCAGCGCATCCCGCAAGGCGGCGGCTTTCGCCGGCATTGCCGCTCTCTCCGCCAGGATCAGATACTGACGCAAGTCGTGACGCAGTTTCCTCAGCTGGGCCAGATCAGCATGATCTGTCCGAAAGCCTATCCGAAGCAGCTTGCGCAGCCAGCAGTTTTCCTCCCGCTCCCGGCGCAGGGTCTTTCGCAGACGGAACCCCCACAGAAGCAGGAGCAGCAAGCTGACAGCGGCTGCAAGTACAAATGCAATCATACTTGTGACCACGCTTTCATATAGATCCAGTCAATGATTTTTCTGCGGATGTTGGCTGTGTTCGTGGCGCTGATGGGGACCAGCGTTTGATCTTTCATGCGCAAATTCTGGCCCTCCACTCCTTCCACATAGTGGATATTTACCAGGTAACTCCAGTGGCAGCGGAGAAAATCCCGGCTGCCAATGGCGGATTCCAGGTCGCCCAGCCCACGCCGGACCGGGATCACACCGCCCGGGGTATGGATGTAGGACCGATGGTCGTACACGTCGATGTAACGGATAGAGGCCAGGGGGATCTGCTGCCACCCGCCCTCGGAATAGACGGACAATTCCCGCAAGTGTT
>ERZ1643246.4744-NODE-4744-length-10493-cov-14.475091_pt1 | contig 10493 bp, 10 predicted proteins | sample MGYA00579265_ERZ1643246 | MGnify/ENA primary metagenome ERZ1643246 (study PRJEB29033, sample SAMEA4952261) | chicken gut metagenome | biome: Broiler Chicken; feature: Gastrointestinal Tract; material: Caecum | place: Ireland | collected 2018 | study: Broiler...
TATTTACTTTATCTCCCTTATCCAGCCTTCGGGCGCCTCTATCGTGCCCATCTGTATGCCGGTTAAAGTGTCATAAAGTTTCTGTGTTACTGGGCCCATCTTCTCCATTCCGGAAGGCAGGCAAATCTCCTTTCCGTGGTCGTTTATCTTGCCTACTGGCGAAATTACCGCCGCCGTGCCGCACAGTCCGCACTCGGCAAAGTCTTTTACCTCGTTAAACCTCACCTGCCTGTGCTCGACTTTGAGGCCCAGGTAATGCTCTGCAACGTAGCAGATAGAGCGCCTCGTTATAGAGGGAAGTATGGAATCTGAAAGCGGAGTTACCACAGTGTTGTCTTTGGTCACGAAAATAAAGTTGGCGCCGCCCGTCTCTTCAACGAACGTCCTCGTGCCGGGGTCTAAGTACATATTCTCTTCAAAGCCCTTGTTGTGCGCGTCCACAATGGCGTGCAGGCTCATCGCATAGTTCAGTCCCGCCTTAATGTGTCCCGTTCCGTGCGGTGCGGCGCGGTCGAAGTCTGAAACGCGGATAACTATGGGCTTTACGCCCTCCTTAAAGTAGGGGCCCACGGGCGTTACGAACATTCTGAACTGATAGTCCTTTGCGGGCTTCACGCCTATAACTTCCGAAGAGCCGAACATATAGGGCCTTATGTAAAGCGTTGCGCCGCTGCCGTAGGGCGGCACATAATCGCGGTTGGCGGCAACTACCTTGTCAACGGCCTCCAAAAATCTCTCCTTGGGGAACACGGGCATTTCCAGCCGCGCGGCCGAATTTTCCATTCTCTCGGCGTTCAGGTCGGGGCGGAAGGTAACTACCCTGCCGTCTGCCGTGGTATAGGCTTTAAGTCCCTCAAAGCACGTCTGCGCATACTGCAATACGCCCGCGCATTCAGAAAGGACTACCTTGTCGTCGGCGGTAAGGCCGCCTTCGTCCCATTTTCCGTCTTTAAAGTTGCTTACGTAGCGATAGGGTGTCTTAACATATCCGAATCCAAGGCTGCCCCAGTCAAGATTTACGCTCATTTTGCCACCTCGTTTAGTTTATTGAGCCGCGCGCATTTAAGTCTGCGGAACATAATCCGCCCTGCGCGTAAAGTTCTGTTTTTGTTATGTATAATTATACAACTGTGTATTGCCGTTGTCAAATGCCGATTGACAAAATTTCTCAACTTGTGTTAAAATGGCTTTAAATAAAAAGTGGAGGGGCGCCGTGCCTGAAATTACTTCGATAGAGCCGCAAAAAAAGGATAAAAACCGCTGCAATGTTTATATAGACGGCAGGTTTTACTGCGGGCTGACCTTGCAGGCGGCGTTAAAGTACCGCTTGAAGGCGGGTATGCACGTAGAAAAGCCCTTCCTCGACGAAATTCAGCTCGAAACGGATAAAAATACCGCGCTCGATAAGGCCCTCACGCACATATCCTCTTCTATGAAGACCGAAAGGCAGATTGCCGACTTCCTTTCAAAAAAGGGGTATACCGAGCCAGTGTGCGAGTATGTTTTGGAGCGGATGAGGTACTATAATTTTATCGACGACTATGCCTATTGCAAGGCCTACATCTCGGGCGTGAGCGGGCGCGGCAAGCGCCTTCTCGAAGCCGACCTTTTAAAGCGCGGGGCAAAGCGCGAGGCGATTGAGCGCGCCCTTTCAGAGGTGGAGGAGGACGGCGGCGAAGCGCGCGCCGTTGCCCAAAAGTATCTGCGCGGCAAAGAGCGCACCAAAGAAAATTTGTATAAGGCTTTCCGCTATCTTATCTCGCGCGGGTTCGGCTACGACACCGCAAAAGAGGCGGTCGATTTTTCCGACGACGACTGACTTTTTAAACGACTGAAAACGGCTGAATTTTTAATTTTTTTGTATTCCGCCCGCGGGCGGATAAGGAAGTGCTGGTATGCGCAGAATTTTGACGGCGGCGCAGATGCGCGCGGCAGATTTGCACACAATAAACGATTTGGGTATATCCTCGCAGGAACTTATGCGCAGGGCGGGCACGGCCATCGCCGACGAGGTTGCGGCCGTCACAGATAAGAACAGCCAAATTCTGGTGGTATGCGGCAGCGGGAACAACGGCGGCGACGGGTACGTCTGTGCCGCCGAACTTTTAAAGCGCGGCTATAACGCAAAGGTGTACGCCTGCGGCGGCAGGCTTTCGGAAGATTGCAGGCGCGAAAAAGAGCAATTCAGCGGCACATATGCCCGAACTATCGCGGGCGACGTCATCGTCGACTGCATCTTCGGCACGGGGCTCTGCCGCGAGGTTACGGGCGAATACGCCGATATAATTAACGCCATAAACGCAAGCGGAGCTTACGTTATTTCGGCGGATATTCCCAGCGGACTGTCCTCAGGCAGCGGTCAGATTCTCGGCACGGCGGTGCGCGCCGACAAAACGGTGGCGATAGCCGAACTCAAAGCGGGTTTCGCGCTCGCCTCCGGCTTCGATTGTTGCGGCACCGTAGTGGTGAAAGACATAGGAATATGCCCCGACGAAGGCGGCTATGCCGCCGTTTACGATGACAGCGATATAGCAAAATTTTACCCCGCGCGCCCGCGCAACTCGCACAAGGGCACTTTCGGCACGGCAACGCTTGTGTGCGGCAGCGCGCAGTACGTCGGTTCGGCCGTTCTCGCCGTATCCGCCGCGCTCAAATCGGGTTGCGGCTATGTAAAGGCGGTGTGCGCCGACGAGGTAAAGGCGGCAATCGCGCCCAACTTTCCGCAGACGGTGTTCTCCGTTCAGCCCGACCTGTCGTCGCGCGCCATCGCAATCGGTATGGGCTGCGGCGCTTCGCAGGCTTTGCACGATACGATAGACTACCTGTTGAAGGAGTATTCGGGCACGCTGATTATCGATGCCGACGGGCTCAACAGCCTTGCAATGTACGGCACTGACATTTTAAAAGACAAAAAGTGCAATGTGATTTTAACGCCTCATATAAAGGAATTTTCAAGAATTTTGGGTAAGACGGCAGAGGAGGTTCTGGCCGCTCCCGTTGCCTGCGCACAGCAATTGGCGCGGGAATATGCCGCAACTATCGTGTTGAAGGGCGCGGGCACGGTCATAACGGACGGTAGAAATATCGTCATAAATACGCGCGGCTGTTCGGCGCTTGCAAAGGCGGGCAGCGGCGATATGCTTGCGGGCTATATGTGCGGCAGCATTGCGCGCGGGCTCACCCCGTTCGAAGGCGCCGTGTGCGCTGCCTACACCCTCGGGGCGGCGGCCGAACTTGCCGCGTGCGAAGTAACCGAATATTGCGCCACCGCAGACGACATACTCAAAAATATACCCGTCGCCGTAAAAAGTTTTTGCGTTCAGGCGCGCTGAAACGGGTATAATTCCGCGCATAATGTCAACAATAAAATCAGGCAGATACATATAATAAACTATAAAGCTGCCGAAAGAGGTTGATATGAACGTCAAGCGCGGTGAATTGTACTACGCCGATTTATCGCCCGTGGTGGGCAGCGAGCAGGGAGGTGTGCGCCCCGTTTTAATCGTGCAGAACGACGTGGGCAATAAGTATTCCCCTACGATAATAGCGGCGGCCGTTACAAGCAAAATCAACAAAGCCAAGCTGCCCACGCATATAGAGCTGCCAAAAAGCGCGTACGGGCTTGTAAAAGATTCTGTGATTTTGTTGGAGCAAATTCGCACGCTTGATAAGCGCAGGCTTAAAGAGCGCATAGGCGAGCTCAATGAAAACACAATGAGCAAGGTGGATAAGGCCATTTTAATAAGCCTCGGCTTCAATCCGCCGCAGTGAATTATAGTGGCTGAGCATAAAGGGAAGGGGGCAGGCGTCTGCAAATATGTCCTTTATGTTAAAAGGCGGCGTGTTGGCGTAGGCAAAATTTAATATAGCGGTAAAATTGAATATAGCTGTAAATTCTATTAAAATGCGAGCCGCGGGGCGCAAAATTGCGCCCCGCGGCTCTAAATGATTTTCGCGTGTGAGCATAGTTAAATTAGGGGAATAATGCTTTTGTTCCGCCGCCGCAGAGAATACAGCTTCCTGACATAATTTCTCCAAGATTTGACATCAGTACATAGATTATTTCGGCGATTTCTTCTGGACGGATAATTCGCCTTATAGATGATTCGTTCCACGGCTTACCTTCTCTTATTCCGTCGGTATAATTTTTTAGCTGTGGCATCATTTCAGTGTTTACTACGCCTGGCTCTACGCAGTTAAGGACGACGCCTCTTTCGCATAAATATTTTCCATACGCATGAACAATGCGCGATAGGGCATTTTTTGTAACTTGATAAATAGAAATGAGGTCACGATGTGCGCTTATTGATGATACAATGCAAATATTGCCTTTGATTTTATTTTCACAAAGAAAATTTGTAAAATTTCTGAGGAGAAAAAATACGCCTTTCAGGTTGATATTCATTACTTTATCCCAGTCATTTTCGGATATGTTGAAGCCCTTCCAGTTACCGCCGTCAAAGTTAACTCCGCTTGATATCAATAAGCCGTCCAAATTATTTGGTGTAATTAGTTTTTGGCATTGAAGTAAAAATTTTTCTTGTTGTGATATATTTGTTATGTCAAAGTTTATGCAATGGATTGATTGAGAATTGTTTTTTATTAAATTATTTTTCGCTTGTTCAAGTTTGTTTATATTTCTCGAAGCTAATATAATATTTTGCGCTCCGCCGTCAAGCAAGCGTTGGGCAGCGGCGTACCCTATTCCGCCGGAACCTCCGATAATCAGTATGTTTTTAGGTCTCAGAAAAACTTTCATTACAACTAAATCCTATTCGCAAAATACTTCAAAAAATAGTGCTTTTTGAGGTGCATTGCTTAAAAAATATTCCAATTTTTCGTTATACTCATCTTTGTTTTTTGCAGAAATATACTCAAAGCCGGTAGATTTTACCCAGCCTTCTGCCGAAGTGTTATGAACGGATGAAATTGCTTGCAAATTTGTTCGCAGTAGCCCTGTGCCGTTGTTGTTAACCATTAAAATACGAATATTTTTTGTGAGAGGTTTGTTCCATAGGCTGTTCATATCATAGAAAAATGATAAATCACCTACGAGTAAAAAGCACAATTTATTAGAAACAACGGCACATTGTCCTAAAAAAGTTGATGTACTGCCGTCTATGCCGTTTGTTCCCATATTGCAATACACTTCGATACTGCTGTCAATACTAAATTTTCTGCATTCAATAAAACTCTGGCCTACTCCTAAATGCAACATTGAGTTGGCTGGAATTTTTGGTAAAAATTTACTTTGAATATATAGCGAGTCAAATTTTTGTATAGTTGGACTAGTATACTTGTCTGTCATTGAACGCCATTTGTTGTAATAGAGTTCATCATTATGAATGTCGCCGGCAAGTTCTGCAAACAGTTCAAAGAAATAGTTTTGTTCCATTTCTATTACAGAAGTAAGTCTAAAATAGAAATCTTTGATTTTACCGTCAGGAGTAACTGACCAATGTCTTATCCTGTGAGCACCGCCGCGAATTTTAAAAGTAAGAGGGTCATTCATTAGTCTTTTACCGCCGACAGTAATTAGAATATCTGGCGTTAAATTATTATTAAATTCATTTTGATTTATTGCTTGCAACATTAAATGCGGCATTAAGCTGTATTTACAAGTAAGATTCGAAATATGGTCGGTTACTATTACGCAGTTAAACTTCGATGCAAATTTCTCTATATTTTCTCGCTGTTTGTCGCTTATCGGTTCGTGCTGGCCATATACTATAAGTATACGTGTTGATTTTTTAAGTGAATCTACCCAGCGTATTATATCTTTTTGGCCGTTGTTTATGCTTACGCGTTGGAGATGGGGGGTAATAAACGGCAAAAGTGACCAATACATACGCGGTATCGTCGCGCCAATTTGCACATTATCTATCGGAATATTTATGTGCACGGGACCAAAGCCGTTATGAGTTGTTTCAAGTATGCAAGAAGCTATATCTCTCCGTGCTTGATAGTCGCCTTTTTGCCCTAGTGCTTCCGGTAAAGAAACTTCCATTTTAACTACATCTGAATATATGTGTTTCTGCGGAATGGTTTGGTCTTCTCCATGATTTAAAAACACTTCGTATCTGTCTGCCGTGACCAAAATCAGCGGTATGCCCGTATAGAATGCTTCGGTTACTGCCGGTAAAAAGTTGCTTGCCGCTGTGCCGCTTGTGCAAATGCAGGCAACAGGCTGACGTAATTGGGTAGCAATTCCCATGCCGTAATATGCTGCGCTTCTTTCATCGGTAACGCGGTGAAGTATAAAATGTTGCTCATTATACTCAAACATTCTCACGATAGGCAAATCTCTACCTCCGGGAGATAAAACTATATGCTTAATTCCGTAGTCTCTGAATAACGAAGCGAGCAGACGTATATTTATAAAGTCTCTGTTTTTATATAGATTATCTATTATGTTCAGGTCCTCGAAATAATTTACTTTACTTGGTATACGTTCTTGTTTCTTTTTTCTTGATTTTAATGCGGATATAAGCCATTTCATTGAAAACTCTTTTTCCTTCTTTACATTGATATCAGAATTACTCCAATCTATGGAAAGACTTATTTCGTTGTTATTAAGAAGCTCGTCAATAGTTTGAGATTCGAATATGCGCCGGTTTTCTAAATTTAACAGTTTCATAAGCGAAATGAATCTGTCAGCGCCTCGCAGTGAGTTGTAATATACAGAAAACGGCTTTTTGAATATATAACTAAAACAAGTGCCATGAAATGAATCAGTAATTATATATGAGGCTTTCTCATAGGCCTTTAAAAAATTGTTGATATTTAAAGGGGAAATGATATTCAGGCCTGAAAAGATTTCGTTAAAAATCTTATGTTTGCCGCTTGCGGCATCCGGTGCACAAACGATTGGAAGTTCAAGTTTTTTTGCAATAGCTTCAATTTGAGTACGCTTTTCGGGCGTAGGGTCGAGTATGAAAGCAAATAAAAATTTTTCAGGAAAGTGATATGAGTAATTGCCCGAAGCTTTTATATAGTCTTCTTTGTCAAGCAAAAATACAGCGTCAATAACTTGCGCAGCATTTACTTCATATATTTTTTGTGCTATATCGACTGCATAATCTTCCCTTACCGAAATATTGTCAAAGCGTTGTAATAATGGTTTTACTTTATTTTTAAAATGTTCGTTCGGGTTAAAATTTGCGGGACCGAATGATGTTGAGTACGATATCTTTGACTTGCTTTCGTCTACAAAGTTAAGGAAGTTGTCTTCTTTAACAAATGGAATATAAAAACTCCACATTTGGTCGCCGCCAACTATAAACGTATCGCATAAGTAGTTTAGCTTGACTAATTCCGTGGCATTGGCTTGAATGGTGTAGTTGTAGTGTTGTTTTGCAAATTGCATTGCAATACAATCGTCAGGGATTATATATCTTCCTGGTAATCCTTTTGCTTCTTGTATCATTAAAATAGAGTAACCCAATTTGGTTAAGACTGTATTTAAGGCGTAGTACGTGAGACATCCGCCAAAATTATCGTGTCCCCACCATCCGTATATACCTATATCGTAGTGCGTAGAAATGTTGTTTATATCTATCGATGCCATATTTTACTCCGAAAATTATCAAACTCCAAGATATTTTTTCCAGAATTCTTCGCAGAAAATCTCTTTTTGGCGCTTGCGGTATTCTTCCGCAACTTTTTTATAAGTTCTGTTTGCAAGCCTTACCAATTGCTTATAGCGCGACATTATTCTTTTATATTCTTTTTTGCTTCTTTCGGTTATAAACCCTCTGTGCGAGCACTGGTCGTAGTGGTAAGCTCTTTTTGCGCGGGCAAACATTTCGGGGCGTACTTTTTCGATTGCTATGGGAACCCACACGTCTTTTGTCGCCTTTATAAGATATCCGTTGTCAGAATGCTCCCATATAAATTTTTTAAGTCCCCTATACGGCGGTTTGTTTATGCTGTCGAGGTAATAGCCATACATAAAGGGCATTTCGGTTATTTTATCTGCGTCAATCAGCTTATAGCCGCTTGCCGTAACTTTTTTATGCTGTTCAACCGTATCGGTATTTTTAAGCCAGTCTATGCCCTTTAAAAAGTCGAAAGCGGCGTCAAGATAGAGGTCGGCAATTTTATATCTGAGGCAGCTTACTTCGCGGGTGATTTCGTTCAGAGTGCTTGCAAGCAATATCTTTTTCCCGCTTCGTTTCTTGCCTCCTGCGGCAAGGCTGCGGCCGCGGTTATCAGCGTGTATGGCGTTAGTAATATGAGCGTTGCGCATATGATAGTAGCATACAAACGGCACGAATTTATTTTCAAACGGCTCGTGCCACACGCATATTCCGTTCATACTTATAATGCCTTTTGCGTTGCGCAAGCTGTATTCCACGTCGTCTTCACGGTAGAATATCGGCATAGGGAAGTTGTTTTCCGTAACTTCGACGGGAATGGCGCAAAACCACCACGCGGCAAAGTCGGGGGTTTCTTCATAACAGTCGTTGAACAGGCAGGCGGTAAAATCGTTGAGGTCCAGCCTTTTAAGGCTGATTATATTGCCGTCGTTCCAAAGCGCGCCGTTCTCGTGCTGAATGTGTTTATAGTCTGAACGGCACATCGAACCGCTTATAAAATAGCCGTTGTATTCAGGCTTTAACGCGCTGATAAACGAATATGTGCGGAATATAATTTCGGGGTCGAACGTAAGGTCGTCGTCCATAAGCAGTATATGCGTTATGCCCGAACCTTTTTTGTTGGCTTGCTGTATCTCGTACATACACCTGCCGAACCCGCCTGCGCCGCCAAGATTTTTATTTTTAAAAATATGAACAAAGGGATAGGGAGCGTCGCTTTGTGTAAGCGTTTGCCCGTTATCCGATATGAATACTTCTGCTTTATTTTTAAATTCCGTATTGTTTTTCAGGTAAGCGTCGAGTACCTGCATATTATGCGATATATATTTTTCTTTTTTGAAATGGCATATCGCAATGCCGAGTTTAACGTCGTTTCTTATCGGCGTTCCGCATTCTATCGAGTAATAGCCGCCGTATATCTTGCTGTTATCTTCAAGTGCGGCAAGGCAAAAATAGAATATGCCGCCGGTAATCGTGCAGTCAAAAGGAACGGTAAGCGCAGAGCGCTTTTCAGATGATATAATCTGTTCGTGCAATACAGTTTTTACCGTGCTTTCAATCACTCTGTCTTCGCGGCAGAGGGTCAGCAAAAATTTTCCGCTGAATTCGACAGTCAGGTTCACTTTTTCGGTAAAAGTATATTTGCTCCATTTGCCTATCGAAAATGAGTTGAAGTACGTGTTGAAGTCTATTCTGCCCCCGTTATGAACGGTGATGTTGTCCATAGCAAAGAAATAATCTGCTCTTCCTGACCGTCTGAAATACATCTGTTCTTCCGAACATATTTCGGGCTTAGGGAAAAGTAAGTGCTGTACTTTTTTGGAATAGGTTTTGCCGCTCGGCGTTTCTGATTTCATAATATCTTTATCCTCTCTGTCATTGGTTTGGCATAACAGAATATTCCAACAAATGCGCATATTTATTGAAAAACATTTTAATGCGCAATAAATTACGATTATATATTCTATTATGGCTTAACCTGCACAAAGATATTCTAACATAAGTATATGTTTTTTGCAAGAGGTTTATAAAAAATGTACACATTTTTTAAAACGGAGGAGCGTTATGCAGTGGAGAGGAGGAAACTGCCTGCGTTTTGCAGAGTAAAAAAGGCCGTCGCGGAATAAAAAGGCTGCCGCCGGAACAAAAAAGCCGCCGCGGGAAAATTTTCCCGCGGCGGCCTATATTGCGATATTGAATTTTTGAGCGTTCCTTACCTTACAATTGCTTAAACAGACTTAAAACGAACCCTTTTTAAGTTCGGCGATGGCGTTCTTCAAAAAGAACTCTGCCGTGCTGTCTTTGCGTACGGCGGAAAGAGCTTCGTCGAAGTTGAACCACTTAATCTCGTCAATCTCGTCGGCGTCGATTTCGGGCTCGCCCGTCTCTGCCATAGTGAGGAAGTTGAGCATCAGCACGTTCCTCGGCTCGTGATAGCGCGAACTCATAAATCTGAACTTAACCGTGTTCAGCTTGGTTTCTTCCTTGAATTCGCGGGTAACGGCCTTTTCTGCCGTTTCGCCCTTTTTCACATACCCCGCAAAGAGTATGTAATCGCTCTGGTCCTTGTGCTTTGCGAGCAGAACCCTGTCTTTGTTTCTGTTGGTGACAACCATACTCACTGCCGTTGCAAACTGGGGGAAGCGGTATTCGTTGCACTTTTTGCAGAAGGGAACCAGCCCCTCTTTGTGGTTGAATACAAGTGTGAGTTTTTCCCCGCATTCTACGCAATACATAGTTTGAAATCCTCCTTAAATCTTTCCCGCGGCCTCTTGTGCGGCGCGCCTTTGCGTGCCTTTTGCGCGGATATTATATTTCTATTTGGTTACACATAACTATTATAAACCATCTTTTTGCTTTTTTCAATATTTTGAAGAAAATTTATAAATAATTTAG
>ERZ1643246.4745-NODE-4745-length-10492-cov-3.779726_pt1 | contig 10492 bp, 10 predicted proteins | sample MGYA00579265_ERZ1643246 | MGnify/ENA primary metagenome ERZ1643246 (study PRJEB29033, sample SAMEA4952261) | chicken gut metagenome | biome: Broiler Chicken; feature: Gastrointestinal Tract; material: Caecum | place: Ireland | collected 2018 | study: Broiler...
TTCTCCACCCGGAAGCCATTTTCCTCCAGAAAGGAAGCCAGATATGCGCTGGAGAGCTCCTCTTTGTAAGCTGTCTCCGGATGCCGGAAAATGTAGTCCGCTGTCCGGACTACCTCCTCCTTGTGTTCCTCCAGCCAGTCTGCGATCAGATTTTCCTTCTCCCTGCCGCTCATACAAATGCCTCCTTCGGGTAAATCTCCTCCTCGGGAACTGTGTCCAGCACATCCAGACACTCCTGCCCGAACAGCTCCGCAAATTCCGCCAGCGCCCTGTCCACAGCTCTCTGCCCGTCATCTCCCAGATCCTCGATGAGGATTCGGCTGATGGTGGCTCTGAGATGAGCCGTGTGGAAGGTAAAATCCTTCATACAGGAGGCTCCCAGCTCCTTTTTCTTCGCAGCCAGGGCCTCGTTCTCCTGGGTACAGACATATTTGTCCTGATAGCCCTGGTACACCGCGTTGTCCACATTGACACAGTAGAGCCTTCCGTACTCAGTGAGGCCGTGCTTTTCCCAGGCATCACACCAGGCGCATTTTGCAATATAGGTCTGCAGGGTGGGCTGGGTGTGGATCTGCCCGAACTCCATCTGCCCGTCAAAGTCCGGCTTCCACTCGCCGTAGGCCTGATTGGTCATCGTGTTGATCTCATCCCCTCTTTTGCGGGCATTGCAGGCCATCCGCCGGCCCCTCTCCTTTCCGTACACGGTCATGCCCCGCAGGATGGACTCCTTTCCCTTTTCCCCGCACAGCTCCACCGCCTGTCTTGCCAGAAGCGCAAACAGCACCGCGTGGTGCTCGATCCGTAAGCATACTGTTTCCTTTGTCATCACTCTGTCTCCTTTCTGCTCATCCATGTCAGTCGATCTGCTAAAAATTTGCGGTCCCCAGCTGAAGGATATAGAAAGACACCATGATCCTCACCCGGTTCTCATTACTCAGTATATCATATCCAAGCACATCTTTGATCTTATTCAGCTTGTAGGTCAGCGTATTTTTGTGGCAGTACAGTGCCTCTGCCGCGCGCACTGTGCTGCAGTCATTTTCAAAATAGGCCTTCAGGATCCTCATATACTCCGTCCCGTGCGCCCTGTCATACTCCATCAGCCTTCCCAGCACCTCCCGGACAAAGTCCGGGTAAATGGCCGTCTCCTTCACGTCGGTGAGGATCTTGTAGATCCCCAGCTCGTCGTAGGCCAGAAAATTTTTCGGGATGGTAGTCTTCGTCAGCTGGTAGGCCGTGTAGGCATTTTCATAGGACCGGTGAATATCCTGTATCCGTTCTACCGTGGTGCCCGCTCCGATATAGAGGTTTGGATCCTCCCCGGACAGCCTGCGGAACTGATCCCGCAGCCAGTCTCCCCGGTAGCCTGCTGCCAGTATGATCAGACGCCCCTCCTCCTCGTAAAAGATGGTCTTCTCCATGGAAAAGTGGAGCTTTCTCTGGATATCCTCCAGAAGCCGGTTGCCCCTCTCTGTGTCGTAGGCGTGACAGCTCATAATGATGACCGTGTAGGAGAGGTCTCTTGGAAAGCCGTTTCTCTCCATATGGTTCATGTAGAGCTCCTCGTTGTCCGGATAGAAAATAGCATTTTTCATGGCCGTGACCAGGTTGGTCTCCCTCTGCTCATTCTTCAGCAGGATCTCCGAGAACTTCCGCATAATGTCAATGTAGGGCGTCTTCCAGGATGCGGAAAAGAGGGGAAGCCTTCTTTTATTGCACCAATCGACAGCCTCCCGGGAAAACTGCTTTCCCTCCCCCAGCGCGATGATCACCCCGCCGGCCCCGGCCCGGTCCATGGCTGCCAGAAATTCCTTCAGCCATTCCTCTGACCTGTAATTCAGGCCGGAGTTGAAGACCAGCTCGTCCCCGTAAAGAAACTGGGCAAACTCGCTTCCCTCCACCATGTGGATCCAGCTGATCTTTCTGTCATAGCAGGAGTCTGTGTGGAGCTTCACTTCATATTCCGGCCGGATCTCCCTGTACAAATACTGTAATTCAACTGCCATAGAAAAAATCTCCTTTATACAGTAAAGAATACCATTTTTGTGCTCAGATCACAATTATTTTCCGAATATATGGTTTGAAAAAATATTTTCAAAGGGTTTTCCCTGTGATATATTGTATTCGAAATACAAAACATATTTAAAACCCCCGAATTTGTATTTCCATCACAATCTCTGGATTATAGAAAGAAGCAGCGTGCTGACCGCACGCTGCTTTTTCGTTCCATATAGACTTTATACCAGCAGTCCGGCAGCTATGACTGCTGCCGTCATGACAAGGATCACCAGGCAGGATCGGGATTTGTGTAAAGAAATTCTTAAGTTTTCGCACTTCGCTTGACCTGTGTTCCGCCCCATATTATGATGGTGAAAGTATCGGGACATCTTCTCCTTTATAGATGCCCTGATTATTCTACCGGGCAAAGAGCAAAGGATAAGCATTATGGAGTACACATTTACAGAAATCTTCTGGCTGTTCCTCATCTATTCCTTTATCGGATGGATTATAGAGACAGTCGTGGGAACAATCAAAAACAGGAAATTCATGAACCGGGGATTTTCGACAGGCCCCTTCTGTCTCGTATACGGGGCCGGCGCCGTCCTCATGTCCGTCACCCTGCCGGAGCTGATAGACAATCTTGTTCTGCTCTTCGTCGGCTGCGCCATACAGGCCACCGCTGTTGAGTGGATCACAGGCAAGACGCTGGAACGGCTGAACCGGCATAAATGGTGGGACTACTCGGATAAAAAATGGAATTTTGACGGCTATATCTGTTTCCAGTACACGGTTCTGTGGGGCGTGCTGGGCGTCATCTGTCTGAAATACGGCAATCCCCTCCTCTTCTCCCTGTACAGCCGGATACCAGGGCCCATCACCTCCATCATTGTGTGGGTCCTGATGGGATATGTACTTCTGGACACAGTGGTGTCCATGGCCGCGGCCCTGCGCCTGCGAACCTTTGAGGCCAGCCAGTCGCGTATTCCCCTCATGCGCTTTGTGGAGCGCCGGATGTCCAGGGCCTACCCGGTCATCCAGGAGAAGACGGAGGATATACTTCGGGAGGGAAAATTTGCCGAGGGCTGCGGATTTTACAAGCTGTTCTGGCTCTTTCTCATCGGCTCTCTTCTTGGAGACATCACGGAGACGCTCTACTGCCGCCTGGTAGGCGGGACATGGATATACCGCAGCAGCCTTGTGTGGGGTCCCTTCAGCGTGGTCTGGGGCTTTGCCATCGTGCTTGCCACTGCCCTTCTGTACAAGGACCGGGACAAGCCGGACCGCCATATTTTCCTCGTCGGCACCTTCCTGGGCGGAGCCTACGAGTACATATGCAGCGTCCTGTCAGAGCTGGTGTTCGGCCAGGTTTTCTGGGACTACAGCAATATCCCCTTCAACCTGGGAGGCCGCATCAATCTTCTGTACTGCTTCTTCTGGGGCATTGCTGCTGTTGTATGGATCAAGGGGCTGTACCCCCACTTTGCAGGGTGGATCGAGAAAATCCCGAAGGTAGCCGGCTACATCGCCACCTGGATCCTGGTGGTCTTTATGGCCGCCAACATCCTGGTCTCCGCCGCGGCGCTCATGCGCTACAGCGCCCGGGACGGCGGGCCTGCCGCCCCCTCCGGCTGGGAGCATATCATCGACACCCACTTTGACGACGCAACAATGAGACAGCTCTATCCCAACTCCGAGATGAGATAATGTGTCACACAGCATACACAATAGCGCACCAGTCAGACGTAATACTTTTTAAAAGTGTTACGTCTCCTGTTAATTTTTTCACAGCTCAGTGAACATTTCCTGGAACGCTGTATCCGCGTATTTCTTCACTCTCTCCTCCAGAGCCCGGTAGCGCCTCACCAGGGAAATGCTCTCCGGGGTGAGGGAGCAGCTGCCGCCGCTCCTGCCGCCGTGGTGCCGGAGGATGAGGGCGTACCCCAGCTCGTTCTCGGCCCGGTTCACGATCTTCCATCCCTTGCTGTAGGACATGCCCATCCGGCCGCAGGCCTCCTTCATGGATCCGGTCTCCCCGACAAGCTCCAAAAGCTCAGCCACTCCGGGGCCAAGAACCGGCTCGTCTGTGCCAATCTGGAGCTTTACCCGCAGGCGGAATTCCTTCCAGTCTTTCTGTTCTTTTCTGTCTCCATCGGAATGGGTATATCCTGTCTGTTCTGCCTCTTTTCTGTTCAAATGAATTCCCCCCTGTCAGCACATTTTCTACTTTTTCACCATTCCACTATTCTTCCAGAAGCAGGATCTTCGATGGGTCTACGGTCACCTCATCGGGAATCTGATGCTGGCTCCGGTCGCTCTTCATCCAGATGCCCGCCCCGGGGTGATCCCGGTTCTGAAAGATGAGCGTCCACTCAAAAGGCGAGGACACCTTCTCTGCCGAGAGCACCCGGATCCGGTTGGGGACGTCCTCTCCCCTAGCCGCAGGCAGGATGTCGTGGGCCCGGATCCCCACATGGGTAACTGTGTCGGACACCTTTGTCCCGGTGCGCAGCATGACATTCCAGTCATCGGCGTAGACCTGAAAATCCCCAGCCTTCTGTACGCGGGAAATATTCTTGCACCCGGTCAGCCTGGCCGCGGCCAGCTTCCGAGGCTGGTCAAAAAGCACCTGCGTCTGATCGCAGATCACATCTCTCCCCTTTTCCATGATCATGGTCCGGCCGCACAGGCGGTAAATCTCATCCCGGTCGTGGCTCACAAGAACCATGCAGCCTTCAAACTCCCGAATCATCCGGGCAAGCTCCATCTGCATCTCCTCCCGTAGGTAGCTGTCCATGGCGGAAAACGGCTCATCCAGGAGAATGCATTTTGCGTCCGACGCGAAGATCCTGGCCAGGGCGGTCCGCTGCTGCTGCCCGCCCGAGATGTGCGCGGGATACTGATTTTCCAGCCCCTCCAGGCGGAACCTTCGGATCAGCTTCTCCACCCGCTCCCTGCGGGCGCTTCTGTCCTGCCGGCTCCTCAGCAGCCCGGCCTCAATATTCTGCGCCACCGTCATATTGGGAAACAGGGCATAATGTTGGAACAGGTACCCGACCTTTCTTTTCTGTGGCGGCAGGTCGATTCCTCTGCCGCTGTCAAAGAGGACTCTATCGTCCCTTCGGATCTGCCCCCGGTCCGGCCGCACAAGCCCGGCCACAGCCTTGAGGGTCATGCTCTTCCCGCAGCCGGAGGGCCCCAGTATGCCCAGGCATCCGCCCTCCGCCTCAAAGCGAAGATCCAGGTCAAAATTTTTCAGCTTTTTTGAAATATCAGCTCTCAGCATCTTCAACGGCTCTCCCTCCGGGTAAATCTCTGAAATACATACGTCGCATAGCCCATGCCGGTGACCACTATAAAGGAGATGAGCACCAGAATCAGCACATATCGGCCCGCTGACTCCATGTTTCCCGCCGCCACATCGGAGTAGACGGCCAGGGGAAGAGTTCTCGTCCGCCCCTCAATATTCCCGGCGATCATGGCCGTGGCGCCAAATTCTCCCAATCCCCTGGCAAACGCCAGAATCCCCCCGGACAGAAGCCCCTGGACAGCCCCTGGCATGAGGACTCTGTGGAAAATCTGCCACTCCGACATGCCAAGCGTCCTCCCCGCGTCCATGAGATTTCGGTCCACCTGCTCAAACGCGCCTCTGGCCGACCGGTACATGAGAGGGAAGGAAATGGCCACTGCCGCCAGCACCGTAGCCCCCCAGGAAAACGCGATCTTCACCCCGAAATATTCCAGGAAAAAGGCGCCCACCGGCCTCCTGACTCCGAAGATGTAGAGGAGGAAAAATCCCGCCACCGTGGGAGGCAGGACCAGGGGGAGGGTCAAAAGACCGTCCCACAGTATTTTCCATCGCTCATGGCGCATCCGATAGACAAAAAATGCCGCCCCTGTTCCAAGAAAAAATGTAAAGACAATAGAAACTGCCGCTGTCTTTGCCGATATCAGAATAGGCGAAAGATCCACCTTCTCCTCCTCCTTTCACTGCTACTGGCCGTCCTCATGGCTGGTAAATCCATACTCCGCAAACACAGCCATGGCCTCATCGCTCTGCAGGAAATCAAGAAATGCCCGGGCCTCCTCCTGATGTGCGGATGACGCCACAAGTCCCGCCGGATAGATAGCCGACTCCGCCAGACTTCCCGCAGGCGCCTGGGCGATCACCCTTACCTTGTCTGTGGTGGCCGCGTCTGTGGCATAGACGATACCTGCCTGGGCGCTTCCCTCTGCCACCCAGTTCAGCACCTCTGTCACATTTGTCCCGAGGCTGGCTTTTGCCAATACCTCATCCCAGATCCCCAGATTGGTGAGGGCCTCCCGGGCATACTGTCCTGCGGGAACGCTGGCCGGGTCGCCGATGGCGATGGTGTCCGCCTTTGTGATATCCGTAAATTCCGCCAGGCCCAGCTCATTGTCCGCAGATGTGATGAGCACAATCTGGTTCTCCAGAAGATCCTTCACGCTGTCCCCGTCAATGAAGCCTTCCTCTGTGAGGGCGTCCATCTGCTGGGTGGCCGCTGACATGAACACGTCCGCCTCCAGCCCCTCCTCGATCTGCGTCTGCAGCTTACCTGAGCTGTCATAGGTTCCCTTCACAGTCACACCCGGATTTTGCTCCTCAAACATGGGGATCAGCTCCTCCTCGCAGGCGTACTCCAGACTGGCTGCCGCCGCCACAAGGATTTCTGTCTCTTCCCCGCTCTCCTGTGACGCGCCGTCCTTTGCCGCGTTCCCCTGCTCTGTCCGGTCTGCGCTGTCTCCCCCGGAAGAAGAACATCCTGCCATTCCCGCTGCCAGCAGGCACACGCTCATGGATACTGCCAGCAGGCGGCTGATCTTGTCTCTTTTCATTTTCATATTCCTTCCTGTCTTTATGTTTCATCCTGTCACTTTCATTTTAAGCACTCCCAGTATACATCAAGTTATTTTTAAAAACAACTCGCTTTGACAAAAAAGCTGCCCGGAAAAAGAACTACTTCCCCGGGCAGCGCCTGGCATCTCCTCAGATCCCCCATCTTCTCTCCCACACTTCCTCCATGTCTTCCTTCCGGTCTATGTCCCTCAGCTCTGTCTCCCTGGACTCCACAATGTCGATCCTGTCCGGGTGCCGGGCCATCACGGCCCGGCCCCCCACGTCCCCCTCCAGGGCCATAAGCTCCGGGAAAAATGCTCTCGGCCACAGCACCGGATTGCCCGGCCTTCCCTCATGGCCGGCGCAGATGATCCTTCCTCTCCTGACGGCCGCCCGGTTCCAGATCTTCTGGATGGTGGCCGCCTGGAGGCCGGGCTGGTCGCAGACGCAGAACAGGACGCCCTCCACCCCTGGCCTTTTCTCCAGCATAGCCCGAAGCCCCAGCTTCAGTGACCAGGAAATCCCCCGCTCCGGCTCCCGGTTCTCCACCGGCGTCACCCCCATCTGCCGGGCCGCCTCCATAATCCTCTCATTTCCGGTGACGATCAGTTTCTCCACCCCGGAAAAGGCAGCCGCCTTGTCCAGCATGTACTGGTAGACCGGCTTGTCATGGACAAGACAGGACAGCTTGTCCCCGCCAAAGCGAAGGCCCCGACCTGCTGCCAGGATGACAAGGCCGTATTTCCCCTTCATCCTCCCGTACAGCTCCACTGCCTCCAGGGCGGCTCCCCCCACGGCCAGCGCCTTGTCGGAGATGGTGTAGCAGTGGGAGAGCTCACACCGGGCGTCAATGTCCCCGATCTTCATGCCCTTTTTCACCATAGCCCCCTCCTGGAGCATGCCCCGCACAATGCCGGACATGGCCGCATAGACCGGCACGCCCCCTGTGTAGGCGGTGATCTGCCCCTTCTCCACCCTGCTGCCGATGGACACTGTGGGCCGGATCCGCCCGTCCCCGGCGGCCCGCAGAAGCCGCTCTATGGTGTAGCCTCCCACGTTGCCGGGCACCCCTGTGTTGGGGATGGCTGTCCCCTCCCAGATAAGTCTGCCAAGAGTGTGGCCCCGCTTTGTCTCGATGACGCAGTGGCAGTCAACTCCCGCTGTAAATCCGGGGCCAGTGCCGATGACAAGAGGCGCGTCGGTGATTGCCGTGCCCAGATTCTTCTTGGCGATGATAGCGTCGATGAGTACATCCGGCCGGAAGGCCTCCCGTACGGCGGCCCTCGCATCCACCAGCACCGGGATATTTCCCTCGCTCAGTATCTGCCTGGCCTCTGCCATATTGCCCGCAAGAACCGCCTCTATGTCCTCCACCTGTGCCCGCCCCTCATAGACGGCTCTGGAAAAGGCCACTGTCCGCCTCACGGTCATCGGCTCTTCTGTCTCTGTCATAAGGATCTCATGTCCGCAGCGGTACAGCCTGGCGGCAATGCCGGTTGCCAGATCTCCCGCGCCCCTGATCAGTATCTTCATGCTCTCCTGTCTCCATTCTCCTTCATTTGTCCTAAAATCAGTACTTCCGTCTCTGTCATCCGGCTGATCCGCCGGGCCGCCTCCAGCCCGCCCGGCAGGTCCGCCTGGGTAAGCGCCACAGTAAAATGCCCTTTCTTCCCCCCAGGGGATGGCCGGCCAGGAGGGCGATGTCCTCCTCTCTCACCAAGCCCTCTACAGACCGTCCCAGGATGGCCGCCGCCCTCTCAGGGCGGAAGCAGACCTCCCCCAGGCTGCGCCCCAGGGCGCCCATGCCGTATACATACACCACATGGGTCGTCTCCTCCGGGAAGACAGGCTCCCTCTCCCCCGGCGCCTTCAAGGGCAGCCTCCGGGAGCCATCGGCCTCCACAAGAACCGGGAAGGGCAGAGCCAGGATGTCCTTCATCCACTCCTTCTCCGGGGCTTTCATCTTGCCGTCCCTGTCTTTTCTACCCAGAAAGACCACACCCTCCCGCTCCAGAATCTCCCCCATTTTCACCGGGGAGGGCTCCAGCAGGAACCGGGGCTCCTCCTCCGCGTACATGCGGGTGGTGGTAGTCACCGCCACCGGGATGCCCCGCTCTTTGTACTCCGCCGCAAGCCGCTTCAGCAGGGTGGTCTTCCCTCCAGCCCCCGCCGCGCAGAGCCGCACATCCCTTCGATCCTCCAGTCCCAGTGCTTCTATAATAGAGGGAAATGCTCTGTAAGAGCTCTCTTCTTTCTTTAAGATCAATCTCCTGTCACCTCCAGCATGACCTGGATACGGCCTCCGCAGACCATCCCCTCTTCCTCCGCCTCCTGAGCCGTCATGTCCACTCCGGTGACAAGGAACCGGGGGCTTTCCGGGAGCCTCAGCATCTGGAGGGCCTTCTGCATGACCCTGCTCTCCGCGCAGCCTCCGCCGATGGTGCCAAGGGCAGTCCCATCCTCCCGTATGAGCATCTTGGTTCCCACGCCGCGGGGCGCAGAGCCCTGCCTGGATATGATGGTGGCAAGGACAGCCCTCCGTCCGCTCCCGTTCCTGTCGTGGCCGCTGTCGTAGCTCTCCTGGATAGCCTCCAGCAGTTCTTCGGGATACCCTTCTGTTTGCTCTTTTTCATTTTTTATCTGGATGATCTGGGCAAAAATGGAGACGGCAATCTCCTCCGGCGTCTCCGCCCCTATGGCAAGCCCGATGGGGGCGTGAAGGCGCCGGATCTCCTCATCTGAAATCCCCAGCTCTCTCATCCGCTCCCGTACCATGGCGGTCCTCCGCCTGCTGCCCATCATCCCCACATAGGCGCAGGCCGTCCCCAGTTCCCGCTCCCGGGACAGGATGCCGTAAAGGCAGTCCTCATCGTACCGGTGTCCTCTCGTCACGATCACTGCATAGGTATCCGGCCCCAGCTCGGCCTGGGCAAGTCCCTGGGAGAAGGGCTCGCAGATCACCCGGTCCGCCCCTGCCCGCCTGGCCTGGTCCGCGAATTTGGGCCGATCCTCCAGCACGGTCACAGAAAAACGGAGCATTTTCCCGATTTTTATGATGGGCATGGATACATGGCCCGCGCCGAAGACGAAAAGCCCAGGGCTGCCCCCCAGCCGCTCCATGAACACGCCTGTCTCTGCATGGCTCTCCCCGAACGCCCACGCTTCCTTTTCCCCCCTAAGGAGGAATTTTCCGCCGGCCCGGGGCCCGTCCAGGATGGTGGCTGCCGTCAGCTCAGGCGTCCCTGCTGCCCGCCTCTCTTTGATTGCCTGGTAAAACTCTCTTCCTTTCATTTCCTGTCCCATCCTGCGCTCCTTCCTTTTATTCTTTTTCATCTTAGTATGTCTCCCGCCTAAAATCAAGGCTTACCTCACAAAGCGCCCTCCCTGCATTCATGCTTCTCTCTTTGTGAATGAACAATATTCATTGACAAATCTGTTTCCCTGTGGTATGGTAATCCACAGATAAGGAAAGAAGGGATGACCATGACGCGGATCACGAAAGACCCCAAGGAGCGCAGGCAGGAGATCATCGACACTTCCATGAAGGTGTTCTATGAGAAGGGGTACGAAAAGACAACCATCGCGGACATCGCCCGGGAAATGGGCGTCCTGACCATCGGCGTTGTGACCAAGCCC
>ERZ1643246.4746-NODE-4746-length-10491-cov-7.288233_pt1 | contig 10491 bp, 12 predicted proteins | sample MGYA00579265_ERZ1643246 | MGnify/ENA primary metagenome ERZ1643246 (study PRJEB29033, sample SAMEA4952261) | chicken gut metagenome | biome: Broiler Chicken; feature: Gastrointestinal Tract; material: Caecum | place: Ireland | collected 2018 | study: Broiler...
GAGCAGATAGCCAGGGGAGTGAAGGAAAGTGTGAGTATTGTGCAGGAATGGCTGGCAGAGGGGATGATACCGCTGAAGTGACACACTTTCCTACATAAAATGCATTTGTATAATAAGGTAATGTTTGGTATAATCAATGCGTTTGGGAATGGATAACTGTGGATTAGGATAGGAAAATATACAGCAGACGGAAAGGGTTATCGTTTGAGGTTTCAATTTTTATGGGAGTTCATTAAAAATAACTGTTATGTGATGTTACTGGTGTGGCTGCTTTTGTTTATCTTTTTTAAGATGGCGGTGGCAGGGAGGGGCGGAGTGCCCCGGATCACAGGGAAAATGTATCGGTATTTTATTGGACTCTCTTTTCTTTTTTATATACTGATTTTGTTGTATGTCACGATATTGAGCCGGGAGCCTTTCGCGGAGAGAAGGGTGATGCTGACTTTTTTGTGGGAGTATCGGCTGGCGCTGGCAGGAAGTCTGTTCTGGGTTTTCCAGATTCTCAATAATATCATTTTGTTTGTGCCTATGGGAGTGATGTATGGAGAGCTGGGGAGGAAAAGCAGCTGGTGGAGGGCAATTCTGGTTGGTGCCGGAACGTCTGCTATGATCGAGGGGATGCAGTTTGTGTTCAAGGCCGGGCTGTGTGAGACCGATGATGTGTTTAATAATACCATCGGGATGATGCTTGGGTATACTTTTTGGTTGTTTTGTGATAAAATATTGCGATAGTTGTGAGAGTTTTATAAAGGAGAAATACTATGTGTGGAATTGTTGGATACGTAGGGGATAATCAGGCGGCGCCTTTACTTTTACATGGACTTTCTAAGCTGGAGTACCGGGGATATGATTCTGCCGGAATTGCAGTGCGGGAAGAGGGCAGCGAGAATATCCAGATCATCAAGGCAAAGGGGCGGCTCCATGCTCTGTCGGAGAAGACCGATGACGGGCATGCCGTGGCCGGAAATTGCGGGATCGGGCATACCCGCTGGGCGACGCATGGAGAGCCGTCGGAGACGAATGCTCATCCGCATTGTACGCAAGATAAGTCTGTGGTGCTGGTGCATAACGGCATCATTGAGAATTATCAGGAGCTCAAGGAGAAGCTTCTGAAATCAGGATATACCTTTTATTCGGAGACAGATACGGAGATCGCAGCGAAGCTCATTGATTATTATTATAAGAAGACAGGCACTCCGCTGGAAGCGATCACCCGTTCCATGCTCCGTATCCGTGGTTCTTATGCCTTTGGTATCTTATTTAAAGATTATCCGGGAAAGATCTTTGCGGCCCGCAAGGACAGTCCGCTGATCATTGGAAAGAATGAGACCGGATATTTCATCGCTTCTGATGTGCCGGCTATCCTGGACAGTGTGCGGAACGTATATTATATCGACAACATGGAGATCGCGGAGCTGACCAGGGAGGAAGCGCATTTCTATGATATTGACCGCAATGAGGTTGAGAAAGAGCTGGTGGAGATCAAGTGGAATGAAGAGGCGGCGGAAAAAGGCGGCTATGAACATTTCATGTTAAAGGAGATCTTTGAACAGCCGAAAGCAGTCCGGGATACCATGAACGCGTACATCAAAGAAGGGCAGATTGATTTTTCTGCAGCGGGGCTTTCTGATGAGATCATCGAAGGACTGCAGAGGGTGTATATCGTAGCTTGTGGTTCTGCTTATCATGTGGGCATGGCGGCCAAATATGTCATGGAGTCTTTGAGTGATATCGCGGTGGAAGTGGATCTGGCGTCAGAGTTCCGGTACCGGGAGCCGAAGCTGATGAAGGATTCCATGGTCATTATCATTTCCCAGTCCGGGGAGACGGCGGACAGTCTTGCGGCCCTGCGTCTTTCCAAGGAGAAGGGAGTGCCGGTCCTGGGCATTGTCAATGTGGTGGGTTCCAGCATTGCCCGGGAGAGTGACTATGTCCTCTATACTTATGCCGGCCCGGAGATTGCCGTGGCGACCACCAAGGCGTACAGCACCCAGCTGATTGTCTCTTATCTGCTGGCGGTGCAGGCCGGATATGTGCAGGGAGTCATCACAGAGGAGCAGTATGCGATGTATCAGAAAGAGCTGGAGACCCTGCCGGATAAGATCCAGAAAGTGCTGGATGATAAGGAGAGGATCCAGTGGTTTGCCAGCAAGTACGCCAATGCGAAGGATGTGTTCTTCATCGGCCGTGGGCTGGACTATGCCATCTGTCTGGAGGGCAGCCTGAAGATGAAGGAAGTCAGCTATATCCATTCGGAGGCCTATGCGGCCGGGGAGCTGAAACACGGGACCATCAGTCTCATCGAGGATGGTACGCTGGTGGTGGGCGTCCTGACCCAGAGCCGTCTGTTTGAGAAGACGGTCAGCAACCTGGTGGAAGTGGGAAGCCGGGGAGCCTACCTGATGGCGGTGACCACCTATGGCAATTACAGTATTGAAGATACGGCGGACTTTACCATCTATGTGCCGAAGACCGATGAGCATTTCGCCACAACCCTGGCGATCATCCCTCTGCAGCTTTTGGGCTATTACGTGAGTGTGGCCAAGGGACTGGATGTGGATAAGCCGAGAAACCTGGCTAAGTCTGTAACGGTGGAATAAAACAGAAAATGACATTGAAGGAAGATGATCATACTATGAATATGTCATATTTCTCTCTTTCAGATGCGCTCCGGGCCGCTTGCGGGCCGGACGCAGAGATTGCGGGACAGAAGAGGGTCTATGGCGGCGATATCAATGACGCCTGGGAACTGCGGCTGTCCGGCGGGCAGAGGATTTTTATGAAGACCAATCAGATAAAGAATGCCCGTTTTTTTGAGACTGAGCAGCGGGGGCTTGAGGCTATGCGGTCTACGGGAGCTATCGGGGTACCGGATCTTCTTGGAACAGGGATCGACCGGCAGAGAGACTTTTCCTTTCTGCTGCTTGATTATATAGACAGTGTGCCTAAGATCAGGGATTACTGGGAAGTATTCGGGCGGCAGCTGGCGCAGATGCACCGGGCGGAATGCATGGATTTCGTGTGGACACATCTGCCGGAAGAACAGCCGTCTGCCGTGAAGGAAATCAGATACGGCTTTGTGGAGGATAATTATATCGGTGCTACGGTGCAGAAAAATACGCCAAAGGCCAGATGGACTGATTTTTACCGGGATTGTCGCCTGCTGCCGCAGATCCGGATGGCAGAGAGATATTTTAATCCGGGGCTGCGCAGGAAGCTGGACAGGTTCCTCAGTCATCTGGATGATTATATTCGGGAGCCGGAATTTCCTTCTCTGGTGCACGGAGATCTGTGGGGAGGAAATGTGCTCTGCGGCGGTGATGGCCGGGCGTGGCTCATTGATCCGGCGGCTTATGTGGGAGATTTTGAGACGGATCTGGCCATGACAGAGTTGTTCGGGCGATTCCCGCAGGCCTTCTATGACGCTTATCATGAAGTGAATCCCATTGATCCCGGGTATCGGGAGAGAAAAAGATTGTATCAGCTGTATCACTTGCTGAATCATCTGAATCTGTTCGGCGCTTCCTATCTGGGAAGCGTGGCGGCGATTGTGGATACATTATAAACGGAGTTTCGGACTCCGTTTTTTTGTTCACAAAAAGTTCACAAAATAATTAGCACTCAAGGCTTGACATGGCTAATAATGAGTGTTATATTACATCTAGAACAAAGGAAGGGGATAAAAAGATAAGAAGTTGTACATGATAATCCCGGACCGGAGTTCCAGGTAACATATTGTGTGAGCACAGAGCGGAGCGGTCCGCTATGGCAGATGATGAGAATGTCGATGACCGCGAAGTGGTTTGTTCATAAATCGAATGAAGCGGATTTCAAGTATCCACTTTTCAAAAGGAAAAAGGAGCGATGATTTATGTTGATGCCTAGTATTTTTGGAGAGAATTTATTTGATGACTTTTTCGATGATTTTCCGTTTTATGATGACAGAGATATGAAGAAAGCACAGAAGAAACTGTACGGAAGAAAAGCAAATCACATCATGAAAACCGATATTAAGGAAATGAATGACGGCTATCAGCTGGTAGTTGATCTGCCGGGATTTAAGAAAGATGAGGTAAAGGTTTCTCTTGAAAATGGTTATCTGACCATTGAAGCAGCCAAGGGACTGGATCAGGATGAACAGGAGAAAGATACCGGACGTTATATCCGGAGAGAACGTTACGCCGGAGCATGCGAGAGAAGCTTCTATGTGGGCGATAATGTAACGCAGGAAGATATCAAGGCAGAATTTAAACATGGTATTTTGAAACTGTTCGTTCCGAAGAAAGAAGCGAAACCGGCTGTGGAAGAGGATAAATATATCAATATCGAGGGATAATTCATTCCACAAAATCACATACCGGGGCGACTTCAGGGCCGCCCCGGATAATATTTCAGATTAATATTGGAGGTATTAGAGATGGATGTTTTAAAAGCGCAGAAAAGAGATATGAGCGAGAAAGCCAAGCGGTTGAGAAGAGAAGGTTACATCACTGGTAACGTTTGCGGCAAGGAGATTGAAGGTTCGATTCCGGTTAAGATGGAAAAGAAGGCAGTCAATCATATCCTGAGCAATAATAATAAAGGAAGCCAGATCATGCTGGATGTGGACGGCGAGTCTCACAATGTGCTGATTAAAGAGATTCATTTTAATGCTCTGGACAATGTAGTGGAGGAGATTGAGTTCCAGGCATTGATGAAGAATCAGAAAGTACAGTCCGTTGCAGAAGTAGTGATTGAGAATAGAGATAAGATTGATGGCGGCGTCGTTCAGGAACAGCTGGAAGAGATTGAGTACAGAGCTCTGCCGGAACATCTGGTAGAGAAGATCGTGCTGGATGTGGGTGATATGAAGGTCGGCGATGTTGTGAGAGTGAAAGATCTGGATATCGCTAAAAATGAGGCCATTGATATTCTCACAGATCCGGAGGCACAGGTACTGGCAGTCACAGCGGCAAAGAGAGAGGCTTCTGATGACGAAGAGACAGAAGACGGAGCTGCAGAATAGGCAGCCGTGCTTTTTGACGGAGACACCTGACGTCGCGCAGATGCGAAGTGTGTTTCGTTGTGGAGAATAAATGGATAAGGAAGGTGATAAGATGGCAACCAAAAGAGATTACTATGAAGTGCTTGGCGTTGGAAGAAATGCAAGTGCTGCCGAGATTAAAAAGGCGTATCGTAAATTAGCGAAGAAATATCACCCGGATACCAATCCCAACGACAAACATGCGGAGGAAATGTTTAAGGAAGTTTCGGAGGCTTACGATGTCTTAAGTGACGATGAGAAGCGGAAAATGTACAATCAGTTCGGTCATGCGGCCTTCAGTGAAGGCGGTGGCGGCAATTATGGCTACAGCCAGAATAATGGAAATGGATATCGTGAGTTCCATTTTCACAGCGGCGACGGCAATATGAACATGGATGACTTTTTCAGCGATCTCTTCGGCGGAGCTTTTAAGAATGGCGGCTTCGGCGGAGCAGATTTCCACAGTTCAGGATCGAGAGGAGCCGGTTACGGTAATTCCGGATTCCACAGTTCTAATTTCGGCGGCGGCTTTAACGGTTCCGGTTTCGGAGGGTTTGGCGGCGGCTATGGAAGCTCTGGTTTCGGAGATCATTACGGAAACGGATATTCCGGAAAGGGAGCTGATTTGAACGCCGAAGTGGAGGTTACCTTTGATGAGGCGGCCTTTGGCGGTAAGAAGGTCATTCGTCTGCAGGGCAGCGATGGCCGGGTACAGTCCTACGAGGTGAACATTCCGGCCGGTATTGAGTCCGGAAAGAGTATCCGTCTTCGCGGCAAAGGGCAGCCGGGAGTCGGCGGCGGTGAGCCGGGCGACCTGATTTTGAAAGTAAATGTAAAGGATAAACCGGGATTCCACCGGGAAGGTTCCGACGTTTACACCACGGCGTCTGTTCCGTTTACCACGGCAGTATTCGGAGGCGAAGTATCCGTGCAGACCATCGACGGAAGAGTTATGTGCAAGATTCGTCCGGGCACCCAGTCGGGTACGAAGATCCGTCTGCGGGGCAAAGGCATTGTGAAGATGGGCAGCACATCTGTGCGGGGCGATCAGTACGTCACCATACAGATTCAGGTGCCGACGAACTTAAGCAGAGAAGCACAGCGTAAGCTGAGAGAGTTTGAACAGGCTTGTAAGTCCCAGGGAAGCAGCAGCTTCGGGACGGGAAGCGCAGCGTAACAACAACAGCTTTTAAAGCGTTCACATAGATACAACCGATAAATAATAAATGATATTAATCAGATAGATTTGATGAATGTAGACGGCATGCTTTGGCGAAAGTATGCCGTTTTATTACCTTAGAGCCATTGGCCGAGATGAATACTCCGGTCGGTGGCTTTTTTGGGTGTTGAAAATATTGTTCACAAAATGTTCACAAAAAATTAGCACTCAAGGCTTGGCATGGCTAACAATAAGTGTTATATTACATCTAGAACAAAGGAAGGGGATACAAAGAAGAGATACTTCTTAAGAAGCCCGGACCGGAGTTCCAAAGATAAATTTGCAGTCAAAGTGATTTTGACAAACACATTCAATAGAAGAAGGAGCGATGTTTTATGTTAATGCCTAGTATTTTTGGAGAGAATTTATTTGATGACTGGATGGATTTTTCATTCCCTGCATTTGACAGAGCTTTTTATGGAAATGGTTCCCGGAGTATGATGAAGACAGATGTGAAAGAGACCGATAAAGGTTATGAGCTGGATATCGAGCTTCCGGGTTATCAGAAAGAGGATGTGAAGGCACAGCTCAAAGACGGTTATCTGACTGTTCAGGCTGCCAAGAATGTAAATAATGACGAGAAGAATAACGAAGGTGCTTATATCAGAAGAGAACGTTACGAAGGCACCATGAGCAGAAGCTTCTATGTAGGTGAAGATGTGACAGAGGCAGATATTCAGGCGAAGTTCGAGAACGGTATCCTGAAGTTGTCAGTTCCGAAGAAGGAAGCCAAGAAGGTAGAAGAGAATAAATACATCACCATTCAGTAATACGTGAAGAAAGAGTGGGGAGCCACCACACGAAGAGTGTTTGAATCATAGATAAAGATTTTCAGCAGACTTTCCTTAAAATAGCCGTCCGCCGGAGGCAGTATAAAAACTGCCGCCCGGCGGGCGGCTTTTTGTGTCTGTATAAGAATTGTCATTCGCGGATGTAGGCGCCTTTCTGTTCCCAGTGCCCCACCCATTTGGCCTGACGATTGGTTCCCTGCGGACGTTTGCCGGAGGCAATCTGCAGTGGATCGCCCACCGTCTGTTTGTTGTGGATCAGTGTGTCGTATACAGATTCATCCAGGGCGGACTTCTGAATGGCAACATTGACAACAGAAAAAGAGCTGTGTATTTTTTTGACGGACAGGGCGGCTGCCTTCATGGCGGATTCCACGGCGCTGGCTGTCCCCTCGATCTTGACAACGATCATGCCGCTGTGTCCCGAATATTCATATCCTAATAATTTGACGTTGGCAGATTTGACGGCGGTATCGGCAGCCTCGATGGCGGCGGCCAGTCCCCTTGCCTCAATGAGACCAACACATTTTTTTCCCATATATTTCACCTGTTTCTGACATATCTGTCATCTGCTTTTGCTATATAGCCTTTGCTTTTGCATGCATATTTCTGCTATATGGTTTTTGATTTTATATTCACAATATCAGATATATTTATCTTAACATTTTTGTGCATGCTGTCAATGGAAATCCTTTTAAAAAAAGAGGGTTATTTTGCAAAAGAATATAGACGAGGTGTAATTAATAGAAGAAAAGATGAAAAAGAAAGGCGGGATGCAAAAGATTTTCAATAAGACGGCGGGGAAGAGGTTGACAAAAAAAACGGTACATTATATAGTAGTACCGACTGGTACTACGCATGGAAAAGAGGCGGGAAATATGCTTGATGATGGAAGAGTTTCCGATAATATTGCGCTGCTGCTGCATTTTGGGCTGACCAGGCAGGAGGCCAAGGTGTATCTGCTTTTACTGACAGAAGGATGTCTGAGCGGCTACGAAGCGGCGAAGCGGGCTGGAATATCCCGGTCTAATGCCTACGGGGCGCTGGCGGGGCTTGTGGATAAGGGCGCTGCCTATGTTCTGGAGGAGCAGTCTGTGCGTTATGAAGCGGTGCCGGTGAAAGAGTTCTGTGAGAATAAGATTCATTTTCTCAGTGAGACGGCGAAGGAGCTGGAGCAGAAGATTCCGAAGGAAATGCACCAGGAGGAGCATTATATTACCATCCGGGGCCGGAGAAATGTGGAAGATAAGATCAGAAATATGCTGCGGCAGGCGAAGGAGAGAGTGTATCTTTTTGGTACTGTGTCCACGCTGACGCTTTTCGAACAGGAGCTTCAGGATCTGGTGGGGAGAGGACGCAAGGTTGTCCTGCTTACGGAGGGGCCTTTCGAGCTGAAAGGCGCGGTGGTATACCGCACGGCCCACGAGGGAAGTTCCATCCGGCTGATCACGGATTCCAGCTATGCGCTGACCGGTGAACTGCAGGAGGAGACACGGACGGCCTGCCTGTATTCGGCCAATCCCAATCTGGTGCAGCTGCTGAAAGACGCCCTGGCCAATGAGATTCAGCTGGATGTCATGAAGCGGCAGTGATCCTGCACGAAAGCAGAGCGGTCTGAGCGGCGGTGACTGAAAGGCTGCGCACGCCAAACAGCAGTGGTCAGAGCCAGAACAGGTATGAAATGTTCACATCGAACGATAATAGAAGAATATATATGGAAAGGACAGGATAAATATGGAGAAGAAACCTTTTGTGACCAAAGAACAGCTGGAAGAGATTGTAAAGAAATACCCGACGCCATTTCATCTTTATGATGAGAAGGGAATCCGGGAGACTGCCCGGAATCTTTATAAGGCGTTTTCATGGAATAAGGGATTCCGGGAATATTTTGCGGTGAAGGCGACGCCGACACCGGCCATTTTAAAGATTTTAAAGGAAGAGGGGTGCGGAACAGACTGTTCTTCTCTGACAGAGCTGATGATGAGCGATCGCTGCGGTTTTGCCGATGGAGAATCCATCATGTTTTCTTCCAATGAGACACCGGCAGAAGAGTTTGTGCTGGCAAAGAAGCTGGGTGCCATCATCAATCTGGATGATATCACGCACATTGATTTCCTGAAAGATGCCTGCGGGATTCCGGAGAGAATCTGCTGCCGTTATAATCCGGGCGGAATCTTTTCCCTGGGAACAGATATCATGGACAATCCGGGAGACGCCAAATATGGTATGACCAAACCGCAGATTTTTGAGGCTTTTAAGAGACTGAAAAGAGAAGGTGTGAAGGAGTTCGGTATCCATTCCTTCCTGGCCAGCAATACCGTTTCCAATGAGTATTATCCTACGCTGGCGGCGATCTTATTTAATCTGGCGGTGGAGCTGAAAGAGAATCTGGATGTGCATATCGGATTCATCAATCTGTCCGGCGGGATCGGTATCCCTTATACGCCGGATAAAGAGCCGAACGATATTTTTGCCATCGGTGAGGGTGTCCGTCAGGCCTATGAAGAGATTTTGGTGCCGGCCGGCATGGGCGATGTGAAGATTTTCACGGAGCTTGGCCGCTATATGCTTGGACCGCACGGTCATCTGGTGGTGAAGGCGATTCATGAGAAGCATACCTATAAAGAATATATCGGCGTGGACGCCTGCGCCTGCAATCTGATGCGTCCGGCTATGTATGGCGCATATCATCATATCACGGTCATGGGTAAGGAGAATGAGCCTTGTGATCACACGTATGATGTGGTTGGCTCCCTTTGCGAGAATAACGATAAGTTTGCCATTGACCGGAAGCTGCCGAAGATTGATATCGGAGATCTGCTGGTCATCCACGATACCGGTGCCCACGGTTTTGCCATGGGATATAATTACAACGGCAAGCTGAAGAGCGCTGAGATTCTCCTGCAGGAGGACGGCAGCACAAGAATGATCCGCCGCGCGGAGACGCCGGAAGATTATTTTGCGACAATTGAAGGATTTGACTTTTAGAATAATTGTGTAAAGATTTTGGGATATAATCGGAAGGGAAAGTTTTTTCCTTCCGATCGGCGTATATCGGGCAAAAAAAGGGGAAAAATCGGATAGTAGATTTTTCCCCTTTATATTTTTCTGATCCTATGTTTATCATTTTTAGTTTATGAAATATAATTTATCAAAACGGTAACTTCAGGTGTCAATAGTAAATTATGCGATTGAGTCAAGATGCTGTTTTATTTTCTGTACTTCCGATTCCATGACATTGAATCGGATCAGAAACATTTCTTTTTCACTTTCCATTTGCAGTACATGATCTAATTTGCGGGATAAGTCGGTATGACCTTCAGCAATAATTCTTATGTTTCTGTTTGTTTCATTTTCCAGGGTAGTTTCAATCAATGCTGCCCGGAGTTTCAGATCGTCAACATCGGTTTTGAGAGCGCTTACGTCAGTTTTGAGAGCACTGACATCAGTTTTCAGATCGT
>ERZ1643246.4749-NODE-4749-length-10484-cov-5.117844_pt1 | contig 10484 bp, 6 predicted proteins | sample MGYA00579265_ERZ1643246 | MGnify/ENA primary metagenome ERZ1643246 (study PRJEB29033, sample SAMEA4952261) | chicken gut metagenome | biome: Broiler Chicken; feature: Gastrointestinal Tract; material: Caecum | place: Ireland | collected 2018 | study: Broiler...
TTTCTGTTTGTTTTTTACGGAGTGAATTCTGTGAAGAAATTCGGGCAAAGAATCGCCGGACTGGTTAAACCACAATGCTGGGGAGCAATATTACCCGGATTGATTCTGGTGTGGATTCCTCAGCTGCTATACTGGAAATGGGCGGCGGGAAGTTTTTTCGTCAATTCGTACGATCTTCCGGGCAACGAGTGGAACGAACATTTCAACTGGCTGCAACCGGAGCTGATTCGGGTTCTGTTTATGCCGAACCGAGGGGCCTTTTTCTGGAGTCCGTTGTTGGTCTTTTCAGTGGCCGGAGTGGTCGTCTGTATGAAAAAAAAGATGCATTTTCAACTGGGAATTTTGATTTCAGCTGTGGCATTTACATATGTAACTGCGTCTTGGTGGGCATATGACGGCCTTTGCGGATTTACCAACCGTTTTTTTGTGGATCTGTCCCCGCTGTTTATTTTTGGCATGGCATTGTTTTTTCGGTTTTGTGTCAGAGGACGACAAAAAATGGGGATTTTTATCGCGGCAGTGATTTTATTGTCGCTTCTCTGGACCAATCTTTTTATGATAGAATACTGGTATCATCAGACAACCATGTATGACGTAAAGATCAGTACGATCCTGGAGGTGTTTGATTGGTATATTGAAAACATCCGGCAAATTTGTTTATAAAGACGAGGTGTTGGGAAAATGTGGCTTCCGGAGATAAAGAAAACGAATATAAAAACATATCGGTTCACGCTTGCGGCTATTGTGGCAGTTATTATGTTCATAGTCATATGCATGCGGGCGGCGGCCATGACAATTACGTTTGACGAAGCTTACACATATTATGAATATGTGAGGAATTTGGATTTTAGTTTTGAAGGAGTAATCCATCTGTTTCAGACAGGTAATTCTAATAATCATATGCTTAATACCATATGTATCGCGGCAGTTGATAAAATCTGTCAGACGCCGTATGTGGAATGGCTGATTCGTTTTCCGAATATCTTTGCCGGAGGTGTATATCTATATGTCTGCTATTGTATGTATAAAAGAGAATATATACATACAACAGCGTTTTACTGTCTGATTACAGGATATTATATTAACGGATTTTTTTCATTGGCAAGAGGGTACGGAATAGCGGTCAGCTGTCTATGCTTATGTTTTTATTTTTATTTTTCATGGAGAAACAGTCAGTTTCAGAAAATACGCTATGCGGCACTGATTATGTTTTTTTATATGCTGGCATGTATGGCAAACACAATATCGTTGCTGCTGGCGCCGGGACTGGGACTGCTCTGTCTGATACAGCTGATCAGGAAGAAAAGCCTGAAGCGTTTTTTGCTGTCATTTTGGTATGGTATCGGATTGACAGTAGCTGGAATTCTCGCCATGCTGATTTACCATATACGTGTAATAGACAGTGAAAATGAAGTCTTGTATATGGTTGAATCAAATTCCTTTATTGAATCTTTTTTTGAAAATTATGCGCAGATGATAGTCGGTTATGAAAGATGGAAATTTGCGGCTGGATTGTTTCTGCTGTTTGTCTGTGTGTTGGGAGTGGTATGTTTTATTATGTGTTTCAGCCGGTGGATGAAAACGGAAAAGATACAGAGAGGTCAATTGCAGGTGCCTGTGTTTCTGTTTTTGTTCTTGAGTCTGGCTGCTTTGATTTTTCTGGAGGCAAAGAGTCGTGGAGGCTCCTATGTAACAGGAAGAGCGATGATGCCTTTTTACCCGCTGATAGGTCTTGTGATTGAGGATATAAGCGTTTTTTTCAGAGGAGGAAAATGGAAAACGGCAGGATCAATCATTGCATCCGTTGCGTTGGTCCTGATTTCTTTTTCTCAGCTGAGTGTGGTGTCCGCAAGGGAATTTGATAGTGAGATGGGAGAAAAAGCCTATGGATACCAGTCCCAGTATCAGGAAGTAGAGGAATACGACGGATATTTAGGAACCATTGCACATTTTTATGAGGAACAGGCAAACTATTTGAGAAAGTATGAAGAGAAATGAAATTGAAAAAGAAGATTTTGATTTTAACGGAGGCAGTAATTTTAGGGGCTATGCTGTGCAGTGTAATCCTTAGTGGAAGGTATCTGAAAATTTATGAACCGGATTTAGGGGAATGGCGTTCGGAATACGGAGAAAACACGGGACAGGCCTGGGAATTTTCTGCAGAGGACATGAACGATTTTTTTGCCGATGCGGATGAAAAAGGAGAGGAAAGTATATGTCTGCTGTATGGGCCTTTTATAAATTTGCCGAAAGGTCAATATACGATTGAGATTTCTTATAAGGCGGACGAGGATCTGCTCTTGGTTCCCTATGCGGCAAATGGGTATGATCAACTGATCGAAGCAGGAGAAATTACGCTGAGCCGACACCGAAATTATCAGACGTATTCCGTTGCGATTAAGGAAAATATTCCCAATATGGAAGTGTCTGTCAGATCAGAAACACCGGTTGACGCTGAAATTTCCGAAATCAGAATACAGGAAAATAACAGGGACGCATGGAAAATGTTCGTTCTTATGCTGGCGGCAGTTTCTGTGGTAAATATTGTTGTATTTAAAAAGCAGTGGCTGCAGAATCATAAAAAAGACGTATTTTTAACATTTGTTTTATGGTTTATGGCAAGTATGCCGCTTTTTGTGCAGGGAATCGATCATCGTGATGGACAGGATCTGGTTTTTCACCTGCTGCGGATTGAAGGTATTGCGGAAGAATTGCTGAATGGAAATTTTCCTGTAAGGATGCAGGGAGTATGGATGGAAGGCTATGGATATCCCGCCTCGATCTTTTACGGAGATGCGCTTTTATATATACCGGCAATTCTTCGGATATTTGGGTTCTCGGTGCTGGAAAGTTACAAAATCTATGTGGGATTGATTAATCTGGGAACGATTCTTCTGGCATTTTATGGGTTCAGTGGTATTTTCAAGAAAAAGGGGACGGCCTGGATCTGTACTTTTGCATATACGCTGGCCACATACCGGCTTGTAAACCTGTATATCAGGCAGGCTGTAGGGGAATACAGTGCGGTTATGTTCCTTCCGCTCATTGCAGTGGCGGTTGTCGGAATATACGAAACAGATCCGAAGCAGTGGAAAGGTTACAGAAAAAACGCGTTGTATCTGGCACTCGGTATGACCGGACTTATTAATACGCACATTCTGACAACAGAAATGACAGTACTTGTTCTGGGAGCGGTTGCTATTTTCTTTTTCAGAAGAACGTTTCGGAAAAGAACGTTACAGGTATATGTTTACGCAGTGGGGTTGACGCTCTTGCTGAACGCATTTTACATTGTGCCGTTCGTAGATTATTACCTTCATGTTCCGGTCCAGGTTACCAATGGTATGGGGACAATGAAACTGATACAGGGAGACGGACTTTTTCTCTCGCAATTGTTTGCGTTTTTTCAGGAGCCGTTTGGCTATACTGCATCCACAGGAGATAATCTTCTGTCGCTGACGCCTGGGTTGCTGCTGATGTCAGCGTTTGTTTTTTCGCTGTGGCTGATCGTGAAAAGAAAAGCCAGCAAAAAAATAATGATGTATGCTTTTTTTTCGGCAGTAGCGCTTTTTGTGACTACTGACTTTTTCCCCTGGAATTGGCTTGTCTGTCATGTGCCGGGAGGAAATTTGATCGCGCAGGTTCAGTTCCCGTGGAGATATCTTGTCATGGCGGATTTGTTTCTAACATTACTTTTGGGAAGCCTGCACGAAGTGTTGGAAAAAGATAAAAAAGAGTGGCGTTTGTCGATGATTCGTACGGTTTTTCTTATGCAGACCGTAACCTGTATTATCTTTGCTGGCGCTTATCTGGACGGGGTAGAGATACATGAATTTTATGATACAGCGGATTTGGACTCGCATTATATTGGCAGAGGGGAATATTTACGTACGGAAACGGAGATGGATCAATGGACTTATCAGATACAGGGTGTGAATGTGAATGCTTTGGAGCTTCAGAGAAAAAATGGATCCGATATGGATATATACTGCGAGGCCAGCCCTGGAGACGCGACGGTAATACTTCCGGTGTTGAATTATAAAGGGTATACTGTGACGGATGAAAATGGAAACGTATATATGATTCAGGACGGGCCACAGAATGAAATCTGCGTTACGGTTCCGGGAGAATTTGAGGGTATGCTCTATGTCAGATTTTCGGAAATGGCCGGTTGGAGAATAGCGGATCTGATTTCTCTGCTGACCGTTCTTTGCCTTGTTTTAATTCCCATGGCCGGGAAAATCAGAAAGCAGAGGAGTGCGAGCTTATGTTGAAACAGAAATGGAAATCCATACGACAAATGTCATGGCAGCAGATTCTGGTAAATGGAATCTGTCTGTGTATTATTTTTGCAGGTATAGTTGTTAGTATTCAGATGAATCTGGTTGGGAGGGCGCTGTGGTATGATGAGTCAGCGCTGGCATTTTCATTCTGCCAAAGAAGTTTGAGCGAATTGACAGCAAGCGAACTGGATTATGTTCAAAGCGCGCCGGTGGGATGGCTGTACCTTCTTAAAATTTTCAGTATGATTTTTGGCTATTCTACTTATGCACTCAGAACCCCCTCCATTATTGCGTATGTGGGAACTATATTTCTTTTATACCGTATTTTAAAAGATATTTTTCATGTTTATTATGCCATGGCAGGACCGGCTTTCGCGGCTTCGCTGCCATTGATTTTGCAATATTCCAATGTATTTAAACCGTATATTTCGGATTGTTTTTGTTGCCTGCTTGCAATCTGGATTTATTATCGATGGTTTGAGCGTAAAAAAGGAGCAATTTGGGTTGGGGCATTTTGGGCGATTCTGATCTGGTTTTCTAATCCGGTTGTTTTTGTAGAAGCAGGCATGATCTTAAGTGCGGTAATTTTGGGGCTGAAGAACAGGACGCCAGATACCAAAAAAAAACTGTTTGTAACCGGCATCATGATAGTTTTCAGTTTTGCTATATACTATTTTTACTGGCTTCGCCAGACCGCAGTAGAGAATGAGTCAATGCTGGGCTATTGGCAGGATTATAATTTCCCGTTGATTCCGACGTCTTTGGATGAGGTAAAACAGGCGGTTCAGTTGACGGGGCTTCTTTTTCAGCCTTTTTACAGGCTCCAGTATATTGTGATGATTCTTTTGGCCGCTTTTGCCGTGTGGACAGTTCTGAAGAAAGATCTGTACTTTATTGGAATTTATTTAAGTTTTTTTGTGGCTGCGGTAGCGTCTTATTTGGATAAATATCCGATTAATAAAAGGCTGTGGCTGTTTATTTATCCTCTTATCACAATTATTTTATTTGCCGGATTGGATGATTTTATACAAAAGAAAAATAAGAAACATACCTCTGTCTATACCGTAGGCATTATTATGCTGGGAATTTGTGTTCTCAACAGCGGTATAAGATATTACGCAAAAGAAGAGAACGTCTATTGGCCGGGATATGAAGTGGGAAAAGAATATGATTATCTGTTAGATCATATAGAGGACGAGTGGGTCTATGTGTACAATCCCATTATTCCCGAATTTGCCTATATAAATAATTATAATGAAGAATATCTGGACGGAACGGAATATAAAGTTGTTCTGGGCTCGACGCCGCTTGGGGCAGAGTATGATTGTCAGGAAGATTTGGATTTGATTTTCGGAAGCGATGCATGTTATATTTTTATGAGTGATTCCTGGGATAATGAATACCTGTCCGGGGAGTTGTTTGCTCAGGGACATGCGAAAGGGCATCTGGAGATGGTATATAATGATTATATAACGCCGCTATGGCGCTACTGCAGTAATATAGAGGATGTAAAAGCGAGAGTAGATTATCAGATTTTGGAAACTCTGGATGAGGGAGAGAGTACAATCTATACCATACAGATCAAAAATACCGGGGAAAGTTATCTGAATACAAAATTTGAGACAACGGCATTTGTCTGTGACACACTGGGATTTTCTTATGAACTTCCGGAAGATATGGCTCCGGGGACTGCCTGCCAGGTACAGGTGTCCTTGCCAAAGGGAACCCGGGCAGAGTTTACAGTGTCTAATGAGTATGGTCAGATTTGTCCGAACGCGCAGCTGGTTTTAGAAAATTGAACGTATGCAATATTATATTTTTTACGCCCAGGACAAGGAGAACCAGAATGAGTGTTAATATAAAGCTCACAAAAGTATCTATTGCGACTACAACATAATTGCCTACTGTTTCGGAAAAGTGACTGTAGGCAAAAGCAGCCGAGCGGATTCTGAAACCGGAAGAAGTCAGATAGTCCAGGCAGATCTGATGCAGGAGATACATGGGAAGGTTAATTTTGGCCAGCAGACAAATGGTATGATTCAGGCGGGTGTTCTTTTGCCCATCAATTATATTGAAAGCAAAAATGATGAGTAATGTAGGACAAATCAGGCCGAAAGAAGAGTACCAGGCCTTTATCTGTGTATCCCATACGCCATCGGGGGAAATTCGATGGTATACAATAAAAGTTCGGATTAAATTGGCGCCGAAAAACCCAAGCTGACTCAATACAGCATACCATTTGTGCATGAAAATATTTCTGTGGCGATAAAGAATGTGCCCCCAGATTACCATAATAAAGGCAGGAAAAACGCCCCCAGTTGTATGAAAAGAAAAGGCAAGAAACTCATTGGAAAAAACATCATTTATCATGAAAAGAAGTAATGTGGACAGCAAAAAAATTTTTTCTCTTCGAACGTCCTGATCCAGATATTTTACGAGGCCATCCATGGCGGGGAACAACAGGACAATCAGGACATACAAAAAGAGATACCAGGTATGATTGGTATAGGGATAGGGGGATTGAAAAGTCAGCAGGCTTTTGATCATATGTAAATAGTCAGAAAGAGGACGATGAATGCTGGCGTATAATGTTTGCCCATTAATGATCCAATCGTACAGATAAAAATAAGCGGCAAAAAGTAAAAGTGTCGGAAGAATAATCTTTCGAATAGTTTTTTGTATCAGTTGGAGATAGGATGTTTTCTGAAACAGATAGAACCCCATGATCATGAAGAACATCGGAACGCAATCGCTGTAAAACCCGGTCAGGTAGTCAATGGAAAAGTGATAAGTTCCTTCAATTACAAGATCAACCTGGATATTATGATATCCGAGAATCATTAAGATACCGAACAGACGGAGTAATTCAACGCTTGCATTACGCTTTAAAGTTAAGGATTTCATAAATGGTCTCCTGAAAATAATGATATAAGAAATTATACCATTGCCAGGGAAGAATGGAAAGAGAGGAAAAATGAATCAAACGAAAAAGAGAATATGTTTTTTTATTTTGTATGCCGCTATCCATTTCTTTTTAAATTTTCAGACGACAGTTGGGACATATGTGACAACGATGTATGCCTTTTCCTATCGTTACGGATTTATATCCAGGGGATTTCAGGGGACAGTGCTCCTGATATTGGATCAGATCCTTCCTTTCTCAATGCTTTCATATGAAGGCGTGTTGGCGTTGTCTTATATACAGATTTTTCTGGTAGATGCCCTGTTGATTCTTTTTCTGTATTTCTGCCTGAAAATGACAGAAAATGTTTTGCATCACGGCATTATTACCTGTGCTTTTATCTTTATAACTTTTGTATTTCCGGAATATGTAGCATTTCAAAATTTTGGAAGGTCTGATGCCTGGATGGTAATTATCTGTATTCTGGGAATGCTGTCTTTAATGAAGGGAAAACTGCAGTGGGGGATTGTATGTCTTTGTATCGTAGGAGTGTGTATTCATCAGGGATTTGTGCTGATGTTTATGAGCCCGATGCTAGTTATTTTGCTAGTTAAGGCGATTGATACGATGGAGGGAAACAATATCGGGAATCTGTTCAGTGGAAAGAGCGCTAAATATACCTGGATTTTACTTTCCAGTATTCTGGCGGTGTCGGCCCTATTTGTATATTTTACGTTTTTAAGTCATGGAAACAGCAGGGAGATTTACCATCAAATTTATGCTCAGGCGGAAAACATGGGATACGCCGGATATGATCAAAAAGTGCATGAGCAGCTGATCATGAACGAGATTCTTGGAGAAGATCCTTCCAGTCAGGAATTGCAGGTTCATATATATAATTTTAAAGAGGGTATTGTCTTCGGACTGCTGGTTTCTCCGTATATCATTTTACTTATAACATTTTTTAAAGGATGCATAAAAGATGCGTCTGGGATATGGCAAAAATTGAAATATGTGGGGATTTCTGTTGGGGCGGCAACCATTCTTCCGGATCTGATTGCTAAAATTGATTATGGGCGCTGGATGTTTGCAATTATTTTTTACTACGCGATGACAGTGCTGACGCTGCTGGCTATGGGAGACTGGATCATTGTGCAAAATTTTCATTGTATGGCAGTGAAATTGAAAAGACATCGAATGATAATGACTTTGCTGTTATTGTATCCGCTGCTCATGGTTCCGATGGGAGATACATGGATTACACCTGTTTCTAGAGAAATTACAGATTTTTTTGTAAATATGGGATGGTAAGGGTATGAAAAAAAACATAAGGCTAAAAATTTTTTTTCTGGGAATATATGCTATACTTATGACAATGCGTTATTTTCAGACAGTTGTAGGGATGTATAATACAACACTCCTGGCATTTTCGTATCAATATGGGTTTATTTCCCGGGGACTTGTCGGTACATGCTTTCAATGGTTGGATAGAATTTTGCCGTGGGATATGTATACCTATCGCGGAGCACAGATGTTTTCTTTCGGGCTGCATCTGATGTTTTTAATGTTGCTGTTGGTGTTCTTCTGGTATTGCCTGTCGAAAAGTGAGCGGCTGTTCCATACGGGAATGTTGGGGATTATGTTTATATTTGCAACATTTGCATTCCCAGAATTTGTGACGTTCGAAAATATGGGAAGAGTAGATTCTGTTATGGCGATATTGACACTGGCGGGTGTCTTTTTGGTAATAGCAGGTAAATTTGAATGGATGCTCATTCCTTTAGCTGCTGCAGGCGTCTGCATACATCAGGGATATGTGCTTATGTTCATCAGTATCTTTATTGTTTTATTGACGGCGAAAGCAATAGATCATCGAAAAAAAGGATGGGGGAAATATGCTTTTATTCTGATATTTATGGTTTTGACTGCCGCAGTGCTGTTCCTTTACTTTAATTACTTTAGCCATGAATACGGAGAAGAGATTTATCCGAAAATTTATGAGCGCGCCCAGGCAATTTCTGCGGATGGCGGGGTACATAAACAACTGATGGATCATGAAATATTAGGAGAAAATCCAGCGGCGGATGAGTGGACATTACATCTGTTCAATTTTCGGGAAATCCTTGTGTTTGGGATATTAGTGTTGCCATATATATGGATATTGATGCTTTTATTTGGCAGATGTGTGAAAGAAGCTTCAGGTTTTTGGCAAAAAATAAAGTATCTGGTGCTTTTATTTGGCGGGGACATTTTATTACTGCCGGACTTTGCAATGAAAATTGATTATGGAAGATGGGTTTTTTGCATTATCTTCTATTATGCGATTGTAATACTTGCATTGGTGGCCAATGGAGACCAGCTATTGTGCCGTCATTTTTATAAAATTTTTTGTCAACTTAAAAAATGGCAGGCTCTTTGTATTTTATTGCTGCTGTATCCGACGTTGTTGACGCCGCTTGGGGATATATGGATTACGGAGTTGTCAAAGAATTTAACAAAAGTTGTATTCAGGATACCGGGAGATATGTTATTTTTTTAGGAAAGGAAAATACAATGATACGAGAAAACGAAACCATCGATCTTTTTGTGCCGGGGAGACTCTGCCTGTTTGGAGAACACAGCGACTGGGCGGGGCTGCACCGGATTATCAATTCCGGGATTGTGCCGGGACAGGCCATTGTCTCGGGAATCGAACAGGGAATTTACGCCACGGTCAGCGCGGCGGATCAGTTCATCATCGAGAGTGATCTGACCGAGGACAGCTTTGTCTGCGATATGGACACAGCTCTCCTGCGGGAGAAGGCCAATGAGGGAGGCTACTACTCCTATGTGGCCGGGGTGGCTTCCTATATGAACGAGTACTACAGTGTGGGCGGGCTGCGGATTCATATCACAAAACAGACGCTGCCTATCAAGAGCGGTCTCTCCTCCAGCGCAGCGATCTGTGTGCTGGCGGCCCGGGCCTTCAATCAGGTGTATAAACTGCGCATCAGCATTGTGGGCGAGATGCAGATCGCCTTTTACGGGGAGCAGCGGACCCCCTCCCGCTGCGGGCGTCTGGATCAGGCCTGCGCTTATGGTGTGAAGCCGGTACACATGGTTTTTGACGGAAATGAGATCGAGACCAGACCGCTGAAGATCGCGAAACCTCTCTACTGGGCCATAGCGGACCTGAAGGCGTCCAAGGACACGGTAAAGATTCTCTCGGATCTGAACAAGTGTTATCCCTTTGCGGAGAATGACCGGGAGAGAGCGGTGCATGAAGCGTTGGGAGAGGACAACGCCGAGATTGTGGAGAA
>ERZ1643246.4750-NODE-4750-length-10480-cov-12.210456_pt1 | contig 10480 bp, 4 predicted proteins | sample MGYA00579265_ERZ1643246 | MGnify/ENA primary metagenome ERZ1643246 (study PRJEB29033, sample SAMEA4952261) | chicken gut metagenome | biome: Broiler Chicken; feature: Gastrointestinal Tract; material: Caecum | place: Ireland | collected 2018 | study: Broiler...
CGTGGTGTGGCAGATGGCCGAGCTGGGCAAGGTGGACGCCGGCGGCGGCGGCACCGTGGCCTGCTATATGGCCGAGCGGGACATTGACACCCTGGACGCCGGGGTGCCGGTGCTCTCCATGCACGCCCCCTTCGAGACCGTGTCCAAGCTGGACTGCTATATGACCTACAAGGGCATGAAGGCGGTCTACGAGGCGCAGTAAAACCGCAGCAAAAAGTCCGGACCCCGTTGGGGTCCGGACTTTTTTGTTAGTCCAGGGCAATGCTCCGGCAGCGGGTTATCTCAAAACCGCCGGTACCGGTACGGCCCTCTGCCGCCGTGCGGGCGGCGTAGTCGTTGAAGTGCCACCACTCCGACTCCAGAGGCGTCATCCCCGCTTTTCCAAAGTACCCCCGCAGGGCGATGGCGGGCTCATTCATAGAGTCTGCCAGCGTGGTTTCCCCGGGGCCGGTGGTGGAGGCGGAGGCCAGACTGAGCTCGTGGATAGGGGTGGGCATTTCGTACTCCTCATACTCCACCGGCACCAGGTAGCTGTATTCCCCGGTGGAGCGCTGCTCGGTCTTTGTCACCTTCACCAGGCTGACATCCACCGCAAACCCCTTCTGGTGGTTGGAGTAGCCGGTGTTGATGAAGTAGGTCATGGACCATGGGGGCGTGGACAGACCCGCCTTCACTTCCGGATCGGCCTCCGCCAGGGCGGATACCGCTTTCACAATGGCCCGCTGGGTGGCGTAGGGGCGGTAGCCCTCATAGAGCTTCAGACTGTTGCCCTGGGCCAGAGCCGCCTGCTGGGCGGCGCACACTCTTTTGGCGGTGTGGTAGAGCACCGGCATCAGGAACTGATCCTGCTCCAGCCGGGGGTTGTACACTTTGCCCTGATAAAGGGCCTGCCCGGTGATGCCGGGGATCTCCTTTCCCGAGGTGAGATACCGGGAGGAATAGGAGTTGGCGGCGTCATACACGATGGAGGGCACCACATCGGGCAGGTTGATCATACAGAAGCGGTGGTCCACCCACCCAGTTCCGTGGGAGGAGGATACCTTCCACCAGTTTCCCTTTTCGCTGAGGATGGTAAAGGAATCTCCGGGGGAGAGCACCGCCAGGGCTCCGGCATAGGGATCGGGCGTGGGCGTGGGAGCCGGCGTGGAGGAGGCCGGGGCGGAGAGGGTGCGGGCCACAGCCGCCGGAGCGGAGCTTTCCGTGGCCGACGGGGCGGACGGGCCGGGCTCCGCGCTGGGGGAGGAGGAGACCTCCGGCTCCGGTGAAAGGCTGGGCGACGGCTCCGGCGCCGGAGCCTCGGTGGGCATGGGAGCAGGCGTGGGTGTGGAGGCCGGCGTAGGAGTTGGCGTTGGGGTGGGTGTTGGTGTTGGGGTTGGGGTCGGTGTAGGCGTGGGCGTAGGCGTGGGAATGACCTCCCACAGGCCAAGTTCCACCGCCGCGTAGCCGGTGGCTCCGTAGACGGGCAGCTCCAGCCCGTTGGAGGTAAGCTTGGGCAGCGCCCGGTCCAGGGTGTGGTCCTCGTCAAAGACGGGAGGCGTAGGTTCCGGGGTAGGCGTGGGCTCCGCCGAGGGGGAGACGGTGGGCGCGGGGGAGAGGGTCGCGGCGGGGGTTGGCTCCGGCGAAGCGGAGCCGGTGGGCTGGGGCTCCTGCGTGGTGCAGGCGGACAGGCTGAGGGCCAGCGCCAGCGCGCACAGCAGAGAAAGGCCTCGGCGCATGAGGGGCGTCACTCCTTCCTGTAGGCGTTAAGGGGTCAGGCGGTCAGGTCCAGGAGCCGGTTGACCATGGCGGCGGCCTGGGCGCGGGAGGCGGAGGCGTTGGGCATCAGCTTGCCGTTGTTCCCCTGGAGCAGTCCGGCGGCAGTGGTACGGGCGGCGGCCTCCAGAGCCCAGAAGGCGATCTGGCCGTCGTCGGAGAAACCCAGGCCGTTCTCATCGGGCAGGTCCATGCAGCGGTCGATGAGCACCATCATCTCCTGCCGGGTGATGGCCTGGTCGGGGGAGAAGGTGTCCGAGCCGGTGCCCGAGATCAGGCCGAACTGGATGGCTTCCTCAATATAGGTCTGGGCCCAGTGGCCTTGGATGTCGGTAAAGGCGGGTGCCTCCGGCTCCGGCGTGGGGGTGGGCTCCGGGGTGGAAGCGGCGTCCGGGTCGGGCTCCGTGGTGTTTTCCGGGGGGAGGCTCTGTTCGCTGTCCTCCTCGGCAGGCAGGGCGGATTCCGTCGGCTCCGGGGGCTGGGTAGTCTCCTCCGGCAGCTCCGGCAGGGCGCCGGACTGGGCCAGCGCGGTGTAGAGCATGGCGGTGAATTCCGCACGGGTCACGTTGGCGTCAGGCCGGAAGGACTCCCCGTCGGGATGGAGCTCCACTCCCAGGTCCTTCAGAGCCGCCACATCCTCCCGGCCCCAGTGATAGGCCATGTCGGTATAGGGGGCCTGATACTCCAGCATAGCGAAGCCGTAATCCAGCAGGGCGATAGTGTCGGTGTGGCGGGTCTTGTCGTCGTCGGCGTGCATGACTACGCTGATGATCCGGCGGCCATTCTTCACGGCGGTGGCGCTGAGGCAGTAGCCAGCGGCGCTGATGGTGCCGGTTTTGAAGCCGTCCACCCCGTCATAGGCGTAGTCCAGGCCGGGCAGCAGCTTGTTGGTATTGGGATAGTACTTGCCGTTGAAGGTCATTCCGGTCATGGAGGTGTACTCCAGCACCTGGGGGAAACGGCTGATAAACTCCCGCACCAGGATGGCCTGGGACCGGGCGGTGAGGTAGTGAACGTGGGCCCCGTGGCTGTTCTCGTATTCAGCGGTCATGCCCAGCCGCTTGGCAGTCTCGTTCATCCGCTGAACAAAGGCAGCCTCGCTGCCGGAAATGTAGTCCGCCATGACAATGCAGCTGGCGCTGGCGGAGGGGATGAGGATCAGCTTGAGCAGGGTGTCCACCGACTGGGATTTCCCGTAGGGCAGCGGCACCATGGCGGGGTAGCTGGAGCTGCGGGAGCGGTCGGCGTTGGTGTTGCTGACGGGCACCATGATGTCCAGCGTCAGGTTACCGGCCTCCAGCTCCTCAAAAATGATGTAGGCGGTCATCACCTTGGTCATGGAGGCGGGCACCCGCATGGTGTCGGCGTCCTTTTCATAGAGCACCTCGCCGGTGTCGTAGTCCATGACAATGGCGCTGTCCGCGGTGATGTTGGGGGGCGTGGGAGGCGTGGCTGCCACAACGGTGGATGTGAGCAGCAGGGCAAACAGCAGGGTCAATGCGGTGATTCGTGTGAACAGAGAGGCTTTGCGTTGATACATCGTTTTCATCTCCAATCCAATCCCTGCGGGCGTACACCCGCTTTTTTAAAATTTAGTATGGCATAGATGGCCGGGTTTGTCAAACGCGGAAGGATCTGCCTTTTGCTTTTGGACAAGCTATGATATAATAAGCCATTCTGTATGGAAAGGGGCGCTGGTATGCTGAAGCTGCTGCTGGGGTGGTCGGGAACCGGAAAGACGGAGGCGCTTTTGCAAACAATTGCCCGGGAAGCCAGGCTGCGGCCCCAGATCCTGGTGGTGCCGGAGCAGCACTCCCATGATATGGAGCGGACCCTGTGCCGCCTGGGGGGGAACGCTGTCTCCCTGGGGGCGGAGGTGCTCTCCTTTACCCGCCTGGCCAGCCGGGTGTTTTCCGTGTACGGCGGCCTGGCGGCCCCCGCCCTAGATGCTGGCGGGCGGCTGCTTCTGCTCCACATGGCCCTGGGATCGGTGGCCGGCCAGCTGAAGGTCTATCAGCGGCCCTCCCGCAAGCCCGCCTTTCTCAGCGGTCTGCTGGCCACGGTGGACGAGCTCAAGACCTGCCGGGTTACCCCGGAGCAGCTGTGGACCGCCGGCACTGAGACCGGCGGGGAGGAGGGGGACAAGCTGGCCGACCTGTCCCTGATCTACGGCGCCTATGAGGCCATGACCGCCCGGCAGGGGGCGGATCCCCGGGACAAGCTCACCCGGCTGGCGGAGGTCCTCCGGCGGGAGGACTGGGCCAGGGGCAAGGATTTCTACATGGACGGCTTTACCGACCTGACGCCCCAGGAGCGGCAGGTGGTGGACGTGCTGCTGGGCAAGTGCAGCAGTCTTACCGTGGCCCTCACCTGCGACAAGCTGGAGGAGGACCAGGGGGGCGCGGGGATCTTTTCCCCCGCTCGCCGCACCGCCCGGCAGCTGCTCCGCCTGGCGAAGGACGGAGGAGTACCCGCCCAGGTGGCGGTGCGGGAGGAGCACCAGGGAGTACGGACGCCTCCTCTGGCCCATCTGGAGCGGGAGCTGTTTTCCCCCCAGCCCCGGCCCTTTTTGGAGGATGCGGAGGGGCTGGGCCTGTTTACCGCCTGCTCGCCCTACTCCGAGGTGGAGTGGGCCGCCGCGGAAATGTTGCGGCTGGTGCGGGAGGAGGGCTACCGGTTCCGGGATATCGCCGTGTGCGCCCGGAGCATGGAGGGCTACGGCAGCCTGATTGAGACGGTCTTTGCCCGGTACGGGGTGCCGGTGTTTTTGAGCCGCATGAGCGACATCCTGGAAAAGCCCATCCTGGCCCTGATCACCGCCGCCCTGGACACGGCGGCGGGGGGCTACCGCTATGACGATGTGTTCCGCTACCTGAAAACCGGCCTCACCGACCTGAGCCAGGAGGATGTGGACCTGCTGGAAAACTACGCCCTCACCTGGAACCTGGAGGGGAGCGCCTGGACAGGGAGCAAGCCCTGGACCAACCACCCCAAGGGGTACGGCCGAACCTTCACGCCGGAGGACAAGGCGCTGGTGGAGCGGCTGGATGGCCTGCGGCGGCAGGTGGCGGGCCCGCTGGAGACCCTGCGGAAGAGCCCGGACAGGACAGGGGCGGGGCAGGCGAAGGCCCTGTACAAGCTGCTGGAGGACATCGGGGTGCCCCAGCGGCTGGCCGAGCGGGCCCAGGCCCTGCGGGCGGACGGCCAGGAGGCCCTGGCGGAGGAGTACGCCCAGCTGTGGGACATCCTGTGCGGGGGCCTGGAGCAGTGCGCTCAGATTCTGGGGGAAAGTCCCATGGAGCTGGAGGAATTTGCCCGGCTGTTCGCCCTGGTGCTCTCCCAGTACGACGTGGGCTCCATCCCGGTGTCCCTGGACCAGGTGACCTGCGGAGAGATGCCCCGGTTGGCCCACAAGCAGTACCGGGCGGTCTTTCTGCTGGGGGCGGACGACGGGGCCATTCCGGCGGCGGCCCCCTCTCCCGGCCTGCTCAACGACGACGACCGGAGCCTGCTGGCCTCCTACGGCCTGGAGCTGGCCCCCCAGCTGGGGGACAAGCTGTACCGGGAGATGACCATTGTATATGAGTGCTGTTCCATGGCCCGGGAGCGATTCTCCGTAAGCTGGGCCGCTGCCGGGCCGGACGGGGCGGAGCGCCGGCCCTCCTTCCTGGTGGAGAAGCTGCGCCTGCTGTTCCCCAGGCTGATCCGGACGGAGGAGAGCCGGCTGGACGGCTCCTTTCGGCTGGCCGCACCCCGGCCCGCCCTGGAGCTGGCGGGCCGCTGGCGGTGGGTGGGGGAGGCCCTGGAGCGCCTGCCCCGCTACGCCCCCCTGGTGGAGCGGATGGAGCGGGCGGCCTCCCTGGACCGGGGACGGCTCCACCGGCAGGCGGTGGACGCCCTCTACGGCAGCCGGGTGCCCATGTCCGCCTCCCGCATGGACAAGTACAAGGCCTGCCACTTCTCCTACTTCATGCAGTACGGCCTGAAGGCGGAGCCCCGCCGGGCCGCCGGGTTCCAGGCTCCGGAGTACGGCACCTTCCTCCACTATGTGCTGGAGCATGTGCTCCGCCAATGCAAGGAGCTGGGCGGTGTGAAGGAGGTCCCCGCCGGGGAGCTCCATGCCCTGTGCGACCAGGCCGTGGAGCGCTACGTGGCGGAGGAGCTGGGAGGCCTGGAGCATGAGACCGCCCGGTTCCGCTACCTGTTCCGGCGGCTGCGCAAGTCGGTATACGCCGTGGTGGACAACGTGGCGGAGGAGCTGCGCGCCTCCCAGTTCCAGCCCATCTCCTTCGAGCTGGGTTTTGGCCGGGGCCAGGAGCTGCCCCCAGTGGAGCTGAGCGTGGACGGCATGACGGTGAGCATTTCCGGCTTTGTGGACCGGGTGGACGGCTGGGTCCACGACGGGCGGCTCTACCTGCGGGTGGTGGACTACAAGACCGGCCGGAAATCCTTCGACCTCACCGAGATCTGGAACGGCATGGGCCTGCAGATGCTCCTCTACCTCTTTACCCTGGAGGAGCAGGGAAAGGAACTGTATCACATGGACGTCACCGGGGCGGGGGTGCTCTACCTGCCCGCCCGGGACGCGGTGGCGGCGGGGAGCCGGGCCATGAGCGACCAGCAGCGCCAGAAACTGGTGGACACCCAGCTGCGGCGGCGGGGCATCGTGCTGGACGACCCGGAGGTGCTCTCGGCCATGGAGGACCCGGAGGCGGGCATCCGCTTCCTGCCTGTCCGGGTGACCAAGACCGGCAAGCTCAGCGGGGAGGCCCTGGTGTCCGCCCAGCGGCTGGGCAAGCTGGCCCAGCACACCCGGAAGATCCTGCGGGAGATCGGCCAGGAGCTGGCCGCCGGCAACATCAACGCCGACCCCTTCTGGCGGGGGCCGGAGCACAACGCCTGCCAGTGGTGCGAATATGCCGCCGCCTGCCACTTTGAGGAGGGCCGGGGGAACGACCGGCGGCGCTGGCTGCCTGCCGTCAAGGGGGAGGACTTCTGGACGGCGGTGAGCAAAGAAACCGAGGATAGAAAGGAATCGTAACTCTATGACCGCTTTCGGAACCTTGCTGGGGGAGCTCAGCAACTTTCTGTACACCTATATTCTGATCATTCTGCTTATCGCGGCGGGGCTGTACTTTACCCTCCGCACCGGCGGGGTGCAGTTCCGGCTGTTTCCCGAGGCCCTGCGGGTGCTGGGGGAGAAGAAAAAGGACGGCAAGGATATCTCCTCCTTCCAGGCCCTGATGATCTCCACCGCCTCCCGGGTGGGCACTGGCAACATCGCCGGGGTGGCCAATGCCATCATCGCCGCTACCCTCATCGGCGGCTACGGAGCGGTGTTCTGGATGTGGCTGCTGGCGATCATCGGCGCCGCCTCCGCCTTTGTGGAGAGTACCCTGGCCCAGTGTTATAAGGAAAAGCACGGGGAGAACTGGGTGGGCGGCCCAGCCTACTATATCCAGAAGGCCCTGGGCAGCCGGGCCTTCGGTGTGGTGTTCGCCGTGCTGCTCATCGCCTGCTTTGCCTACGGCTTCAACGCCCTCCAGGCCTATAACGCTGGCTCCGCCCTGCAATACTATCTGCCCGGCTACTCCTCCAGCGTGTGGCCCGCCGTGGTGGGGGCGGTGCTGGCCGCCCTCACCGGGCTGTGCATCTTTGGCGGGGTGCGGCGCATCAGCGCCATCACCTCCGGCATTGTGCCGGTGATGGCCGCTATCTATATCGCCCTGGGCCTGTTCATCACCATCCGGAACATCGGCCAGGTGCCCCACATGCTCTCCCTCATTTTCTCCCAGGCCTTTGATCCGAAGGCCATGTTCGCCGGGGTGGGGGCCTCCTGCGTCATGCAGGGCATCAAGCGGGGGCTGTACTCCAACGAGGCGGGCATGGGCTCGGCCCCCAACGCCGCCGCCGCTGCCGACGTGTCTCATCCGGTGAAGCAGGGACTGGTGCAGATGCTCTCCGTGTTCATCGACACCATTCTCATCTGCTCCACCACCGCCTTCATGCTGCTGCTCTCCGGCGTGCCCATCGACGCCTATGCCGAGGGCATGAATTTCGTCCAGGCGGCGGTTCATGCCCAGGTGGGGGCCTTCGGGCCGCTGTTCATCACCGTGTCCATCTTTCTGTTCGCCTTCAGCTCCCTGGTGGGCAACTACTACTATACCGAGTCCAACCTGAAGTTCATCAAGGACTCCAGACCACTGCTGCTGGTGTTCCGTATCACCTGTGTCGCCGCCATCTTCATCGGCGCCCAGATGGATTTCTCCATGGTGTGGGACCTGGCCGACGTGCTCATGGGCCTGATGGCCCTGGTGAACCTGGTGGCCATTCTGCTGCTGGGAGGCAAGGCCATCAAGGTGCTGAAGGACTATATCCGCCAGAAGAGGGCGGGGAAGAACCCGGTGTACCGCTGGGATGAGGTACAGATCGGAGACCGGACGGTGTGGGACGAGGCCCACGCCCGCAAATGGGAGGAGGGGTGAGCGATGGCCTTTTCCCTGACAGGGGAACAGCAGGCCGCGGTCGATAACCGGGGCGGCGGGCTGCTGGTGTCGGCCGCCGCCGGTTCCGGTAAGACCCGGGTGCTGGTGGAGCGGCTGCTGGCCCGGGTGGAGGAGGGGGCGGACATCGACCGCTTCCTGGTGATTACCTACACCAAGGCCGCCGCCGCCGAGCTGCGGGGAAGGATCGTGGAGGAGCTTTCCGCCCGGCTGGCCGGGCGGCCCACCGACGGCCACCTGCGGCGGCAGGCCACCCTGGTGTACAAGACCCAGATCTCCACCATCCACGCCTTCTGTGCCCAGCTGCTGCGGGAGCGGGGCCAGGAGGCGGACGTGGACCCCGATTTCCGGCTGTGCGACGAGGGGGAGGCGGGCATATTGATGCTCCGGGCCCTCAACGACGTGCTGGACGCCCGGTATGAGGACATTACGGAGGGCAGCGATTTTGCCCAGCTGGTGGATACCATGTCCGCCGGGCGGGATGACGCCCGGCTGGTGCAGATCGTGCTGGATATCCGGGGCCGGGTCCAGGCCCACCCCAACCCGGTGGCCTGGCTGGACCAGCAGGAGCGGGCCTTTGCTCTGGAGGGGATCACCGACCCGGCCCAGACCCCCTGGGGGGAGCTGCTGCTGGCCGATGCCGCCGGGCAGGCGGCTTATTGGCGGCGGCGGATGGGGGAGGCACTGGAGCTGTGCCAGCGGGACGAAAACCTGGAGGCCAATTATGCCCCCAGCATCCAGGACACCATCGCCGCTCTGGACGGCTTTCTGGCGGGGACGAAGGCCGGCTGGGATCAGGCGGCCGCCGCCCTGCCCATCCCCTTTCCCACGGTGGGGCGGAAGAAGATCGTGGACGACCCGGCCGCCGCCGAGCGGGTGAAGGCCATCCGCAATACCTGCAAGAAGCGGCTGGAAAAGCTGGAGGACTGGTTCAGCGAGGACGGGGCCGGGCTGCTGGAGGGCCTGCGGGCGGTATATCCGGCAGTCCGGGGCCTGTTTGCCCTGGTGAAGGACTTTGAGGCGGCCTACATCGCCGAGAAGAAGCGGCGGAGCCTGCTGGACTTCTCCGACCTGGAGCATCTGGCGGTGGCCCTGCTGGTGGGGGAGGACGGAACCCCCACCCCTCTGGCCCGGCAGTGGGGCAGCCGGTACGACGAGATCATGGTGGACGAGTACCAGGACACCAACCAGGTGCAGAACGCCATTTTCACCGCCCTGTCCAAAGACGGCACCAACCTGTTTCTGGTGGGGGACGTGAAGCAGTCCATTTACCGGTTCCGGCTGGCCGACCCCACCATTTTTCTGGACAAGTATCAACGCTTTATCCCCTATGACCAGGCCGGGGACGGGGAGGAGCGGCGGGTGATCCTGTCCAAAAACTTCCGCTCCCGGCCCGAGGTGCTGGAGGGGTGCAACTTCCTGTTCCGCAACATCATGTCGGTGCCCTTTGGGGAGATGGACTACACCGACGACCAGGCCCTCTATCCCGGCGCCCCCTATGACCCCGATCCCACCTACCAGGTGGAGCTGGACGCCCTGGACGCCTCGGTGACTGGGGAGGAGGAGGGGGAGAAGGTGGCCCGGGACCTGCTGGAGGCCCGCTTCGCTGCCCGGCGGATCCGGGAGCTGCTGGACAATTCCTTCCCAGTGTCCGACGGGGAGGGGGGGACCCGGCCCGTCCGTCCAGCCGACATTGTGATTCTCCTCCGCTCCCCCAATACGGTGCTGCGGCACTATGCCCTGGCCCTGGGGGAGCAGGATATCCCCTGGGAGGCGGAGGGGGGAAGCGACTTCTTCTCCGCAACCGAGGTCAACGTGGCCCTGTCCCTGCTGCAGATCATAGACAACCCCCGGCAGGACGTGCCCCTGGTGTCGGTGCTCCGCTCCCCGGTGTACAGCTTTACCGCCGACCGGCTGGCCCAGCTCCGGGCGGTCTCTCCCAACACCGACCTGTACGCCGCCCTGGAGGCCGACGGCGGCGACGACTGCAGGGCCTTTCTGGAGGAGCTGGCAAAGCTGCGGCTGGGGGCAGGGGACCAGAGCAGCCATGAGCTGCTCTGGCACCTCTACGACCGCACCAATCTGCTGGGCATTTTCGGCGCCATGGGGGAGGGGGAGACCCGGCAGGGCAACCTGCTGGCCCTGGCGGAGCTGGCCCGGCAGTATGAGGGGGCGGGCCACAAGGGCCTGTTCCGGTTCCTCACCTACCTGACCCGGCTGCGGGA
>ERZ1643246.4755-NODE-4755-length-10461-cov-75.833942_pt1 | contig 10461 bp, 10 predicted proteins | sample MGYA00579265_ERZ1643246 | MGnify/ENA primary metagenome ERZ1643246 (study PRJEB29033, sample SAMEA4952261) | chicken gut metagenome | biome: Broiler Chicken; feature: Gastrointestinal Tract; material: Caecum | place: Ireland | collected 2018 | study: Broiler...
CTGGCCGAGTTCCGCTTCACCGACAGCGCCGCGCACATCCACAACTGGGTGCGCGGGATGAACCCCTGGCCCGCGGCCTGGTTCGTCACGGGCGGCGGGCGCAAGGTCAAAGTGCTGGAAAGCCGCCTGTCGGACAAGTCCGGCGGGGCCCCCGGCCAGGTGCTGGCCCTGAAGCCTTTGACCGTGGCCTGCGGCGACGGCGCCGTGGAGCTGCTGCGGGTGGTGCCCGAGGGCTCCAAGCCCATGGAGGGCAGCGCCTTTGCGGCCGGGCTGCGGCTCAAAGCGGGGGACACCCTTTGAGGCCCGCCGGGCCTCGGGCGGCCGCCGTCGCGGCCCTGCTGCATCAGGAGCAGGGGGGCTACGCCAATCTGGTGCTGGACGCCGAGCTGGCCCGCAGCGGCCTGACCGGGCGGGACCGCGCCTTTGCGGGGGCGGTCTTTTACACCACGGTGGAAAAGCAGGCCGCCCTCGACTATATCCTGGGCCGCTTCCTGCCCAAAGGGATGGAAAAGCTCGACCCGCCGGTCCGGGCCATCCTGCGCAGCGGCCTGGCGCAGGCCCGCTTCATGCAGGTGCCGCCCTCGGCCGCCGTCAACGAGGCGGTCAAGCTGACCCGCGCCTATGGCAAGGCCAGCGCGGCGGGGCTGGTCAATGCGGTGCTGCGCAAAGCCTGCGGGTATGATCTGGACACAGCTGTCTTTGCTGGCGAGACCGAGCGGCTGATGGTCCTGGGGTGCGCCGGGCGGGATGTGGCGGCGTTTCTGCGCCAATACTACCCCGATGAGGCCCTGCGCATCCTGACGGCCCCCGCCGACGGCGGGCACACCGCCCTGCGGGTCAACACCCTGAAAACCAACCCCGCCGCCCTGACCGCCGCTTTGGCGGCTGAAGGGGCGGAGGCCGCGCCGGGCCTTGTGCCGGACAGCCTGCTGGCCGACTTTGCCGGCAGTCCCGCCGGGACCGAGGCGTTCCGGCAGGGGCTGTACCATGTGGAAGGCCAGGCCAGCCAGCTGGCCGCCCTCTGCCTGGGGGCAAAGCCGGGGGACACCGTCCTGGACCTGTGCGCCGCGCCGGGGGGCAAGACCCTGACCATCGCACAGGAAATGCGGGATCAGGGCCGCCTTGTCAGCTGCGACGTGACCGAAAAGCGGGTGGGTCTGATCCGCACGGCCGCCGCCCGCATGGGCCTTGGCTGCGTCGAGGCCGTCTGCAACGACGCGGCCGTCTATAATCCCGCCTTCCCGGCGGCGGACCGGGTGCTGGCCGATGTGCCGTGCAGCGGCCTGGGGATCCTGGGCAAAAAGCCGGACATCCGCTACAAAACCCTGGACGAAGCCCGCCGCCGGGAACTGCTGGACACCCAGCGGGCCATTCTGGACTGCGCCGCCCGGTACCTGAAGCCGGGCGGGCGGCTGGTCTATTCCACCTGCACCATCCACCCCGACGAAAACCAGGAGCAGGTCAAGGCCTTCCTGGCGCGGCGGCCCGATTTTCGGGTGATCCAGCCCGAGGCCGCTTTCCCCGAGGGGATGGAGGCCGGGCCTTACGGCGTCTTGTCGGTGCCGGGCCGGGTGCCGGCGGGGATGGACGGATTCTTTATCTGTGTGATGCGGCGGGACGGATGACGCCGCCGAGGAGTACCATATGGAACACAAACGCTGCATCTCATCTCTGACCATCGAGGAGCTGGCCGCCGAAATGAAGGCCATGGGCCAGCCTGCTTTCCGCGCAAAGCAGATCTTCCACTGGGTCCACCAGAAGCTGGCGGACAGCTTTGCCGCCATGACCGACCAGCCCAAGGCTCTGATCGCCAGGCTGGAGGAGGAATTCTACATCGCCGCGCCCCAGATCGAGCGCCGGCAGGAAGCCAAAGACGGTACGGTCAAGTACCTGCTGCGGATGGCCGACGGCAACTGCATCGAGACGGTGGTCATGCGCTACCACTACGGCCCCACCGTCTGTGTCTCCACCCAGGTGGGCTGCCGGATGGGCTGCCGGTTCTGCGCTTCGACCCAGGCGGGCCGGGTGCGCAACCTGGAAGCCGGGGAGATCTGCGCCGAGATCTACACCGCCCAGAAGGACATCGGGGAGCGCATCTCCCACATCGTCCTCATGGGCATCGGCGAGCCGCTGGACAACTTCGACGAGGTGATGAAGTTTTTGTCCATCATCTCGTCGCCGGAGGGGATCAACATCGGGATGCGCAACATCAGCCTGTCCACCTGCGGCATCGTGCCCCAGATCGACCGGCTGGCTGAGAAAAAGCTCCAGCTGACTTTGTCCATCTCCCTCCATGCGCCCAACGACGCCATCCGCAGCCAGATGATGCCGGTGAACAACGCCTATCCGGTGGCCCAGCTGATCGAGGCGGTGCGCCGCTACCAGGACACCACCGGCCGGCGGGTGAGCTTTGAATACTCGATGGTGCGCGGGGTGAACGATTCGGACGAGTGCGCCAAAGAGCTGGCCCGCCTCATCCGGGGGATGGGGGCGCACGTCAACCTGATCCCCATCAACCCGGTGGACGGCAGCCCCTATTCGGCCACCGACGCCGAGAACGTCCGGCGCTTCCAGGCAAAGCTGACGAGCCTTGGGGTGAACGCCACCGTCCGCCGCCGGCTGGGCAGCGAGATCAGCGCCGCCTGCGGCCAGCTGCGCCGGGAAGAAATGGACGCGGCCGCCGCCAGGGAAATTTGACGCTGAGAGTGCGCGAGGCCGAGTGCGCGGCCTTGCGGTGAACTTGCCCCCGAAAGAGCGGCGTAAAGATACGACGATAAGGAGAAGCCTATGAAACTTGCAGGGAAAACCGATGTGGGCCGGGTCCGGCGGGAAAATCAGGACGATTTCCGCGCCGGGGAGCTGGCCGGCGGCGCAGCCTGGGGGCTGGTGTGCGACGGCATGGGCGGCGCGCGGGGCGGCCGGGAGGCCTCTCACGGGGCCTGCGACGTCATCGAGCGCTGCTTTCAGGAACAGTACAGCCGCTGCGCCCCCGGCGGGGAGGAAGCCTTCCTGACCCAGGCGCTGGAAAACGCCAACCACTATATCTTTCAAAAGTCGGCCCAGGACGAGGCCCTGGCCGGGATGGGCACCACGGTGGTGTGCGCCCTGGTGCGGGACGGCCGGGCTTATATCTGCCATGCGGGGGACTCCCGGGCCTACCTGTTCCACGCGGGGCGGCTGCACCAGCTGACCCACGACCACTCCTATGTGCAGGAACTGGTGGACTGCGGCACCATCACCCCGGAGGAGGCCGAACACCACCCCCAGAAAAACATCATCACCCGGGCGCTGGGGGTGGATTACCGCCTGGGGCCCGACTGCACCTCTGTCGTGGTGCTGAAAGGGGATATGCTGCTGCTGTGCTCGGACGGGCTGACCAACGCGCTGCCCGTGGAGCGGATCGAAAAGATCCTGTCCAGGACCCCCTTCTATGACCTGCCCGACCATCTGATCGAGGCGGCCAACGCGGCGGGCGGCCCCGACAACATCACCGCCCTCCTGCTGGGCATGGAACCGGAGGAGGCACGGCATGGATAATCTCATCGGCAAAAAGCTGGACGGCCTGTACGAGGTGAAGGAACTGATCGGCGCGGGCGGGATGGCCAACGTCTACAAAGCGGTGATGGTGGGCCAGAACGGCCCCGTCCCCGCCGGGACGGTGGTGGCGGTCAAGGTGCTGCGGGCCGAGTATATGCACGACCCTGACCTTGTCAACCGCTTCAAGAACGAGTCGAAGGCCATTTCGCTGCTCCACCATCCCAATATCGTCAAGGTGTACGACGTGTCGGTCACGGACCGATTGCAGTATATCGTGATGGAGTACGTCAACGGCATGACCCTGCGCCAGTACCTCAACGAGCGGGGCGGCAAGTTGACCAGCCGCGAGACGGTCCACTTCATCTCCCAGATCCTGCAGGCGCTGGACCACGCCCACCGCAACGGCGTGGTCCACCGGGACGTGAAGCCCCAGAATATCATGCTGCTGGCGAGCGGCCAGCTGCGGATGATGGACTTTGGCATCGCACGCATCTCCCGGGCCGAAAACCAGCTGCTGGCCGGCAAGGCCATGGGCAGCGTCCACTATATCAGCCCGGAACAGGCAAAGGGCGAAGTGACCGGTCCCCAGAGCGACATCTACTCGGTGGGCGTCATGATGTACGAGATGCTGTCGGGGCGGCTGCCCTTCGACGGAGACGACGCGGTCAAAGTGGCTCTCAAGCAGATCACCGACACCCCGCGCCCCCTGGCCGAGATCGCCCCGGAAACGCCCCGCGCCCTGGTGGAGATCACCGAAAAGGCCATGGCAAAGCTGCCCGCCAACCGGTACGCCAGCGCCAGCGAGATGCTGGAGGCCCTCCACCGCTATGTGCAGGACCCGGACGTCGTCTTTGCCTACAAGTATATCACGGAGGAAGCACCTGCAAAGGTGGTCAAACAGACAATGAGCCAGAAAAGAGACAGTGCCGCCGGGCGCGCGCCCAAAAAGCGGAAGAAAAAGCGCTCGGCGTTCATCCCGGTGCTGCTGGGCATCACGGTGGCGTTTGCGCTGGCCTGCGCATCCCTCTGCTTCATGATCCTGCGCAACGCCAACAACCTTTTCACCGACCAGAAGGCCGACATCGTCCTGGAGGACTTTGTGGGCATGACCCGCGCCGAGGCTGAGGCCAGCCCCCAGATCAGCGGCGGGCAGATCAACGTCGAGTGGGTGGAGGAGTACAGCAGCACCTACGGCGAGGGCTATATCTACAAGCAATCGCCGACCGGGGGCCGCAACATCCGGGAGGGCCAGACCGTCACCCTGACCGTCAGTCTGGGCACCCAGTATGTGACCATCCCCGACGTGACCAACTACGTCCAGTCCGACGCCGAGCAGCTGCTGCGCGACAGCGGCGTGTCAGTGCTGGTGGTGCAGAACGTGGAGCCCTCGGTGGCGGTGGGCGCGGTCATCCGCACCGACCCGGCGGCCGGCACCAGCGTGCCCGCCGGCAGCACCGTCGTGGTCTACGTCAGCCGCCAGCAGGTGGCCACCACCACCACCGTGCCCTCGGTGGTGGGCCTGACCGTGGACGACGCCCGCACCCTCCTGGTCCAGAACCGCCTGACTCTGGGCAGCCAGACCCAGGCCTACAGCGACCAGCCGGCGGGCACCGTCATCGCCCAGGGGACCGCGGCGGGTTCCACCGTCAAATTCAACACGCGGGTCAACGTGACCGTGTCGGCCGGGCCGGAGCCCGTGCCCGAACAGCCCGCAGAGCCCGAGAGCCCCAGCAGCTCGGAGGGCACCGGCGACTGGTGGAGCGATCTGTGGGGCGGCGGCTCGTCGTCCTCGGATTCGCCGTCTTCCTCCAGCGAGGGCGGCGGGTCCAGCAGTTCCGACCCCGGCCTGATCTGGCCGTGGGACTGGTTTTGACGGGGGCGGACGATGGACGGATATATCATGAAAGGCATCGGCGGGTTTTACTACGTCAAGACCCCGGACGGGGTGGTAGAGTGCAAGGCCCGCGGCATCTTCCGCAAGCAGAAGCGCAGCCCGGTGGCCGGGGATGAAGTGGCCCTTGCCGTCGAGAACGGCGCAGCCGTCATCGCCGAGATCGCGCCCCGCAAAAACGTCTTTGTCCGGCCGCCGGTGGCAAACCTCGACGTGCTGTTCCTGGTGGCCAGCACCACCCAGCCTTCCCCCAGCACCCTGGTGCTGGATAAGCTGTCCGCCATTGCGGTGGACAAAGGAGTCCAGCCGGTGGTGGTCTGCACCAAGGCCGACATCGCCGGGGCGGACTTTCTGGAAAAGGCTTACGCCCGGTCCACCCTGCCTTTTATCAAGATCGACTACGCCACCGGCGAGGGGCTGGACGAGGTGAAAGGCTGGATCAGCGGGCGGCTGTGCGCCTTCTGCGGCAACTCGGGCGTGGGCAAGTCCACGCTGCTGAACGCCCTGCTGCCCGAGGCCGGCCGGGAGACCGCCGCCATCAGCCGCAAGCTGGGCCGCGGCCGCCACACCACCCGGGAAGTGACCATCTTTGAGGCGTTTGGGGGCCGCATCGCCGACACCCCCGGCTTTGCCAGCTTGGAAGCCGGGCGGGCGGGGTTCATCCCCAAGGAAAACCTGGAACACGCCTTCCCGGAGTTTGCGCCCTATCTGGGCAAATGCCAGTTCACCGGGTGTTCCCACCGCAGCGAGAAGGGCTGCGCCGTCCGGGCCGCCCTGGCCGCGGGGGAGCTGTCCCAGACCCGCTACGACAGCTACTGCGCCATGTACGACGAGGTGAAGGACGTCAAGGACTGGGAGCAGCCCAAATGGCAGGAGCCCAAACTGTAAAGGAGAGTGCGGAATATGGCGCGCTGCGTCATCGTTTCGGCCTGCCCGGTCAGCCCGGCGCTGGCCGGCCTGCTGCGGGCGGACGACTACCTGATCGCCTGTGACGCGGGCTATCACAACTGCGAGGCCCTGGGCCGCAGGCCCGACGCCGTGGTGGGGGACTTCGATTCGGCCCCCTGCCCCGTGGCGGCGCCGGGGGAGGATCTGGTGGTCCTGCCCCACGTCAAGGACGACACCGACACCGAGTACGCGGCCAAGTTGGCCTTCCGCGAGGGCTACACCGAAGTGTTGCTGCTGGGGTGCCTGGGGGGCCGCCGGCTGGAACACACCCTGGCCAACCTCTGCACCGGCCTCGGGCTGGAACAGCGGGGAGTGCGCGCCGTGCTGCAAAACGAGCGCAGCCGGGTCACCTATCTGCTGCCCGGCCAGACCCGCACCTACCCGCGGGGGGACTACTTCTACCTGTCGGTGTTCCCGCTGGAGGGCCGGGCCGAAGGGGTGCAGATCCGGGGAGCTTTTTACGAGCTGACCGACGCCACCCTGACCGCCGGGTATCCGCTGGGGGTCAGCAACGAGTACGCCCCCGGCTCGGACGCCATCACCCTGTCGGTGCGCGAGGGCGCGCTGGCGGTGATCGAGACCAAAGCGGACTGACCGTTTGCGCCCTGCGCGGAACATTCCGCCCCGGTTTTGCTTATAATGGAGCAAAACAGAAAGGCGGTGCCGCATATGAAGATGATCGTCCTCAAAAGCCCCCGGTGCCTGGCCGGCCTGCTGCGGCTGGTGTTCGGCATCAAAAAAGAAAACAGCTGAAAAGACAGCGCTGAAAGAACCTATCCTGTGGCCAGTCAAAGAGCCGCGGGATGGGTTCTTTTTGTCCTGCCCGGCGCATAGAGTGAACTATGCCAAGAAGAGGGACAGGAAAGGAGCGCCGTAAACATGGAACTGAAGGTATTCCGCGATCTCCTCTATGCCGGCGGCGGATGCTGCACCGTCAAGGCGGAGATACCGGTGGAGACCGAGATCCTGATCTCGGACTATCTGCCGCAGGTGTTCAGGGTGGTCAAGTGTTTTGCGCGGCCGGTGGTGCTGCAAAAGCAGCTGCAGCCCGGCCGACTGACGCTGGAAGGCTATATCCGCTGCACCGTCTATTACCAGGGGGAGGGCGGAGCGGGCTTGTGCCAGACCGAGCAGAAACTGCCCTTCCAGAAAACGCTGGAGCTGCCCGCCTTCAGCTTTACCTCCTGGAGCGCTGCGGTGGAAGGGGAGACCGAGTACATCAACTGCCGGGCCGTCACCCCCCGGCGGATCGAAGTGCGGGGGGCCTATGGGCTGGTGGCGTCGGTCAGCACCCAGTGCAGCACCGAGGCCGTCACCGCCCTGAGCGGCTGCGGCATCCAGCAGCGGCAGGTCACGCTGCGAGGGGTGAAGCGGGCCGCCGTTCTGGATAAGCTGTTCGCCGCCGACGGGGCCATCCCTTTTGCCGAGCCGCCCGCCGCCGTCCTGGACGTGAGCGGCAGCGCCCTCGTCTCGGAGCTGCGGCTGCTCAACGGCAAGGCGGTGGCCAAAGGGGAGATCCGCGCCCTCTGCGCCTGGAAAGGCCGGGACAGCGCCGCCCTCCAAAGCCAGGAGGCTGCCATCGCCTTCAACCAGATCCTGGATGTGGAAGGCCTGACCGAGGACTGCCAGTGCCTGTGCACGGCCGAGCCGGTGGGCTTCACCCTGGCGGAAGGGGAGGACGGCGGCCCCGGCAAACTGTCCGCCACCGTCATGCTCCATCTGCGGGCCTGGCGGCCCTACGAACTGAACTGCGTGGCCGACGCCTTTTCCACCCAGTGCGAGGTGAAGTGCGAGACGGCCCCGCTCACCGCCGAACAGATGGCCTGCACCCTGGACGAGACGTCCGCCGTCACCTGTTCGGGGCCGCTGCCGGACGAGAACACCCGCCTGCTGGCCTGTTTTGCCTCCTTCGGGCCGGTGGGGGTGGAGACGCAAGGGGATGCCCCCGTCTTAAAAGCGCGGGTCCAGGTGACGGCCTTTGGGCAGAACAGCCTGGACGAGATCGACAGCTACGACAAGACCGCCGAGCTGGTCCTGCCGCTTTCCGGCTGCCCGGCGGGGGAGCTCTGGCCCGAGTGCTGGCTGAGCGCCGAGAGCTTGCAAGCCGGCTGTACCGGCGGCGCGCTGGAAGTGACGGTGCAGGTCCGGGCCCAGGGGGCAGTCCTCTGCCGGGAGAGCATCCCCTGTGTCAGCGCCGTGGAGACGGGCGCGCCCCTGGCCCCCGCCGACCCGGACATCTCCCTGCGGGTCTACTATGCCCGGCAGGGCGAAGCGCTGTTCGACATCGCGCGGCGGTTCCACGTCTCGCCGGGGCAGATGCTGGAGGCCAACGGCCTGGAGGCCGGTACCCAGACCCTGGCGGAAGCCTGCCGCCTGCTGGTGCCCGGCGCCCCCGGCAACTGAGAGGAGGAACAGACACAGTGGAACATCCTGTACTCTACCGCGAGATCGGCCAGCGGACCGGCGGCGATATCTACATCGGGGTGGTGGGCCCGGTCCGCAGCGGAAAAAGCACCTTTATCAAGCAGTTCATGGAGGCGCTGGTCCTGCCCGCATTGGAGGACCCCGCCGCCCTCGCCCGCGCGAAGGATGAACTGCCCCAGTCGGCCGCCGGCCGCACCATCATGACCACCGAGCCCAAGTTCATCCCCGAGGCGGCCGTCCCCCTCCAGCTGGAGGGCGGGGGCGAGTGCCGCGTCCGGCTGATCGACTGCGTGGGCTACATGGTGGAGGGGGCCATGGGCCACGAGGAGGACGACAAGCCCCGGATGGTGAAAAGCCCCTGGTTCGACGAGGCGGTGCCCTTCGACCTGGCCGCCGAGACCGGCACCCGCAAGGTGATCCGGGACCACTCCACCATCGGGGTGGTGGTGACCACCGACGGCTCGATCAGCGACATTCCCCGGGCGGGGTACGAACAGGCCGAAGGGCGAGTCATCGCCGAGCTGGAAGCGCTGGGCAAACCCTACGTCATTTTGCTGAACAGCACCCATCCCGACGACCCGGAGACGCTCCGGCTGGCCGCCCGGATGGAGCAGCAGTATGGCCGGGCCGTGCTGCCGGTCAGCTGCGTGGACCTGGACGGCCCCGCCATCGAAAAGATCCTGGAGAGTGTGCTGTACGAGTTCCCGGTCCGGGAACTGGACTTTGCCATGCCCCGCTGGGTGACCATGCTGGACAGCGGCCACTGGCTGCAGAGCAGCGTCTACGAGGCGGCCCTGGCCTTTGCGGCCAAGGTCAGCCGGATGAAGGACCTGAAAGCCGCCGCAGAGGGGGACGCGCTGGCCTGCGAGGCGGTGGCCCGCTCCCGCGTCAGCGGGATGGACCTGGCCGAGGGCAGCGTCAAGGTGACGGTGGAGCTCAAGCCGGACGTGTTCTACCGGGTGCTGAGCGAGCAGACCGGCCTGGAGATCGGGGACGAGGCGGGGCTGATGCCCTGCATCATCGAGCTGGTCCGCGCCAAAAAGGAATACGAGCGGCTGCGGGGCGCGCTGGAACAGGTGGAGGCCACCGGCTACGGCATCGTCATGCCCTCCATCGACGAGCTGCACCTCGAGCAGCCCGAGATCGTCCAGCAGGGAGGCCGCTACGGCGTCCGGCTGGAAGCCAGCGCGCCTTCCATCCATATTATATGGAACAAAAAGAAGTTTAGAACTGAAAAGTCCACAGAACGGAAGAGTATTCAGAGTGGAGTGGATGGTATCCATCTAAATATAAGTACAACAAAAGCGGCAGCGCCTTTCGGGGAACTGCCGCTTTTGCTGTGGGTAGGCGTATATATAAATCAGGACGAGCATATGGTTTCATAGGGAGTGATGTCATGGCAAGTGAAACAGAAGTGGCGCTGAAAATTGAGATCATGCTTCAAATCAATGAACGTCTGTACTTAACAGGACTTATAGGCCAAACATTATACGAACAGGCGAGAATAAAGATCCAAAAAAATGAGCGGGGTTAACATCCCCGCTTATTTTTTCGGCTGCAGGCCCGCAGGAGGCGAGAAACCCTGAATTATTTGTGCAGATCCGAAGAACGGAAAACGTCCTTTGCTTCCCATAAACGTGTACGCCAGCCGCTGCACAGCC
>ERZ1643246.4757-NODE-4757-length-10459-cov-4.902441_pt1 | contig 10459 bp, 3 predicted proteins | sample MGYA00579265_ERZ1643246 | MGnify/ENA primary metagenome ERZ1643246 (study PRJEB29033, sample SAMEA4952261) | chicken gut metagenome | biome: Broiler Chicken; feature: Gastrointestinal Tract; material: Caecum | place: Ireland | collected 2018 | study: Broiler...
GTAGAAAAGTTTGGGTTTATAATCTTGAAACCGGGGAATGTCTTCAGAAAGTGCAGTATACTGAAGAAGAATATCAAAGATATAATCCGAAATCCCTTTCATTTGCCGAAAATGAAAGTATGCTGGCAATCGGCGTTTCAGTAGATACCAATGAAATGGAATTACAGAGGGGACTTCTTCTCCTTTCCCTGAAAGATGGCAGTTTAAAAATGCTTTCAGAGAAAGAGACAGACAGGGTAATGTTTCTGGGAAATGACCGGATTGCTGCCATTCATTATGAATATGCTGATAAAGAGGAAGCGTCAGAGACCGCGCCGAAACGAAGCTTTCATCTTGCGCTATATGATGTTGCAGACAGAGAAACAATCTGGACGTCAGCATTCTACGATACGCAGGCCATGAATAATCCCTGTAGTTTGTTGGTAGAAAATATGAAAGTAGATGATGAGCAAAAGGAAGTGCTGGCAACAGTTATAAAAGATAAACTATATCTTATTGATTCAAATCAAGGAACTATTATACAGGAGAGGAGTTATCCCGAGAATATTTCCGGAGTATTTAAGTATGATGAAACTCGTTATCTTGTCGGACTCATTGACGGAAGTATCAGGCTTTGTACAACAGAACAGATGAGTACGGAATATAATCTTGGAAACATATCTGCAGATATATATGGATTTGTTTTCAGTCTAAAAAATAATACAGTAATCTGGCCGGTGTCGGCGTCTTCCAGGATTGTGATAGGAAAATTATTTCAGGATGAAGAAATGATTTCTTTGTCTGGGGAAACAAAGATAACTGATGTAAAGTTTTTTACGATCCCTGCTGCGGGAAATCAGGAAAATATTACATATCGGTGTGTCTTGTCTGATTCGAGCAACAATTTGTCCAGAACAAAGTTGGAAATTTATGAGACCGGGAGTACAAAAAAACTCTTTGAATATAATTGTGAGGTGGAGAATCAGACAATTTATGATGTGCATATGCAGAACATTCATAATAAGACATATGTTATGATCGTGACATCAGGGGGAACAGACCAGATTATTATGGCTGATATAGAAACTGGAAAATGTATATCGGCCATTCAAACGGAAGAAGAACCCGGATGGAGTTATATGAATTACTCTTTTTTTCATACTGTCGAAAAGGTACTGGTATATAATTCTTCAAGTTTTGTATTGGCGGATATTACGGAAAATGGTTTGGAAATGCCGGATTTGATAACAGAAAGTATTTCTGTGGATATTTCTGCTGCCTGGGTATCGGCAAATGACAGGTATATTCTGCTCTTGTCAAACAGTAATGCAGAGCAAGGAATAAAAATTTGGGATGTAGAAAATGAATCGTGGATAAAAATAGAAGGTAAGCAGATTTTCCTGTCTGGTTACGAAATAAATATAGGAAATGAAAGGAACATAGCAGCAGTTTACAGTGAAAATGGAAGCATTGAAATAATCGACCTGGAGGCTGGAGAAGTGATACAGTCATTTCCATGCGGATATTTTGAACGGCTTGAGATTGGATTTATGCATCATGATAAATATTTGATAAGCTGTGGGGATGACAGCTGTCTGACATTATGGGATATAGAGACCGGAGCGATACTTATGCAGGATAAAAACAATGATATCCATGTAAGTGACATTGTGACTGATGGAAATGGGAAGTATTTTGCCACTGGTTTTTATGGATATATGATGAATGATAACGGTATGGAAACGTCATCGCTTCGTATTTATTACGTGGATGACAGCGGAAGATTTTATCCGTATGCAGATATACCAGATGGATATGTGAGTTTTGAAGCGGATGAAATCTTTACTGGTGATTCCGGGGGATGTTTTGCTCCGCTATATACTTATAATGTACTTCGTGCAAGAGCAGAGGATATTCTTGGCGAAAAAACGCTGACAGAAACCGAAAAAAGGCAGTATTTCATATCGGAATAATCGTACCAGGATCGGAGCTCATAATATATTTGTTTTATAGATGCGAAAAAAAATAATAAATCAACGAGTATAATAAATTTTGCAGGAGAAAGGAGAAACAGATGTCAGATAGTCGTGTATTTTCCGGATATACAGAAACAATGGAGACAGAAAGGACAGAGTGGTATAAAAATCTCAACAATGAGCAGCTGGAATGGGAGGATCTGATTGCGCAGAAGTCGACAAATAATTTATTGCGTAAGCTTAAGGCAGTTCCAATTTATCGGTATTTGTTAAATTATCTTCTTTATACATGGGAAAGGAGAGAAGACAGAGGAGAAAAAGAAGATATATGCGAAAGTGAGATTAATGAATTGATCATGCATGTGATTAGAATATTTCGGAATAATCATATGCCAGAAGAAAAATGTACAGAAGCTTATGTTCGCAGGATGCTTACAACAGAATGGAGCAGAGAATGGGACAGCTTTGAAAAAGCGGCTTCCAATCGAATTTTTGAACTGGGACTGGGGCTGGGGCTTCCGGCAGAAGATGTGGAAGAACTTTTGCAAAAGGCAGTGAAAAGAGCGGGATTTAATTATTATAATCCGGAAGAAATGCTGGTGTATTGTTCGCTGCGTTTCTGTACAGAAAATCATTATACATGTTTCCAGGCATTATTGAGAGATTATAAGAAGATTGAGCCGGTTGTTCGGGAGGAGGGAAACGTTTATTTTAACAGTACCGCTGAAGTGAGAAATCAAATGGTAGATGCACTGGCAAACAGTGTATCAGAAATTGGTTTATACAGTTCAGAAGACTTTCGGCAGGGGACAATGAACCCGAATGTGGAAAGTTTCTTTGCCCGGCATAAAGCAGCGGTACCCGAGAAAAGAACGGCGGCAGTGATATTTATGGAATTGTACCATCAATTCACGGAAAATCATGAGAAAGATATTCTGGATTTTAAGGTGGCAGACCGAAGCACTGAAGAGTATGCAGAAACAGTTTTAAAAATTGAGTATGATGCAGACCAGGAAATTAGTCTGCCTGCCGGAACATTGTTTTATGCAGTAAAGGGCAAAGAAAAGAAAAAAGAGAAATTTGTCCTTGAAAAGAACGTACTCCTGCCAAGAAAAGAGAATGTTGAAGCGGTAATACCAGTGCAGGGAGTGAAAGAGTATGCAATCAGCTTATCAAAAAAGCAAACAGAGGGTTATGTGAAAAAAGGAGAAAAAATGGTTCCGGTTTTATCAGATAAGTTGGTGGACATTATTGATGCATATGCGGCTACGACAATCAAATATACCGGAAGAGCCGGTGAAAAGAGACGGGCCGCCGGTGAGATTTGTGTTGTATGCTGCCCTGGAACATTCATACCGTCAGGAACCTTATTTTCTGTGGACCAATATGATTATGAAACCAGGAAAAACTGCACAGCAAACGCGTTTGTTAATGCGAAAGTTCGTTCTTTGGCACCAAGTGAAGAAGGGGTGATTATTGCTAAGACAGGAGAGATACGCTATATGGAAGAGCCTCCTGCAGGAATTCTGTCTGTATCGAATAAAAAACCTGTCAGACGGAAAGAAACGACACAAACTATTACTACAGAGCTTTTCAGGGATTTTCTTTATATTAAAGATGCCGAACGACTTGGCAATAATGAACGACAAATTGACAGAACATTGCTTGGGTCATGGTTTATGGAAACAGAAATTACGAGTAAAAGATTTTCTGATATCCAAAGGCAGGCAGAAGGAGAAAAGAATAATACCATGGATAAGATGGAACATGTGGAAGCGCGCCGATGCGATATTATAACTATGGCTTTTCTTAATTTTTGTATGGACACGGATTCGCAGCCGTTTGAAGAATGTGTATTAGATAATAACGCAGAGGAGGTTTATAAAGACTTCCTGGTTTATGTCAATAAATATTTGCGGGCCTGCGGCATGATGCCATTTTATCTGAATAATCCATATGAATGCCTGTTGGCATATCTGATACAAACGGATACGCCAGTCGACTCACTTAGGAATATGTGGAAAATAGCCAATGTAGGAAAGGAGAAATAAATGACTGAATATGCAGACAGAATTTCTTTGGCTGCAGGAGATGAACTGAAACTGGAGTTTCATACTTCGGAAGGACAAAAATATATACAGAGAGCAGTGGTGGACGAGATGATTGGAAAAGGAGCCTCCTGTTTAACGTATATAGTGCGTTTGTTTACCGATGAAACCAGTAGTGTACGAATGATAATGAAAGAGTTCTATCCCGTGTCTGAGAAAGGAAAATTTGAGATACGGAGAACGGGAACCAGACTCTTAGTATCAGAAGAGACAAAAAACAGTGTGGAATATCGGAATATGCAAAAAGCCTTTTGGCGGGCATATCAGATACAGACCACTTTATCGGACAGCGATGCCATGGAAGTTATGGTACGTCCATACCACATGGCAAAATATGGAGATTCCTTCTATATTTTGAGCGATATGCATCTTGGAAAGATTTTAGCTCAGTCAAAATTACAAAGTCTTTCTGATAAATTATGGCTTATGTATCGGACGGCAGAGGCTGTACATTTATTGAATGAGCAGGGATATTTATATATAGATTTGAATCCATCGAATATTTTATGGATTCCATCTCAGCAGTCAGTGAAATTATTTGATGTAGATAGTATTGTTCCCTGGAATAATCTGGACAATGTACATAGTATTCGGGCAACATACCCGTATATACCACCGGAAATGGAAGAACTGAATGGGTGGTTTGATGTAAATAAAACAGCTTTTTTGAAACCATCCTGGGATGTATATTGTCTTGGATTAATTTTCTTTCAACTTATTTTTGGAAGAATGCCGACAGATGAGGATCTGAAGACCGGATATGGAAGTGAATACGAAATAAATCAAATTCTCAGACAGCAGGGATATGAAAATCACGCAGCGGAGCAGTTGATGCGAAAGATATTATTCAGAGCATTGAACAGGAAATTCCGTATTCGGTATCCTTCATCCATGGAAATGTGCGAGGATTTAAATCAGTTGAAAAAAATGCTGGATGCAGAGGAGTTTATCCCGAAAAAAGAATATGCCAACGCCAATTATATGATACAGTCCTATCATATACTCGACAAATGGCCGGTATATGAAGCTGCTTTAAATGAGGATGGACAAGAGGTGCTTGATGTGGCAATATGCGGAAAACAGCCGATAAGAGAGCATCTGTTTAAAGCTGTATTTTCATGTGTCCATATGCCGGGAAAAAAGTTAAGAATACGTCTGTACGCAGAAGATGCCGTTGAATTTATGGAGAATATGAAAAAGGAAAATCCGGCACTGGTGCGTACCATACACATTTATTATGAAGATAAATGTGTATGGAATGAGACAGACAGGGCCGCGGCAGGGCCGGAAATCTGTAAAGAACCCATGGCAGAGATACGTTTATATAAAAAAAGCAGGGAAGAAATGCTGGCCAATAATGCTCGTTTTATGAAAAAGATAAAATCGAAATATCTGCTTTTATTATGGGATGGGACAGACGACAAAATGCAATTAGAGCAGATTGTTCCAAAAGGAGCAATTGTGCCTGCAGTAAACTTTAGTAAGACGTTCTGTTATGATGAAAAACTGTTTGGCACAAAGATTATGGAATGGGCTCTGAATGTGCATAAATTCTATTGCAGGGGAACTAATGAGAGAATGCCCGGAGAAAAAATCAGAGAATCTTTTGAAAGAGATGTTTATAGTTTGGATTCCTCTATGAGAAGCGCTCTTTCTATCAGATATAAGCTGGGAACGCTGGGCATTGGGAAAGAATGCAGCAAACCTGGTGAAGAATTCTATCGTCGGGTCTTTGCGGTGGACAAAGAACAGTCAGAAAAAATCATAGGAATGCTAACCGGGCTGGAGCACCTTAGCTGGAGCGCTTTTATGGTCATAAATGGATGGGATATCCCTGCGGATGCAGAACTTGAACAATATTCTTTTGTGGGTGATAACGATTTCAAAGACAAAAAACACAAGCTCCATCCCTGTATAGTCGCGGCTCGTTCAGAAAATGTATTAAAATTATTGGACAAAAAAGAATGGGATAAGAAGGATTTATCCCGAATGCTCAAAAAAGAGTTGGATGATCTGGATTTAACAAGTCTGAAACTTCACCGGATGGCCGGAGAAAAAATGAAAAAAATCCGCCCGGAAATAAAACAAATGTTTGAAAAATTGGAACGGCAGATTCGTAATTATAAAAACGAGCGTCTCCGGGAGAGTCTTCGATGGCTAGTTTCAGTAAATGATAGAGTATTCGCCAGTGAAAGCAATGCAGAAATTGTCTGGAATCAGGCGATGGAACAGTTGTCTCAACTTTGTGATGAAATATGTAAATATAATCAGGAAATTCATGATAGTCTGAAAACATTGAATTGTCGGATGAAAGTTGTTCACGAATATAATGCCTATCATAATTATAAACAATCTGATGAAGATATTATTCGTGGAATTCCCGGAATTCTTTCAGATAACTGTATACAAACGATAATAAGACCTTATCTTCCGGGAAAAAATAATCACTGGAAAAATATATTAGCAGCTCTGTTTCTGGAGCCGGAAGAACTCTTTTTTATTTCAATGGATGACGAAGAGATTGACATAGAATTTTATAGAGAATTTCTCAGATTTCGTGGAAGCAGTACAAAGATATTGTCATGCAGGCTGGAAGACATCACACAAGTGAAGGACGGGACGATTATTGATATCACCGGTTTAGATGAAGATAAAATCAACTGGATTTGCTCATATGATAGTCTGTCCGGTAAGCAAAGAGTGGCCGTCGCAAATCGAAAATTGGTGGGAATTGATAATCCAATGATTGAGATGTACGCCAGGAAAATTCATTTGACTGTGGAAGAAATGTTTTATCTGTTTGAAGTGTATATGGATTCAGACAAAAAAGATAATCCGGTTCTCGGTCTTAGCTCACGATACCATGGAATCTGGAATGCATACACAGAGGCGGGACCACAAAAATGGAAAAAATTTATTGAACAATTGGTTTATATTGAGAAAAAGAATACAGTCGTATTAAAGAAGGTGGACACAGGAAGAAATATCATGTACAGAACAGTTCCAGTCAACGGACGTGCGCTTATATTAACAGGAATGGACATTGTCTTTTCGGCGTGTCTGGAGAAGGGACTGATTACTTTTTACCAGATTCCGGATGAGGAAGACGATCTTCCGGCAGAGTTTGCGACAGACAGTAAACTTGTCGCACAGATTTTAGAAGAATTGGTAGCAACGGCCGAAAGAGAACCACTTAAACATAAATATTTTTTGACCGAATGTTGTAAAAATGGTAAAGAGGTGCAGGAAGGAGAAAAATATTATCAGATAAAAGATAAAACATTGTATGTGGATTTATGTTGTGAAGATCATTCTCGGACTGATTTATCAGGGCATGGGCAGTGGGAGACAGGAACTTTTCTGGAAGGACTGCGTATAATTGAGAAGAACGGATTTGAGGAAAATAACTTTCGTCAAAATCTGATACAGAATTTGCAGATTAAATCGACGGCTGCAGGTATACAGGTCTCTTTTAGATATGCATCGGATGCAGTGAAAGAATGTCTGCAGAAAAAAGAAAATATTTTAAAAGCGATGATTTATTTTAATTGTCTTGGCATGGGAATATTCGATGATTTAAATATCAATTCAGAATTTACCTGGTGTGTGGATGCAGATGACGTCTTTGGCAAAGATGAGATCAAACATAAAATTGATATCATAGGAATAAAGGATATGAAAACGTATTTTATTTCTGTCGGAATGCAGGGAAAGGCGAAGGAGAAAATTGCGAAGATTAAGTACTATGCTGATTACCTGGGAATTGACGGACAGGCAATCTATGTGTCAGCTGACATGCTGGAGAAGACAGATCATACAAAAGAAATAAAATGCGGGAAAAAAGAAAAGTGGTTAAAGAGGGTAGAATACATAGACAGAACAGATACCAATGAAGAAAATCTTGGGACAGCCATAAGAAAAATTGTGGAGGAGGGGAGCAATATATGATGTGGAAAATATGCTTTGTATTATCTGTTGCATTTCTGGCAGCTGGAGTGATTGGATTTTTTATTCAGAGACAAAAAGGGAAAAATGAAGTGAGATATCTGGGGGCAGGGGTGTTTTTGGCCTGCATAGCCATGTGTTTCCCGGGGATGAGCATCACGGAACAGAAAGGGTTCGCCCTGGTTATGAGCGTTTCGCATAGCATTCGTATGTTTGTTGTTGATACGGGAATATCAGATATTCTGTGTACGCTTTCAGCAGATACATTAGGTGTGCTTTTTTATCCATATAAAATACTGGTTTGCTTACTTTATTTATTAGCCCCGGTATTCACATTAAGTGTAGTATTGCGGTACTTTTCTAATTTTTTTGAATATTTCCGATTATTAACAAGAGGAAAAGATAATTTATATATATTTTCAGAGCTGAATCCGCGGTCGCTGGAAATTGCTTCGAAAATATTTAAGGAATTAAAGAACAGAAATGAGAGAACGGGGATTGTTTTTTGTCGTTCAAATGAAAAAGACGATATAAATACAGAATTAGAAAAAAGTACGAAAGAAATAGGTGCAATACTTATCTCCGCTGAAATGATCCATCTTCAATTGAATAATAAAAAAAGATATATTTCTTATTTTCATATATCGGACAATGATGAAAAGAATGTCGATGATACACTTCAAATGATAGATGATATGACTGGCGATTCCCCGTGGTTGAAATCCGGAAAATTGAATCAGAATAATACGGCGATATATTGTTATACAGTCAGCCCTGAAGCAGAAATTTTGATCGATGCAAAAGATAAAGAAGGTCTTCGGGTAGTGCTTATGGATGAAGTAAGGGATGCAGTATACGAACATCTTTACAGATATCCGCTCTATTCAAAAAAAAGAATGCCAAGGATAATGAAGAAGCAAGATAATAAAAAAGAAAAATTATCTCTCCTGATTGTTGGCTGTGGAAAGACAGGCACAGAGTTTCTGAAGGCTGCAGTCTGGTGTGGACAAATGGATAATTTTCAATTGGATATACATGCGATTGATATAAAAGGAAATCTTATTCGAAAACAAATAAAAAAAGAGTGCCCGGAATTATTTATAGACAGGACAGGATATGAAATTGATATCCATAAAGTAAACATGTTCAGTAACAAAGCGGAAGACTATCTGGATACCCTGTCTGAAATTTGCTATTGTGCAGTATGTCTCGGTGACGATGAAGAAAATATACGTGCGGCCATGTGGCTGAAAAAATATTATTATTATAAGCAACATGAAGTACAGCCATTAATCAGTGCTTACATAAAAAGTGATAAAAAACGTAATGCCCTGTGGAATATGCATGAGAATACGAGAGAAGGCCAACGGTTATATTACGGTATTATTCCTTTTGGAAACAGAGGCATGTATTTTAATAATTGGCATGGAGAGGCTTTTGTTCTGGAATATCTTGGACTTGGCGTACAGGCGCATTATTGGCGATTAAATGAAAATTCCAGCGATGAAGACAGAAAACAAGCCATTGTAGATTTTTATAAAAAGCAGGGAAACAGACGTTCAAGCATTGCCAGCGGTTTACATATTAATTCAAAATTGTGGGAACTTGGTCTGGGAATCATGAGGGTTCCACATAACCTGAAAGAAAAGAGAGAGTTTGACAGATATATCCATCCTGTAGATTTTGAAAAAGAAACGGCCGGGAAACTTGAACCTTTTTATAATCTGGAGCACGAAAGATGGATGGCATATATCCGGACAGAAGGCTGGCGACTGGCAACAGCAGGAGAGGACACTCTGGATGATATAAGAAAATGTTATGAAGGATACTGTAAGCAGTTTAAAAACCAGAATTATATGATGAAACTTCATCCGGCGCTGGTTCCGATAAATCAGCAATCGCCGGAAAAAGCTTCGCTGCAGGAAGTTGACGATATGATTACCGAGGTAAACAAACAAAGAAATCTGAGGGCATATAAACCGCAATATATTCAATCTGATAAGGAACTTGTAAACCACATTGGCGATATTGTCGGGGGCACATGGTGCGGGAACAGCAGAATCAATATACATGGTATCTTTATGCAGGAGGGAGAATGCGTTATATGCAAACTCAACGATATGTTGAAATATTACCAATATCTCGATGAAAAGCAGAATGCAGACAGGACGCCGGAAGAAAATATTATATTGAAGCTGGACATAGAGAGATGTCGTAATGGGTTAGTGTAAACAAAAATATTACATTAGAGCTGATCACAGAGTTTTAAATAAACGCAAAAAACGAAGGAGATTTTTATGAACAATGAGTATTTGAAATGCAAAACGCCGGGCGGGGGAAGCCCCAACGGAAAGTCCAGAGTGTTTTTTACCTGCCATCCGGCGGATTTTGAACGTTCGTTTGAAAAAATATGCGCCGATATTTTTGCTGCCCAGAACTGTGCGGTCTTTT
>ERZ1643246.4758-NODE-4758-length-10458-cov-46.793906_pt1 | contig 10458 bp, 24 predicted proteins | sample MGYA00579265_ERZ1643246 | MGnify/ENA primary metagenome ERZ1643246 (study PRJEB29033, sample SAMEA4952261) | chicken gut metagenome | biome: Broiler Chicken; feature: Gastrointestinal Tract; material: Caecum | place: Ireland | collected 2018 | study: Broiler...
TATTTCATGTGACCTGTTGATGTCATGCAGCCTTTTGATTTCGCCGCATACATCTTGTTTCCGCATTCCGGGCATTGGAATACCCGGATTTTGTATTTATGCTTTTTCATTACATTGCTCTTGATATTCTTAACGCCTCTGCTACATCATTAAGCGTTTCCCCAGCCTCTACTTCTTTGTGAGTCTTATTGTCTATTGCAGACCAATAATATCGCCCTCCCATATACGGATTCATTACACGGCGCAAAGTAACATCAAAGCGTTTTTCAATTTGTTGTTTTGTCATGCTTCACCACCTCAATATTCAGTTTTGTTCTTTCGGAAATTTCAGGCATAACCGCCCTTTATCTTTAGCGAATTGACCTCTGGTGAAGTTTTATCTTTGGTAGAAGTGTTATTTATTTGATACTTTCCTTACATACCATGCACAGCACTGGTTTTCATTCACGCAACACTCATATTCTCTGCAAATTCCAGTTTTTTCATCTGATTTTCTTTCAAAATTGACACATGTTCCGCAGTTTCTACTTTCCACGCCTAATCCTCCGTTTCTTTTTCTTGCTCCCGGCGAACTTGCCTTTCTGCCGCCCGCAGATGAATTGGTTGAAATTTGTTCGGGTCATTCTGTTTCTCCTTTTAAAAGTTCTGGATGGTCGAAAATGTTCCCAATCACTTCACATTCATTCCACATTTCATCCGTGAATTGCTGTTCGTCTATCACAATATCATCAACACACCATCCGACATAATCTTCTTGATACCACTTTACTGTTCCGATAGTGTCAGATACTTCGTGCTTGACAATATCATTCTCCCATATCCGCTTGCCGTTCCTGTCTACCATGCCGGTGTACTGGCAGAGGGTTTCGGGGTCGATTTCATAGTGTTCACCATATCCCTCCATGTCGGTCGTAGTTCCGTCAATGATATAGTGTTTGTCGCATAGTTCACCATAATAATCCGTTTGATGATGGTAACTTCCCTCAACCCACCATTCCTCTTTCGGCAACTCACGCCAGTTCTTCCTCTTTGCACGGAATAATATTTCTCTCATCACTCATCCTCCTCAAACCACTTCTCAATCTCCGCCAGAATCCGTTCCTCCACATCCGATGGGATTCCAAGAGGTTTCCAACGATCAACATCTTCCATTTCAAGAAATCCCGGAGCTTCTGACCTTTGCATGATCTGAAATTCCATAGCTTCAATTACATCAAAAAAGTAATTAGAGGTTTCTGAAGAATATCTATCTATCGATACATTCTCTAAATAAATCCCGACCATTGGTATTCCAGTAACTTTGTTTATCACCACACACAGCTGCTTATCCTGCGGTCTAAACTGCCATTCTCCCCGGAACCATCTGTCGTCCGGGATTTCAATTTCTGCTTTGCTCATTTTCTCTCACTCCCCAAAATATCATCAAGGCATTCGTTGTATCCGATATTTTCTTTGATTATCCTTCCTTTTGCCTCCACGCTTCCTCCAAAGGCTCCAGGAAACATTCCGAACGAACCATGCGTTATTACCTCTGGTCTGTATTCTGGAAGCTCACGTATTTCACACCAATCTGGCCTTGTTTCAAAACTTTCAAGAAATCTCATTGATTTCATGCAATAGTTTCCGTAATCGTCGTCATTCCTAAAAGCAATGCAATCCCTACAACGTTCCGGAACATCCAATACAATAATTCCTTTATTCATTCGATCCCGCCTTTCTCGACAATCTCAATCGCATTTACATAACACCTTACAGCCATGTCCTGCAAATCCATATTGTCGATATCTCCAACTTCATCATATTTTGCCGCCCATTTATCAGCATCATTTTTCCAGTCGGTTAAATCCTCAATCACCTTCTCCTTATCAAAGGCTGTCTCTACTTCCTCCAGAATTACAGAAATATCATCATCCAATGTTCCATCATCTCTTGTATGCCTGTCCACAGATTCAATAACCGCTTTCCGGCTGATTAAATCATCACTCATCCTGTCCACCTGCCTTCCTGTTCCAGTCGTAAATTTTAGGACATCCGCTCGGATGCGCTCCAAGCATTGTAGATGTCAGCACAGGATTTTTGCAGTCTGGATTTTTACAAAACCACGCATCATCATATTCACATCTTGTCCCCAGTTCTCCTGTACCTTTACAACAAATTTCGCTCATCTTCCATTTCCCCCAAATTCTCCCACCGGATAGCCTGTCCACAATTTTCGCAGTGTGGACAAAATTCCTCACCATATCCGCCCTCTCCAGAAACAATCCATCCGCAGTTCGGGCAACAATTATGATTATACTTGTCCTTAACGGGTTTCTTCAGTTTCTGCTTCTCCACCGCTTCCCGGCACTCTTCCACGGTGCCGATATTGCGGTATTGCTCTAATTCTTCACAATCCCTTTCATACGCTTCTCTATTTGTCATTCTCCATCTCTCCTTTCCAGTCGGTATGGTTCTGGTGAAGAATAATATTTATAAGCAATAACATCTTGTAATATTTTCTTTCCATTTTGGTGCATAAAGCATTTGTCAAAACAATCCCATTTTGCTTTTATTGTGTGCCTGAATCCATTAGCGTACTGAATCGTGACCCAAAATCTAAAGTCATGTTCAATGCTGTTAGGTAATCCAAATTTTTCTACTGGAATCCAGCCGTCATTCATGTGCTTGCGGATGATGTTTTCAATTCGCTTTCCAGCATCACATCTGAATTTACTTGCTAAACACGTCACCTTATCGCCATCGTATTGCAGATCGGATATATTATAGTTATTGGCTATATCCAGGTATATATCTTTCAATTCGTCTTTTATCTCTTCCAAAATCTTCTCTAATTGCATGTTACATCTCCTTAATTGCTGTTTAAATTATATTTACCGTATGTGGGATGGTGTCGTTGCACCCATATTTTATTTTTTCATTCCAACATCAAACAGAGAAATTTGGTTATTGTCACGTACATTTGGTTTAACCTCATCGTATTCCCTGATAATTTTTCTTATCGCGCTTATGAAAGGTCTTATACTGATCCCTTCCATTTCACAAACCATTTTTTCAAAATCCAGTTCCTTTTTTAGCCTTATAAGAAATGAACGCCTTGCTTCATCTTCCAATGCCAAAGGGTCAATATATTCTTTTTCAACTTCCTCTGGAATATAAATACTTACAGACAAGGAATAGTCATTTTCTTCTACTGTTTCCAGTGATACCGTTTCTGTTTTACATCCATCTTCAAAAATAATATCTGTAGTAGTCTTATTCTTTTTGAGAACAACAATACACGTTGATATTGAAGTATCTTCAAACGTATTTCCAGGGATATTAACTACTCGATCTATGTAATTATTCTCAACAAACCACTTCCTGATTTTTCCTTCTCTCTGACCTCTATAAAGGATCCCGGGGAATTCCAGTACTACAGCAACGCCATTATCTGAAAGATGGTACAGGATATGCAACATAAAAGCCCAATCCGCTTTTGATGGCGGCGGCAGCGCAGGGGCACGGAAGAAGCGTTCATCATCTTTCAATCCTTCCGGATCCCATTTCACGGAAAACGGGGGATTTGCGACAATGCAGTCAAATTTCATCCCACTGAAGCCATCGTCAAGAAGCGTATCTCCCGCATATCCTTTAAAGTTTGGAATATCTATCAATCCAAGTTGCTCAGCATCTAGCTCCTGCCCGTATTTTTTCACGTTTTCGTGAAATACCCGCAAAAGGTTTCCCGCTCCGCATGTCGGATCATATACGGTTTCCGGTTCAAAATCCACATACGACTTTAATTTTTCGGCCAGTTCCGGGGGCGTGTAAAATATCCCGTTATCTTTAAATTCCTGACGTATATTCTTAATGCTTTTCTGTTTCACGAACCACCATGCCCCTTTTGTTTTTTGCCATTAATACTATGTATCTTATTTCCTGCCTTCATTTCACGCTCTACCTCTCCATCTGTTGGCATATAAACAACTTCTCTGCTTGATACTTCGATTCTCTTCATAAGGATTTCAAAGGCTTTTCGTGCTGATTCAATCGTCTTGTATTTCCCAAGTATTCCTCCCCTTGTAGACGTTCCGGCAACTGCTTTTATTGTATTCCCGTCTGACGCCATATATATATTTACAATATACGAAATATTATAAGCGTCATTGTGTTCTTTATTCACTATAATCAAATACACTCACCTCACATGATCTGCTTTCAAGAAGGGATGTCCATTTTGTTCATCCCTCTATCTCTTCCCGAATCTTCTCTAATTCCTGCATGTCAGTCCTCCCCTAATCAACATAGTCCGTAAATTCTTTCCCGCAACATAAGCATTTCACAGTTTGACACTCTACAATGCCACTCGGAAGAAATTCAAATACAAACTGCTCGCCTGCTGTTGCATGAGACACACATCCAGATTTCCTATGATTTTCCATCCATTTATTGATTCTTTTACTTGTTTCAAACTTCATTTTCCTTCCTCCAACAATCTCTTAAACTTCTCTCTAACAATCGGGCAACACTGTACTTTCGAGAAACTATATTCGCAATTATCTTTGCAGTCATCTTTGCAATATTCATCATATAACCATTCCTGAATCCAATCCCATTGAAACTCATCTTCGCCAGTATAATCTATAAATTCAGCCAGCATGGTAAAGCATGGTTCACACAATTTTCTTACAAAGAACTCTCCGTCAAATTTACCGCTTTCATAGGAATAAGTTTCTCCTGGAATAATTTCTTTTCCGCAGAACTCGCACTTATGAGATTTTCTTGCTTTTGCGTGCTTTTGATTATAGAAATCCATCATTTATCTGCACCTTCCTCCAGAAGCCCTTTAAACTTCTCAAACGCCCTCTGCGACACTTTGTTACTCTGCTTATCCTCTCGTAGCTGGACAGTCAAGTGTTTGTCGATGATATGAGACAGTTCTTTTGCCATGTTCTTCCTGCCTTGCTTCAATCCGTCCATATATCCCTTTGCAGGCTTAAAATCCGCAATCTTGACTTTTCCAACTCCCTGAGAACCGGCGGTTTTGTTCTTCAACGACCATCCTTTTTCAACATAAAGCTGAATGTAATACTGCTCCATTTCATCAAGTTTACTGTCCGGGAAGTTCTTGCACCCCACATTCCAACCTGTCGGGTTATCCTCGCTGTACAGTTTATGCTTTTTAAGTGATAAATCTATCCACTGCGAGTATCCAACCAAGTGCTGACATAACCTTGTAAGTATTCCGGCACTCTCCTTTGACTGACCGATATAGGCGTATTTAAAACCGTCCTCCTCACGAGTGAGGAAATAGATACCGCCGTGATCGTTTAATTCTGGATTGAGTTTTAGAAGCCGTTTTCTATTCTCCGCTTCAATAGCTTTCGCCCTCGCTATGTTCTTTCTGGTGTTGCTAATGATAATCACCCCAATCTAATTTTCTTCCGCAACGGTTACAAAAGTTGTTCAAGCCCATATATCCATGATGAACCATGCTGCTCTTGAACATAACTTCTGGATTGTCACTGTCGCATTTCGGGTCTACGTCATTATCGGTAAATTCAATGATATGTAGTCCACAATCCGGGCAGATACAAGCGTATACATTTACATCATGGAAAGGGTCATATCCAATATCTTCAAATTTTACTTTCATTGGTTTCCATTTTTCTTCTGGCCTGCTAATTGGTATCACTTCCTTTTCAATTCCTCTGGAAACTCCTGTATCAGCGGTTCTCCCCAAATATCCAAAAGGCTGGATTTCATAAACACAGCTGTTCCATTTTCCTTACACTCATTTACAATATCTTCAATCCATTTTCTTTCTGGTACGACTTTATTCTCTCTGCGTCCTGTTTCTGCTCCGATAATTACCCATTCCACGCCTTTGATATGGAATTCTTTGAATGGTCTTAATAATGGCTCAATGCTAATAAACGTTTTGACTGAATGATGTGTTGTGAAATCGCACTCATGCCCCATCGGACCGGTCTGCGACCATCCAAACCACATATTCGGTGGCATGTACCTGTCAAGAACTTTTTCATACCGTTTCGGATTTTTGGTAAGAAACAGATAATTATGCTGCGGCGCATTATCGCAAGCCTTAAATACTTCTTCTATCCATTCATCCGGCACCCACTCACCGAAAAGGTCTGCCATGCTGCACACAAAGATATTTCTGCCTTTCTTGTTCTGATATTCATTTAATCGGTATTTATGGAATGTCGGCTCAAAGTTAAATGGGTATGGCGTTTTCTTCCCAGTTTCGGTAACTACTGCCGATTCCTCTAATTCGTGAATATTTCCTACCGGATGACCACCGTAAAAACTGTGGCACTGGTCTTTTGTTCCGAACCTATTTGCAATTCTTCTGGCATAACAGTATTCACACCCATGCAAGCATCCTGTTACGGGAGACCATGTAGAATCGCACCAATCTATTTTTGTTTTATTCATTATTGTTCACCTCGTATGAATTTCTTCCACTCAACAGGGCGGCGTTAAAGTTCCTCATTTAACTGCTCGACAAATTTCTTTGCCGCAAGGTTCTTCATATGTCTGCTCGCTCTGTTTACAATCAGATCAACGATCCGCTCCTTATCCTTGTAAATAATTTCACGGATACATTCTGCCGTCACCCTGTCCACTGTTCTTCTATCCGAGGAATAATCCCTGTAATACTGATTTGCAATTACATCAATCAGTCTATCCTTGATTTCCTCATCTGGAATTTCTATCGTAATTTTCATTTCTCATATCCTCTCTCATATATCGGTCGTTTCGCAGAATACCTAATTATCAAGGTTCCGTCCTCTTTGTTGAAATTTATGGATGATACCCATTTCCACTCTATCCTGCGAAGCTTGTCCCACGGAATATTTTTCATTTTCATAGGCTTTGTGAATACTTTATGGCAATCATCTTCATCCATATCGCCGAACATAACCCATTCGGCATGTATGTAGCGTAATGCTTCAATTACTCTCATATTCCTCCCTCTCCCACAATTCCTTCATCCTCTGCAAAAGCTCAATCATCCTGTCAATCGCTTCTTTATTGCAGAAGTGAAGCTGTGCATATTGATGTGTCATGTCCTCGTCCAGTATGTACAAGTCATATCCCGAACCGAGTTTGCTCTTTATTCCTATTCCCTGCTTGTTCGGCGGTGTCATGCCGAGGATTATGGGATATTGATTATTTCTTGCCATGATGCACCTCGTCGATTAAGTATTGCCGTATAAACCTGTTTGCGTACTGTGGATGTATCATTGACCTGGCTTGTTTTATGGTCTTTGCCCCGATTTTATCCGCATCTTCTTTTGTCATAAGCCTAATCCTATCGCTTGAGTCAAAATCAAAGTGTTCCAAAGGTTCAAATACAAGGTTGTTTTTTGGCTCAATATTCAAGAACCAATATTGAGTTGGCTTCTTAAAATAATCGCCGTTTATTCTCCTATCTCTGTCTATAATCGACGGCGGAAAACACCAATATCGCCTTAAAAAATGCTCTTCCGAATATGGATTTTCCATGACAAGTTTCAATCCCTTATCCATGCAGACAATAAACATCTTGTTTACAAGGTCATACATGTGCTTGACTTCGCTTAACAATTTCATGTCATGCTCCATCTTCTGCCGAATGCTCCAGCTTTCCATTCCGTGTTTCTGCCCTCTAAACGATAACATTATCTGATTTTCAAATCTTACGCATGGGAAAAACGCCAGTATCAAATCATCTTTCGTTATCCGGTCAAAGATACTCTCTTTCCCTCCATATGCTGTTTCTATTTCAGCGAATAAGTCTATCACATAATCCGTCTGTCCGAAGGCATTTTGAATGTCGTAATCATAGGCTTCGTAACCTAACTTTTTGAACTTATTCTTAAATGTCCCGGACTGCTCAAATAAGCAATGCACTATCATTCGTCTCTCCCCTCATAATCCACGCACACATCCGAATAATCCGTTTCCAATGCGTAATACTCCGACTCTCCATTATTGCAAAACCAGTCGCCTTCGCATGGCAAATGCATCCATAGCGGAATATCTGGTCTAACATGGTATTTGCAGGTTCCGCAACATTTTTCATTCATACTTCTTCATCTCCGTTCTCAATTGCCTCAATCAGTGATGTTTCATCTAAAAACAGTTCCAAATCCCCGTCATAACACAATGGGAATATGGGGCCATTTGGTCCACCACTTACTCCGTGTGAGCAAACATCATCATGCCTGCAATACTTGCACAACTCATCTCCGTCGTGTTCATTGACCCATTTTTCAACTCTTCCATCCATATCACATCCTCCCTTCTATTTCATTCAGACAATCGTTCCAACCTTTTCTCTGATTGTATTCATCTTCTACAATACAAATTGATTTAGAACACATCTTTCTTTCTGGAATTGGTCTTATAGGGCAAGAGCCAAGCCTTTTAGTTTCTCTCACATCCGCTGTATAACCTTTATACTCAAAAGGGCATTCAAAACTATATCTGTCGCCATAGGAATTTTGCTCATATACTTCAACGGGGCAATCGGCGCATCTTTTTGGTATTTCATCCAAAACAATAATTCCTTTCACCATTTCATCACCCCACCCCCCTACGAGAATGGCAACTCATCGTCTATCCCGTCCGGCACATTCATAAAGCCGTCATAGTTGCTTGGTGTTGGTTCTGGTGCAGGCTGTGTATTCTGGTTCTGCGTAATCCCGCCCTCTGACCTGGTGTCGACAAAACTGAACGAGTCCACAATAAAGCCAACCGTATTCACTTTCTGGCCATCCTTATTTGTGTACTCTTCCTGCTGTGCATGGCATCGAACTACAATCCGGCTTCCTTTTCTGAAAAACCGTTCAATGTTCTCTGCGGTCTTTGAAAAAGCTGTCATGTTCAGAAAGTCCGCTTTCTTATCCTGGTTCTGATACTGGCGGTTCACTGCGATTGAAAACCTTGCTACCGCCATTTGATTTGCTGTATATCTTAATTCAATATCTTTAGAAATCCTCCCGTAAAACACGCATTCGTTCAATTACTTTCCCTCCATTTCTTTCAACGCTTTTGCTGCATCTTCTATATCTAAGAAAAACGTCTTTCCGAAATCATCAAATGCTTCGTAGCATTTTTCTCCGTCATCAGTAATAATCTTTACCACCCATTTATTGCGCCGTGGAGAATATTCAAATCCATCCACTGTTCCAGTATAAATTTTGTTCTGAAAATCAATCGGTATGTAAACTTTATCTCCGATATTACATTTTGGGAGAATTACCAATCTCCCTTCTTCCTCTGCGGTTTCGTATTCTGCCAGCTTCTTTACGCATTCATTCTTCCAATCATTAGGCTTATCGCACCTACTACACTCACATTCCCACCTGTTTGGATTTCCTATCTGACGATCAACCTTACAACTACTGCATGGATTTTTATTTGATAACCGTTCTGTCACTTGCTCCACCTCCCGTATAAGTCGTTTTGTTGTCCACTCTCGTGTCACAAATATCTTCTGAATATCCGCAAAAACAAGAATAAATAGTAAATGCTTTCCCGTATACATATCTTAAATGTGGCGTCATATACCGCCCGCATTTCGGGCATTTCTTGAAATAATCCATTATTGTTTTCCCATTTCCTTGCGCACCCTATGTCGTTTCAAAACTATAGCTTTCATTGACCTATGTATTTTTTCTGAAAGCTCATAATCCGTAATAGTTTCATCAAACAGCATTTGGATTTCATTTTCTGTCCAAGGTCTCGGAGGATATACAGCTGTACGACTGTAATATTTTTTGTTATAACTTGTAACGGTTTTTCTCCACTTATCTATATTAGAATAACCCTGTTTTCTATATGACATTTCCCCTCCTTAATCTAAACTCCATTCTGGCGTTTCTTCCGGTTCAATATCGTCTTCATACTCGCTTTCTGTATCAATCTCGATATCCACAAATCCACGTTTCAAAGTCATAAGGAAGATATCGAACTGGCTCAAATTCCTCAAAGAATTGATGTCACAGAAAGTATTTATTTCATAAGAGATATTCCAGTTTCTATCGGTTTTATTACGATACAACCGAAGTTCCCTGCTCAACTCTTTGTCCGCGTCACACCAGAATTTCACGCTGCACCATTCAGATGAAGCAAACCACCTATCCTCATGCTCGACCTCCATTTCTGCGGTGACGTGTTCATAATACGGTTCGCTATCGTCACAACGCGCTTCAAGTCCAGTTGTGTCAATATCATGTGCCACATACTCACAATATTTCTGGAAGATAGTGGACAGCTTAATAACCTCTTCTCCCGGCTCTACCATAAGTGCCTTAAAGTTATCTAAAATCTCCTTGTTGTCTGCAAGTGATGTATGATTGATAATCTCCGTCAAAATGCTGTCCAGTTTCACTATGTACTGGTTAAAGTCATGTCGCTCGATTACTGGAACAATCACTTCTTTTACCTTTTCATCAATCATTTTCT
>ERZ1643246.4761-NODE-4761-length-10457-cov-6.195924_pt1 | contig 10457 bp, 11 predicted proteins | sample MGYA00579265_ERZ1643246 | MGnify/ENA primary metagenome ERZ1643246 (study PRJEB29033, sample SAMEA4952261) | chicken gut metagenome | biome: Broiler Chicken; feature: Gastrointestinal Tract; material: Caecum | place: Ireland | collected 2018 | study: Broiler...
GAGCATGGTCAAAGGCACCGCCCGCAGCATGGGCGTCACCGTCGAAGAGTAAATATAAGGAGACAAGTGGGAGAGAGGGCTTTCCTCTCGTATGTACCACAAGGAGGTAAATAATGAAATACGGGAAAAAATATGCCGACAGCCTGAAGGCATACGATCATTCCAAAGCATACGACGTCGACGAGGCGATGGGCATCGTGATCGACACCGCGAAGGCGAAGTTCGACGAAACCGTCGAGCTGCACGTCCGTCTCGGCGTGGATCCCCGCCAGGCGGATCAGCAGGTTCGCGGCGTGCTCGTTCTGCCCAACGGCACAGGCAAATCCAAAACGGTGCTCGTCATCGCGAAGGGCGAGCGTGCAGACGCGGCGCAGGCCGCCGGCGCAGACTTTGTCGGCGCGGAAGAAATGATCCAGAAGATCCAGACGGAGAACTGGTTCGGTTTCGACGTCGTCATCACCACGCCCGACATGATGGGCGTCGTCGGCCGCATCGGTAAACTGCTCGGCCCGAAGGGCCTCATGCCGAACCCGAAGTCCGGCACGGTCACGATGGACGTCGCCAAAGCGATAGCAGAGGTCAAAGCAGGTAAAGTCGAGTACCGTCTCGACAAGACGGCGATCATTCACTGCCCCATCGGCAAAAAGAGCTTCGGCAAAGAAAAGCTGACCGAAAACTTCAACGCGCTGATGGACGCCATCGTCAAGGCGAAGCCTTCGGCGGCGAAAGGGCAGTACATCCGCAGCGTTGCCGTCGCCAGCACGATGGGCCCCGGCGTCAAGATCAACTACAACCGCGGCTGATTTTTTGAGATCGCCGTAAAAAACGGTTGACAGATCGCCGCAAGTCGGCTATAATGTAACGGAAAACCGAATACCGATTGCCGCAGAAGGCAGGCACCGCAAGGTTCAATGGCACGCGCCGCCCGCTCAGGCGATAAGTTCAACTGTTTTGCTTATGTTTTGCAATGCAAGTCCTTATGCCTGCGGCATGAGGACTTTTGTTTTGAAGGAGCAGTCCTTCGCTCCCCGCGGATCGGTTCGCGCGGGTAAAACGATCACAGGAGGTAAACAATGTCGGCTAATTTAGAGGCAAAAAAGCAAGTCGTCGAAGAGATCAAGCAGAAGATCCAAAACAGCAAGTCGGTCGTCTTCGTCGATTATAAAGGGCTGACCGTCGCAGAAGTTTCCGATCTGCGCAACAAGTTCCGTGCTGCCGGCGTCGAGTACAAGGTTTACAAAAACACCCTTGTGCGCAAGGCGTTCAACGAGCTGGGCGTCACCGATTTCGACGCCGATCTCAACGGCCCCACGGCGACCGCCTTCAGCCCCGATGAGACCGCTGCCGCAAAGATTTTTGCGGAAGCAGTCAAAGCGATGCCCGAAAAGATCATTCCGAAGAGTGCATACGTCGATAACGCCTATGTAGACGCAAAGGGCGTCAAGGCGCTCGCGGATATGCCTTCGAGGGAAGAACTCATCGCAAAGATGCTCGGCTCCATGCAGGCACCCATCGCGAACTTCGCGGGAGTGCTCTCCGCCATGCTTCGCGGCGTGGTCGTGGCTCTCAACGCCATCGCGGAGAAGAAGGGCGCATAACCGCCCGCAGCTGCGGGTCTCCCGCCGCCGGCGCCGCGGCGTAAAAAGCGGCAAAAAAATTTCCATTAAAAAATAAATCGGAGGAATTTCAAAAATGGCTGATATCGCTAAGTTCATTGAAGAGATCAAAGGTATGACGGTTGTCGAGCTGAACGAGCTCGTCAAGGCTCTCGAAGAGGAGTTCGGCGTCAGCGCCGCTGCTCCCGTCGCGGTCGCCGCTGCTCCCGCTGCCGGCGCTGCCGCTCCCGCGGAAGAGGAGAAGACCGAGTTCGACGTCAAGCTCAAAGACATCGGCGCAAAGAAGATCGAGGTCATCAAGGCTGTCCGTGAGTTCACTTCCCTCGGCCTTGCCGAAGCGAAGGCTCTCGTCGAGTCCCTCGGCACCATCAAAGAGGGCGTTCCGAAGGACGAAGCGCAGAAGATCGTTGACCGCATGAAGGAAGCCGGCGCTACCGCGGTCATGGAGTAATTGTTTTAAAGAACGGTATTTGTTATTAGCACAGAAGAAGCCTCGTAGTAATGCGTAAGCGTTAACTGCGAAGGCTTCTTTTTTGTTGAAAATCTTTTCATTATAAACGATTGAAAGGCTTGACAGTTAAAACTTTATCTGCTATAATGAAAATGTAATAAAATTACAAAAAATGAAAAAAATTATAAAAATGAGGAGGAAATACCAATGTGGCAGATAATTTGAGGGGAAGATAGAAAAAATATAATTATAAGGAGGAATAAACATGAAAAAAGTTTGTACATTTAATATTTATAAAGTAATAGCTCTTTTTTTAGTTGTTTGCTTCTTTTTATTAATGATTTTAGGATATAGTGCGGGAATAAAGGTGCTAGCCCAAGACGCTGGATTTAATATTGTACAAGTTACAGATGGCAATGTTGAAACATTTAGATTAAATAACATTTTTGCATTAAAGGCTACATCGACTAAAACGAAAACTAATATAAACCCGTTGGATACTTTCTCTTTAGAACATCCAAAAGGATTTAATGTTGAGATGGCTCAAGAAAGTAATTATGTTGTTTATCAAAAGCAAACATTAGCAGCAGATTCAGACTCTTGGAGTGATAGTGAAGGATATTTGACAATATATACTACTGCATATCATAGGGGGTATACACCGACAGGAAATGCCCGATATCAGATAACAGCAGAAATTGATTTCCATAAAACTTTTATTATGCGAAATGAAGAACAGCTAATTCTGAATCATTCAGCAGCGGGCGTTTTTGATTCTACAGGATCAGAATGGGGAACTATGTCATATCATGCTTCGTTGCATAATCATAGTGCCTTTGTTAATCCGCCTATTGATAAAGAAGAAGATGTCACTTTAAATATAACTCCAGATTATTCGCAAGCAAGCGGTGTTTGCTTTAAATTTGAATGGCCAGAGGATTTGAGGCAATTCAATAATGCAGGTGGGGCTTTAAAAGTAGACATTAGAAATGTTTATACGGATTGGTATCTAACAGCAAATTATTATGTGATTGCTACAAATGATACAAATGTAGCGGTAAGCTATATACATAATGAAAAAATAACAGGAGGCGCGTTAAGTGTTAGTTTTGGTGCATATGGTATAAGTGCAAACATAAATATTGATGGTACAAATACTCCTTATTATGCACGTCCAATTCTGATATATAACATATGATTGTTTATAGTAAGACAACAAAACCTATAAGTAAAATAGCTTTTCTTTTATTTATACTAATAGATAGTTGTTGTTTATTCTTTTTGCCGATTGCTTGGATAAAAAGCGATGCTATTTTTTCGTATGTGACCTTGTGGGATATGATATGGCAGCAATCAGTTTATGTGCTTCCGAACGTAATGTTAGCTGCGCATTATTCAATAGATGTTTTGTTGCCGTATATTATCTTTTCAATGGCTATGATTATTAATTTAATCAGTATGGAAAAGAAAGGGAGAATAATATTTTCGTTGCTATGTGTAGTTGTTTCTTTTATACAATTATGTTTAGTGGACAAAGTAACTCTTTCGATTTTCATATTTGATGAAGGAGGTAGCTTTTATTTTAACAATGAAAGTTGGATTTTTGTATATATTATTTTATATTTAAGTGTGTTAATTTTCCTGCTTTATAATTTATTTAGACCGAAATATAAGAATAAATAAAATTACACTTTACTTTTCCCCCCGCCTTACAGGGCGGGGGCTTTTCTTCCTCAAAAAATTTTGTCGGAAAATTTATATAAATTTTTTTGAAAAAGTTTCTTCAAACGCTTGACTTATAATTTGAAAGTGGTATAATATTAGCAGACTTGAAAGAAGAGTGCTAACACTCATATGGAAAGTCTGCCAATATAAGGAGATGATCATTATGAAAAATGAATTGAGCAGAAGGAACGATTTTGATTTCTTTGACGAAGCGATGCACGATTTCTTCCCCGCTTTTTACGGCGGCAGGCATACGCAGAAGTATATGCGCACCGACATCAAGGAAACGGAAGACAGCTATGTGATGGAAGTGGAGATGCCGGGCGTCGACAAGAAGGATATCCACATCGACCTCAAAGACGGCTATCTGAACATTTCCGTCAACAAGAGCGAAAAGAACGACGGCGGCAAGAAGGATAACTACATCCACCGCGAGCGCAGTTTTTCCTGCAGCCGCAGCTACTACGTCGGCGATATCTCTAAGGAAGACATCAGGGCGAAGTATGAAAACGGCATGCTGAACGTCACTCTTCCGAAGGAAGTTCAGAAAAAAGAGGAACAGCACCGCATCGAGATCGAATAACTCCTTGCGTATAAAAAAGGGGAGCGCACCGGAAGGTGCGCTCCCTTTTTATATCCCCGCGGCGATGCGCGCGTTGTACAGGCGGCGTATTTCGTCTATCTGGTCGGTATATTCAAAATCTTTGTGGTACACGATATTCACTTCGCGGACGATGCTTAAATTTTCGATGGGCACGACGACGAGATTTCCCTTCTTGATCTCCTGCGTGCAAACGCTCTGCGAAAGCACCGTGCTGCCGAATCCGTGGCTGACGAGCTGTTTGATGGTCGCAATGTTGTCCACCTCCAGCACCACGTTGTAATTGGAGATATTGTCGTTCAGGCTTTCCAGGCACGCCTCGAAGAGCGCGCGCGTGCTGCTCCCTTTGGTGCGCAGGATGAGCCTCTGTTTCTGCAGCCTGCTCATGCTGATCATGCTCTTGTTCGCGAGCGGGTCGTTTTTCCCCACCACATAAACGAGATAGTCGGTGGAGAGGAGTATATGGCTGAACCGGCTGTCCGTGTTCGCGACGCCGCTGACGATGATGAGGTCGACCTCGTAAAGTTTGAGTTTATTATAAAGATTTTTTATGGTGTCTGAAATAATTCTTATATGTGTGCCCTTGTTTTTCATGCTGTACTCGGCGAGCACTTCGGAGATGACGCTGAACTCGATGGTCTGCGTCACGCCGATCACGAGCTGGCGCGCCTGCGTCTTTGCGCCCTTCACTTCCTCGACGAGCGTATTGTAGAGGTTGGCGATCCTGTTCGCATATTTCAGCACAATCTCGCCCGTATTCGTCAGTTTTATGCCGTTTTCGGCGCGGACATACAGTTTTGTCCCCAATTCCTGCTCCAATGCGCGGATATGCTGGCTGGCGGCAGGCTGGGTCAGATTGAGTTTTTTTGCGGCGGCGGAAACGTTCCCCGTCTCCGCAACGGCGAGGAACGTGTACAGTTTATTGCTCAACAACTCTCTTACCTCCGGGCGGCATTATAAGAATTTTTTATAACATTCAAGAAAATTCTGATTTGACATTATGCCTTTTTGCCCATATAATAATCTCATTATATAACACAAAATTTGTTCTGTCAACAGGCAGGAGCAAAAAAAGAGGGGCAAATGACAGACGAACTCATCTGGCTCGCGCGCATTGCCTATGCCGTGGCGCTCGGGTTTGCCATCGGTTTCGAGCGCAAGCTGCGCTTCAAAGAGGCGGGCATCCGCACGCACACCATCGTATGCGCGGGTTCGGCGCTCATCATGGTCGTATCCAAATACGCCTTTTCAGACATCGCGGAATACGATGCGTCCCGCGTCGCCGCGCAGATCGTGTCGGGCATCGGTTTTCTGGGCGCCGGCATGATCATCTACCGCAAGCAGGTCGTGCACGGCCTGACCACCGCGGCGGGCGTGTGGGCGACCGCGGGCGTCGGCATGGCGGCAGGGGGCGGGCTGTACATCGTCGCGGCAGGCGCCACCGCCGTCCTCATCATCGTACAGTGTATCCTTCATATGCGCTGCAAGCTGTTCAGCACCAAAAAATATGTGCGCCTCAAAGTCATCTTTGAGGAAGAAGACGGCGAAAACGCCCGCAAGGTCATCGGGCTGTTCGGCGTCGAGCGGTTCAACCGCCTGAACGTCGAGCGCAAAGACGGCAAGACCGTCTGCGTCGGCGTCGTCACCACGGACAAAGACATCTACGCCGGCGAACTTACCAGGCTGATGGCGCAGAACGGTTTCATCCGCGAGATCGAGCGCTGCGACGACGAATGAACGGCCTTCTTTTTTTGGGGCGGTTGTAATAAATTTGTAATAAATGTGAAAAAAATGTATAAAAAATTTTCGGCAAAGTATTGAAATTTCGTCAAAGCTGTGATACAATGGAGAAAATCAAAAGAAATTTGCCGGAAAAAACCCGCAAAAAGGGGATCCCCTTTTACACGCCGTCGGCGTGTAAACAATGATTGACGGCAGTCGCGCCGCAGGGCGCGCGGGGAGTTACGAAAGATGATCTGTCTGGGGCAAAATTTCCGGTTCGGCTTTTACGACGTGCCGCCGCGCGAGCGGCTGCGCGCCATCCGCGCGGCCGGGTTCGACGCGGTGATGTTCTGGTGGGGCAACGAGTTCGACGCCACCGACGGAGACAAGCACGAACGTATGCGCGCTGCGCTCGGGCTGGGGCTGAAAGTAAATACGCTGCATTTTCCTTCCACCCATGCGGATTACCTGTGGCGGGAAGAGCTGTGCGAGGGCTACGCCGATCTGATCATAGAAGCGTTGGAAGACTGCGCCCGTTACGGCGCCGAAAATCTCGTGCTGCACACGACGCGCGCGCTCATCACGCCGCCGTACAACGATGCGGGGCTGAACGCGCTGGGCAGGGCGGTCGCGGCGGCGGAGAGGCTCGGCGTCAACATAGCGGCGGAAAACACCCGTTTTCCCGCATATAACGGCTATATTTATAAAAATATCCCCTCCGGACGCCTCACGCTCTGTTACGACACGGGGCACGAGCACTGTTACACGAAGGAGAAGAACATCCTCGATCTGTTCGGCGACAGGCTCACCACCACGCACATCCACGACAATGACGGCAGCAGCGACCAGCATCATCTGATGGGGGAGGGGAACATAGATTTCGCGCCCGTGTTCGGGCGCCTGGCGCGGATGGGCGTAAAGTACTACAATCTCGAATCGTACTGCAACGAAACGAGCCGGTATTACGGAAAGCTGACCATGCAGGAATTTCTTTCCCTGTCCTACCGCACGCTGACGGAAAAACTTGATTTTAGCCGCGCTCTTTCTCATCGCGGTTGAAATAAAAAAATCTACGGATAAGGAGATTCAGGAAAAATGAGAAAGTTGTTGTCTGTATTGCTCGCCGCGGCGTTCATGCTGTCGGCTGTCGGCCTTCTCGCCGCCTGCGGCGGAGGCGGCGGTGATGAACAGGCTGATGCGGTTGCCGATAAAGTTGCTGCCGCACAGAATATGACCGACGAAGAACTGATCGCGCTCGCGAAGGAAGAGAGCGGCAAGTTCATTGCGTATGGTAACTCTTCCCGTATCGTCGATGCGATGAACGGGTTTGTCACCAAGTACGGGACGCAGATCGGCCTGTCGTCTTCCAATGCGACCGCGTCCAAACTCGACGATTCCAGTATTTATCAGACCATTACGACAGAGGCTACAGCCGTAGACAAATCGTCCGCCGCGTCCATGGTACTCGTGCAGGACAGCGCTACGCTTTCGCAGTACCGCGAACAGACCACGCTGCTCACCAACTATATCCCCAAGGGGATGGATGAAGTGATGGGCGAGAACGACATGGTCCCTCTGGCGCATCAGTACATCAATAAGCTGTTCATCTGGAACAATACGGGCAGCGAAGTTCCTTCCTTCACCAATGTCTGGGAGCTTACCGAGGAGAAATATAGAGATGAAAAAGGTGAAGGCAAGATATTCTTTAAGAGCCCTACGTCCGAGCAGGTCAACATGAACTTCCTCATCATGCTCACCAGCGACGAGTGGTCGGGCAAACTGGAGACCGCATATAAGGCATGGAACGACAATGCCGCAGCTACCGACGTCGGCGAAGGCAAAACGTATCCGACGTACGGCCATAAGTGGATCACCGAATTTTTGACTAACTGCAATTTCAAAATCAACAGCGATACGAAGATTGCGCAGAACCTTTCCGCTAAGGAAAATGACGATAAAGTGGGGCTGTTTGTTCTCTCCAAGCTGCGTGACTCTTCCGTCGTTGCGGACAACCTGCAGGTCGCCGCATGGGCGAACAAGACGGACGAAACATATACCAGGATCGAGCCGTTTGCAGGCTTTATGTATGCGCTGTATGCACAGCTCGTCACCAACGGGCCTCGTCCTTATACCGCGATGCTGTTCGTCAACTATCTGATGACCGAAGAGGGCTTCTCTCCCTGGGCTTCGATGGGCGGCTATTCCGCGAACAGCTCTATTCCCGTGACCGATGGCGACAGCGAACTGTCCTTCTGGCGCGACACTCTCGTCTTCGAAGACGGCGCGTATATCAAGAGCATTAAACCGGAAATGGTAGATTACATCAACAAGATCCTCGGATGATGTATCTGTAACGAAAAGCGGATCGGGGAGCGGCTCGTCCTCTCCCCGATTTTCCGAGTTTACCTGTAAGGAGGAAGAATGAATACAGATAATACGGAAAAAACCGAAGCGACAGGGGGCGAGATCGGTACTTTCAAAAAGGTGCTCAACGCGGTCAAGAGATTTTTTCTCAACCCTGCGAACGTGATCCTCGTGGTCTTTCTGCTCGTTCTGGCGTTCATGATCTTTTATCCGCTGTTCACCCTCATTGTCAGTACCTTTTCCGTCAGTTCCATTCAGGAAACCGCATACGGCGTCATGATGGGGCAGACGACGGGGCTTTGGTGGCAGCGTCTCTTTGCGTCGGATGTGAGTACGGTATACTTCTGGAAGCCGCTGCTCAATTCCATTCTCATGTCTATTCTGGCGAGCGTTATCGCCATCGTATACGGCGGGATCGTCGCCTTTTTCATCACCCGCACCAACATGAAGGGCAAGAAGATCATCTCTTCCATCTTCGTGTTCCCGTACATTATGCCGAGCTGGACGCTTGCGACCTTCTGGCAGAATTTCTGGCAGAACCCGAACATCGGTACGGGCAGGGGCGGGATGCTGTATAACATTACGGGGCTCTGTGTGCCGGAAGGGTTCGTCTACGGGCTGGTGCCCTGCGCGGTCGTGCTCGGGCTGCATTATGCTCCCTTCGCCTATATCCTCATCGGCGGCATCCTGCGCAACATGGACGCCAACCTCGAAGAGGCGGCGACCATGCTCAAGGCCTCCCGCGCCAAGATCATCTACCGCATCACGCTCCCCATCGTGCTGCCCGCGCTGGTGTCCACCTTCCTGCTCGTGTTTGCGAGCTCGATGAGCGCCTATGCCGTGCCGCAGTACATCGGCGGGACCATGAAAGTGCTCACCACTTACATGAAGAGCTTCATCAACAGCGGCTATTACGGTCAGGGATATATCATGGCGATCGTCATGATCGTATTCGGCGTCGCGATCCTGTTGGTCAACCAGTATGTGACGGGCAAGCGCAAATCTTTCACGACGGTTTCCGGAAAGTCCGGGCAGGTCTCCTACATCAACCTGTCTGCAGGCAAGTATATCGTGGGGGTCGTCATCATTCTCATCAGCCTGTTCTGCTCCGTTCTGCCGCTCATCACGTTTGCGCTGGAATCCTGCTGCGTGGTCGCGGGCGATTACAGCACGCTCACGCTGCAATACTGGATCTCCTCGACGCCTACGGATGCGAACAACGGCCTTGTCGGTATTTTCCATGAAAAACAGGTCTGGCGTGCGTTCGGCAACAGTCTGCTCCTCTCGTTCCTGTGTGCGATCATTGCGGGCAGCAGCGGGGTGCTGATCGGCTATGCGGTCGCGCGCAAGCGCGGCACACGGCTGGCACGCTCTGTCGACAGCCTCGCGTTCCTGCCTTATCTCATGCCTTCGATGGCTTTGGGCGCCGCATTCCTGACCATGGCGTTCACATTCGGGCTGGGAAGAGCATTCATCGTGCTGGTGCTCGTCGGTTCCGTCAAATATCTCCCGTTCGCCTCGCGCAGCGGCATCAACGCGATGCTGCAGCTCTCCGGCGAGATAGAGGAGGCGGCGGTCATCGTCGGCGTGCCGTGGTGGAAGCGCATGGTGCGCATCATCTTCCCGATCCAGAAGTCCACCTTCATATCCGGCTACCTGCTGCCGTTCACGTCCTGTATGCGCGAGCTCTCGCTCTTCGTCCTGCTCTCCGCAGGTTCCACGACGCTGCTCGCGACCCTGCTCGACAACTGGACGCTTTGGTGGCCGCAGTCGGCGAACGCGCTCAATCTTCTCATCATCGTCACCGTGCTCGTCATCAATTTTGCGGTGAACAAGCTCACGGGTGCATCCATTGACAAGGGCGTCGGAGGTTAAGAAAAATGCCTGAGATCATTCTGAAAAACGTAACCAAACGCTGGGGCGACTTCGTCGGCGTCGATCATCTGAACATGACGATAGAAGACCGCGCCTTCATCAC
>ERZ1643246.4762-NODE-4762-length-10455-cov-217.411538_pt1 | contig 10455 bp, 7 predicted proteins | sample MGYA00579265_ERZ1643246 | MGnify/ENA primary metagenome ERZ1643246 (study PRJEB29033, sample SAMEA4952261) | chicken gut metagenome | biome: Broiler Chicken; feature: Gastrointestinal Tract; material: Caecum | place: Ireland | collected 2018 | study: Broiler...
TCTGCTGGCCAGAAAGTAGGGGCCCGGCGCGGCCTGAGCGCGTCGAAGGAATAAATCAGAAATTTAAGAAAAAGGCACAGAAGGACAAAAAAGCCCCGGGCGGCATCGCCCAAAATGACACATCGAGCGCGTCGAAGGAATAAACTATAAGTTTAAAGAAAGGAAAGGGGATAACAAAAGCCCCGGGCGGCATAGCCCAAAATCCCCCCGCCCCCGCCCCTGCGTCAAAAGGGAAAAGTAAGATTTTTAAAAAGACGCAAAAGAGGTAACAAGGCACAGACAAACCCAAAACCTTCTATATATAAAGGAAAAGGAAAAAGGGGCCGATCGCCCCCCAAATAGATCTATCGAAACGCCGGAGCCGCTGCCCCGGGAAATCATCTCCCCCGGCACAGCGGCTCCATTGTCTTCATTTGTGCGCAAATACAAGCATTACTTGTCCTCTCTGGAAGCCATCCCCCGGTGCGCGTTGAGCATCTCGACGAGGGCAAAAACCAGCGACTGCTCTTCCGGCGTCAGGTTCTGGAACGCCTCTTCATCTCGAGGATATTCTTCCCTGGAATTCGGCTCAAAATTCAGTTTTTTCCCATCTGGTCTTCAATTTCAGCCAGAATGGTGCTCGGATGCACGTCCATTGCTTCGGAAATGCGATAAAACGTTTCCAAAGTAGGCCGTCTCGTACCACGCTCAATCGCGCTCAAATGCGTGCGCCCGATGTCCGCCAGGCCGGACACGACTTCCTGCGAAAGTTTGCGCTCTTCCCGGAATTTCTGTATCACGCGCCCGACGACGATTGGATCCAACATGTTTGTTCGCCTCCTTTCACAAAATAGTTTAAAAATTTCTCCGAACTTTTTTGCGTACATATGTTGTCAAATGCGCACAAGTGTGCTATAATGAACTCAACATAGCGCAGAGATGCAAATACGGAGCGGGTAGGGAGACCCCCACACCCAGGAAGATCTGCAAAGCAATACAAGTTTTCCTAAGCTCCACCGCGCTTATCCACACAATTGTTTTAAGGAGGACAAAAAAATGAACAAGAAAGTAAGCAAGACGCTTGCGGCTGTTCTCTCCGCTGCGATGGCGGCGAGTGCGTTCGCGATGAGCACTGGTGCTGCTTTTGCGGCAGATAGTGCGACCGAGAATACCGTCAATGCAACGTCGGAGTCGGTTGCAATCACAACTGACACAAATGGTTGGAGTGACTATAATCTCGTAAGAAATTATCAGGACCTTCAATCCTATGCAAGCCTTTTCACGATCGTCTATCAGGGCCATTCCTATACGGCTAATCGCATCAGCTTTGCAAAAGGCTTTACGTGGGAACCCGCTGATGCTGCGAGCGAGAGACTGGTTTCTGTGACTCCGAATGGTGACGTCCGTGTTAAGAATCCGAACGTTTCGAATCGTCAGGTCGCAACGGTTCGCCGCAAGGTGAATATCTCTGCGACCGGTGAAGTGGGTAAGCATGGAAATCAGCAGACGATTCCTGCAGAAGCTTACCTGACAGTAGAACTGTACATCTATCCGGATAACGGCTATGCAGTCCTGCCGGAAGATAATGTAAGCAAGGACGGCACAGTCGGCACCCCGATTTCAAATAGGTACACGGTTTCCTTCAATGAGCCGGCAAACTTTGGCTTGTATCACATTGATACGAATGGGAAAGGTGAAGCTACTTTTAACAACATTGATAAGGCTTGGACGGCACAGTTTAGCAGCAGCAACAGCAACATTCCAGTTGATGCGGACACAGGTGTTGTAAAAGCGCAGCCTGCAAGCGATGTATACACCGGCACGGCGACCATCGGTGCAAAGATCTGGCACACACAGGCCGACAACACGACGGTTGTCCCGGCACAGATCACCGTTGAAGATTCCTATCAGGTCAGTGGCGATGAAGTGACGGAAGTTGAGAAGAAGTACAATACGCCGACGACTACGTATCTGACCTCTGATTTGGATCAGGATTTAGGGTACGATGCTGTTCAGGATAAGTGGTGGAATCCTCACGAGACGGAGGATCTCACACAGTCCGATAATAAGTACAATGTCACAGGCAAGAAGATTGTTATGGGCGAAGACCATGACAATCATTGGGGCCCTGGCAAAGATACACGGTTAGTCTTGACGGATGACGCCGTTGTCGGCGACATCGTCAAGGATTCGCTGATGCCGACTGGCAATACGACAACAGTGTATGTTGAAGGCCAGACTGGCGATATTTCCGCGGATACTGTCAATGTTGACACGATTCATGCGACCTACAGCTGGGATGGTGGCGAGCGTACGCTGCGCGATCAGGACAGCGATGCACCGGTCAAGACCGGCAATATCACGGCTTCCACGATCAATGTTGAGGGCACGCAGGCGCCAAGCGAGGAAAACAATGCGTATCTGACGACTACGACGGGCGACCTGAACGGCACGAATATCACGATCTCCTCCACGGAAGGCATGCGCGACAACAAGTGGTATGCACAGGGTGCTGTGGAGACCGGCGACATCACGGTCAGCGACACGTTGACGCTGGATGCCGGTGAGCATGTGAGTGCGGTTTCCGTTGGCGAAATCGAGGGCGTTCCGGAGGGCGAATTTGCGGATTGCCCGTATCCGTCGAAGCTTATTGTCAATAAGGGTTACTTTACGCTTGGCGATCTGAAGTACATCGGTCAGGTTGTCATCGGTCAGAATCATGGCGCTGCCAATGTGACGACAGGTGCCATTGATACTGGTACTCATGAGGAGTTTGGCGAGAGCTACCTGTTTGTAAATGCAGAGTCCACTTTGGACGCAGATTCCATTAAGGTTTATACAGTTGATCGGAACTCGGAAGGCACAATCATTGTTCCGGAGGACAGCTTGGAGATTACGCATGCCTATGCGCAGAACCCGACGAGCGCTGTTTTGATTGTCAAAGATGCAAAGCCCGGTAGTGTTCTCTACAAAGCTTCTGGCGAGATCAACAATAACTTCTCCACGTTGTTCCGCACGCCTGGCGTAACAGCTGTTGATCCGGTGAAGACTGACAACAATGTGTGGGAGTATCGTGTTGCCTCCACTTCCTTCCAGGGCATCACGCTGAACACGACGGCTGCGACGGTTGGTCAGAGCCCGATCACGCTGACGGCGAGCACGCTGCCGACGTCCGTTAACACGTTGCCGAAGGGCTATCACCTCGAGTGGACTGCTACGGGGAACAGCGTTAAGTTGACGCCGTCTGCAGACACGATGAGCTGCACGGTCAGAGCAACTGGCTACACGGCTAACAACATTAATGGTTCCAACAATGTTACGGTTACGGCGACTGTTGTCGACAAGGACGGTAACATGATCGATACAACGGTCAATTCGTTTGTTGCGGTTCCGTCTGTTTCCGCACAGCTGACGCTGACGGATGCTGCTCCGGAAAAGCCGCTGACGGGTATCTCCCTGTCCGCGACCAGCATGCGTGTTGCTCCGGAACAGTCCAAGCAGTTGACGGTGAACTTCACGCCGGCAGATGCGGATGGCGACAAGACGGTCACCTGGACTTCTTCTGACGAGTCCGTCGCGACGGTCGACGCCGAAGGCAATGTCACAGGCGTTAAGGTTGGCACCGCGACGATCACTGCAACCTGCGGCGACTTCACGGCGACCTGCGAAGTCACGGTTTCCGAGAATCCGTTCTTTGTCACCGTAACGAACGCGGAAGGCGAAAAGATCACCTGCGCGGCTGACGGCTCCACGGTCATCGAGGTCCCGCAGTCCATGGCGTTCAACTTCGACATCTCCTCCGAAGAAGAGATGGCAGACTTCGACTATACGGTCGGTAACTACAAGGTTGGCGGCACGAACACGAACGCGGTTTGGAACGGCACGTCCGGCTCCTACCAGATCTATGCGGCTGGCGCTGTGGGCTCCGAGACCGGCGCTTACATCAACGGCATCAAGATCTTCACGCTGCGTGTGACGGATCGTCCGTTTACGTCCGACACGACGCTGAACATGAACATCTCCCGCGGCCAGACCTACCAGTTCGCGATTACGCCTGACGACCCGAACGCGTCCTTCACGTTCCTGACGGCGAACGGCGAAGCGCTCTCCACGTCCTACAACAAGGCAGTGTACCCGGATGCAACCGGCACGTACTACTGCAAGGTCACGGCAAACGCTGTGAACCAGGATGTTGGCGTGTACTGCGTGATCGACGGCAAGACCTACAAAGTCTTCACGGCGCATTTGGTCGGCTAATCTATCTATCTAATTTGATTACAAGGTACGTCTCACTAAAATAAATGTAGTGTATTTGCGCGGCGGCGGCCCCGAGGGAAACCTCGGGGCCGTCGTCATATCTATTTGTGTTTGCCTTGCATTGGGCGCCTTTTTGCGGTATACTAAACCCCGAAAAAGGAAGGAGTCCTCCAAAATGGCGAAGAAAAAAGACGAAAAAACGAATGTCATGCGCGTGCTCGACCGCGCGAAAATCCCCTATACCCCGCATTTCTACGACCACGAGGACGGCAAGATCGACGGCGTCGCCGTGGCCGAAAAGCTCGGCGAGCCGTTGGAGGCCGTGTTTAAAACGCTCGTCACGCACGGCGCCGACGGCGGCTTTTACGTGTTTGTGATCCCCGTCGCCGAAGAGCTCGATTTAAAGGCCGCGGCCCGCGCCGCCGGCGTCAAGCGCGTCGAAATGCTCCACGTCAAGGACCTTCTGCCCACCACCGGCTACATCCGCGGCGGCTGCTCGCCCATCGGCATGAAAAAGCCGTTCCCGACGGTCCTCGACGAAAGCGCGTTAAAGCAGCCGAAAATCCTCGTCAGCGGCGGCAAGGTCGGCACGCAGGTCGAGCTTTCGCCGCAGGACCTCCTCGCCCTCGTGAGCGCCTCCACTGCGCCGATTACCCAGCTTTCGTGCGCACACGCCTAAAAATTGTGCAAATGCATGATTGTCAAGCGCACCCCCTGCCCGCGCCTTGCCTTGCCGCCGCCGCGGGTATATAATACTACGTATGGAATCTGTCTTTTGACAAACCACGAGGAGGAACCAATTTGAAGTACAGTTTCATCATGTTAAAGCCCGACGCGCTCGAGCGCGGTTTATGTGTCCAGATTCTGGAACGCCTCAAGGCGGCCGGCGTCGAGATCGAAATGGCCGACTGCCGCAAGGTCGGCGCGCAGCTGTTGTCCCAGCATTACGCGGAGGTCATCGCGCGCTTTGGCCCGGATTTTGAGCGCCAGTGCGTCGATTATTTTGCAAACCGCTGGGTCATGCCGATGGTCGTCAAGGGCGAAAGCGACACGCTCATCGCCGACATCCGCAAGGTCGTCGGCGCGACGAACCCCGCCGCCGCCGACAAGGGCACAATTCGCGGCGACTTCGGCATCGACAGCTACGAAAAGTGCAACGTCGAACACCGCGCCTGCGAGAACCTGATCCACGCGAGCGACAGCCCCGAGGCCGTCCGCCGCGAGATCGGGTTGTGGTTCGGCCCCGCTTACGCTGAAAAATATGGCGAATAACGAAGCCCCGCGCCCCGAAAAGCGCTCGTTGGGCTATTACATCGATGCGCTCGTGCGCCACTACGCCGGCGGCCGCAAAGGGGAGACCCCCACGGCCAAAAGCTTTGGGCGCGTGTTCGCGGTCGTTGTGCTTTTAGCCGTTTTGTTCGCGGCTTTGACCGTCGCGGACATCCTAGCCGGCGGCTTCTCGCATACGGAAACGGCGGCCGTCGTCGTGCTCGGCGCCGTTGTGACCGTCCTGCTCCTCGTCGTCGCCGTGCGCGCGTTCCGCCTCTGGAAAGGCGCAAAATAAGGGAATAAAAAAGGAGAGCCCGTGTGTGAAAAACGCGGGCTCTCTTTTATGTTGCCTTTTTCTTTTGAATGATTTGATGCGATTTTAAATTTGTGCGCTCCGTTCGCAGAACAGCACGCCGGACATCGCCGGCAGGTCAAAGCGGATGCAGGGCTTGCCGCGCACGAGATGCGCCGGCACCGGCTGGGTGAAGCCCCCCGCGCCGCCGAACGACGGCTCTTCCGTGTGCAGGAGCACTTCGTACATCCCAAGCCGCCGCACCGGCATCTCATACCCCGGCACGGGCCGGTTCGAGAAATTCAGCGCGGTGTACAGCCGCTCCGGCGCCTCGGCATCCAGGCTGTCGCGGCAGTACGCAAACACCGCCTGCCCCGCGCGGCTTGTGTCCATCCAGGAAAAGCTCTCGGCGTTGTAGTCGTTTTTGTACAGCGCCGGATGCGCCCCGTACAGCGCCGACAGGGCCCCGTTGAGCCGGTAAAAGCCTTCGTGCGCCGTCTCGGACAAAAGCCCCCACTCGAGCGCCGCTTTTTCGTCCCATTCCCGGCGCGACGCGAGCTCGTTGCCCATAAAACTCAGCTTCTTGCCCGGCGTCGTGAAAAAGTACAGCCAGAATGCGCGCAGCTGCCGCATCTTTTCGTCGGGTGTCCCGTAAATCTTCCCCCAAAGCGTCCCCTTGCCGTGCACGACCTCATCGTGCGACAGCGGCAACAGGAAAATGTCGCTGTAAAAATACTCCATCGGGTGCAGGATCTCCTGCGCAAACTGCCCGCGCTCGTCGGGCCGCTTCTTCATGTAATCGAGCACCTCGTTCATCCAGCCCATGTCCCATTTGTAGTCGAACCCGAGGCCGCCGTATACGACCGGCGCCGTCACCTTCTGGTAGATCGTCGAATCCTCCGCAATGCGCATCGCGCCCGGGTGCCGCTGCTCGAGCTGGTAATTCGCGCTGCGCAGCATCCAGATGCCGGCTTCGTTGAGGCCGCGCGACTCGTCCCCGCACGTGTAAATCAGCCGCGACACCGCGTCGTAGCGGATGCCGTCGAAGTGGTAGTACGTCAGCCAGAAATCGAGCGCCGATTTTAAAAAGCTCACGACGTGCGGCTTCGTGAAATCGAAAAACGTCGTGCCCCATTCGCTGTCGCGCAGCGCCGGGTCGTCGCTTTCGTAGAGATAGCTCCCGTCAAATTTCGCGAGCGACGAGTAGTTATTGACAAAATGCGCCGGCACGAAGTCGAGAATCACGCCGATGCCCTGTTTGTGGCAGGCGTTTACAAAGCGCATGAGCCCGAGCGGTTCGCCGTACCGACTCGTCGGCGCGAAAAACCCCGACACCTGGTACCCCCACGACGCGTCGAGCGGATGCTCCGTCAGCGGCAGGAGCTCCACGTGCGTGTAGCCGTTTTCGCGCACATACGGCAGAAGCGTGTCGGTCAATTCGTCGTAGCTTAAAAACCGCTTCGCGTCCTTTTTGTCCGGGTGGATGTGCCACGACCCCGCGTGTACCTCGTAAATCGAGAGCGGGCGGTTGTAGTTTTTGTCCCGCGCGGCCATCCACGCGCCGTCCGTCCAGCGGAAATGGTCGATATCGTACACGACCGACGCCGTCGCCGGCCGCAGTTCCGTGTAAAAGCCGAACGGGTCCGTGCGGTCAAAGAGCCCCTCTTCGGTCTTTACGCGGTATTTATAAAGCTGCCCGGCCTGCGCGCCTTCGACAAAAATCGTCCAGAAGCCCTGGGGCGTGCGCTTCATGTCCCACGTGTTCCATTCGGAAAAATCGCCGATTAGGTACACCGCCTCCGCGTTTGGCGCGTATACCGTAAACCGCACGCCTTCCTGGCCGTATTCATGCGCAAAATGCGCGCCGAGCGCGAGATACGCCTCGCAGCTCTGCCCCTGCAGGTATTCGCGCAAAATCCGTTCTTTCAAATAAAAGCCCTCCTTCTCTGCTTTGGAAACTTTCCCGATCTCACCCCGCGCGGCGGGGCTTTCGCTGCTTTCATTATAGCAAATGCTCGCCGGAAAGTCGAGCGACAAACCCTTTGAAACTGTTTCATTTGCCCACAATCCGACAAAGAAAAAGCAGCAAATTTCCCGTTTTCGCCTTTTCAATTCTCCGGTATTCTGGTATAATAAAACAGAAGTCCCCGCCCCGGCGGCGTGGAGAAAGCTTGCGGCATACCGCGCAAAAAGGAAGGAACGACGCTCTATGGAAGAGGCAAAGATTCGGGAATTGATTTCGCAGATGACCTTAGAAGAAAAAGCCGGGCTGTGCTCCGGCGAGGATTTTTGGCATTTAAAGCATATTGACCGGCTCGGCATCCCGCGCGTGCAGGTGTCCGACGGCCCGCACGGCCTGCGCAAGCAGGATGAGTCCGGCGGCGCGGACCATCTGGGCTTAAACGAGAGCATCCCGGCCGTGTGTTTCCCGGCCGGCTGTGCGGCGGCCGCGAGCTTCGACCCGGAACTTTTGGAGCAGATGGGCGAGGCGCTCGGCGAGGAATGCCAGGCCGAAAACATCAGCACGATCTTAGGCCCCGCGATGAATATAAAGCGTTCGCCGCTTTGCGGGCGCAATTTTGAGTATTATTCGGAAGACCCCCTGCTCGCCTCGGCGATCGCGTCGGGGCTTGTGTCGGGCATCCAGTCGAAAAACGTCGGCGCCTGCCCGAAGCATTTCCTCGCGAACAGCCAGGAGACGCGCCGCATGTCGGCCTCCTCGAATATCGACGAGCGCACGCTGCGTGAAATTTACCTGCGCGGCTTCGAGGGCGTCGTCAAGAGCGCGCGCCCGTGGACGATGATGTGCTCGTATAACCGCATAAACGGCGTGTACGCGTCCGAAAACCGCACGTATTTGACCGAGATCCTGCGCAACGAGTGGGGATTTGACGGCTACGTGATGAGCGACTGGGGCGCCGTCAACGAGCGTGTGCCGGGGTTAAAGGCCGGCCTCGATTTGGAGATGCCGTCGTCCGGCGGCGAACGCGACCGCGAGATCGTCAAAGCCGTCCAAAACGGCACACTCGACGAGACGGTGCTCGATGAGGCCTGCCGGCGCATTCTGCGGATTCTTTTCCGCTACGCCGAAAACCGCGACGAGAGCGCGAAATTCCAGTACCGCGACGACCACAAGCTCGCGCAGAAGGTCGAGGAGAACTGCATCGTCCTGCTCAAAAACGAGGGGGATCTCCTGCCGCTGCAAAAGGGCCAGAAGGTCGCGCTCCTCGGCACGTACGCCCAAAAGCCGCGCTACCAGGGCGGCGGCAGCTCGCACATCCACAGCTGGAAGGTGACGAGCGCGCTCGACGCGTTGCGCGGGAAGCTCGATTTTACGTATGCGCCGGGCTTTGTCGATGGGCAGGATGAAACGGATGCCGCGCTGCTGCAGGAGGCCGTCTCGCAGGCGCAGGCCGCCGACGTCGCGGTCATCTTCGCGGGCCTGCCCGACAGCTTCGAATCCGAGGGCTATGACCGCACGCATCTGCACATGCCCGCGTGCCAGGACGCGCTCATCGAAGCCGTGGCCGCCGTGCAGCCGAACACGGTCGTTGTGCTGCACAACGGCGCGCCGGTCGAGATGCCGTGGCTTTCGAAGGTCAAGGCCGTGCTCGAGGCATACCTCGGCGGCCAGGCCGTCGGCGGCGCCGAGGCCGCGGTCTTATTGGGCGACGTCAACCCGAGCGGCCGCCTGCCCGAGACGTTCCCGCAGCGCTTAGAGGACACGCCGTGCTATTTGACGTTCGCGCCCCATGGCGACGAGGTCGATTACCGCGAAGGCGTGTTCGTAGGCTACCGCTACTATGAGAGTAAGCACATGCCGGTGCTGTTCCCGTTTGGCTTTGGCCTTTCCTATACGACGTTTGCGTACAGCGATTTGAAGCTCTCCGCCCCGCAGATTGACGACACGGACACGCTGACCGTTTCCGTATGCGTGCGGAACACGGGCGACCGCCAGGGCAAGGAGGTCGTGCAGCTGTACGTCGCGCCGCCCAAGGACGGCCACGTCGTGCGCCCGGTGCGCGAGCTGCGCGCGTTCCAGAAGGTGGACCTCGCCCCCGGCCAGACCGTCGAAGTGCAGTTTGCGCTCGACGCCCGCGCGTTCTCGTATTGGGACACGGACACCCACGCCTGGCGCGTCGAGACCGGCACCTATACGGTTGAGATCGGCAAAAACGCGCACGACATCGAACTTCTGGCGCCGGTCACCGTGCAGTCCACGGCGAAGCCGAAGCCGTTTTCGCGCAATTCGACGGCCGGCGACATCCTGCGCACGCCGCGCGGGCAGGAAGTGCTCGGTGCGCTTTTGAAGGCGCGGATGCAGTCGCGCGTCACGACGGAGGATTCCGCGATCAGCGAACAGATGCAGCAGGGGATGCTCGAGGCGATGCCGCTGCGCGCGATGCGGATGCTGGTGCCTGATTTTTCGGAGAAGGACCTCGATGCCCTTCTCGCATCCCTGAACGCTTAAAAGCGTTCTCTTTGGGAAACCGCCTTTTCAAAGCTGGCTTTGGGCCGCTTTGAAAAGGCGGTTTTTTTGTTTTATCCTTTTTACGCCTATTAAAATTATAATTTTTCCCTTCGACGCGCTCGGGCCGCGCGGGGGCCCCTACTTTCTGGCCAGCAGAAAGTAGGCAAAGACTGGCCAAAGAGGGCTG
>ERZ1643246.4763-NODE-4763-length-10453-cov-6.150029_pt1 | contig 10453 bp, 24 predicted proteins | sample MGYA00579265_ERZ1643246 | MGnify/ENA primary metagenome ERZ1643246 (study PRJEB29033, sample SAMEA4952261) | chicken gut metagenome | biome: Broiler Chicken; feature: Gastrointestinal Tract; material: Caecum | place: Ireland | collected 2018 | study: Broiler...
TTGTCAAAAGCCAATTTTTGATCAATACTTTATGGTATATTTTTCTATTACCAGACAGTAAAGTGAAAAAGTACCAACAAAGTCTAAATAAAAAAGATTTTTATGTTATAATCTTTATCTATTACTATATAATCAATTATAGATAGCCAAATTCTCCTTTTTTCTATCCTAGACAACGAATTATATATTAAAGTAAAATCATTGCTCAAAAACGATTTTAGAGTATTTAAATTAGTATCAGGAATGTTAGTTTCAATTTTTTCTTGTTGTTTATTTAATTCTTCTAATTGTTTTGTATATTCTTTATAATCTTTTTCATAGTCTTCTATTCTTATTAAATCTCTTACGTATAAGTCTTTTAATTTAGATAATTTATTTTCAATGGAACTTATTTCTTTAGACATATCTATTTCCTTAAAATGTTTTTCTTTATATTCATAGTTAGAAATATATTTTTTTAATTGAGGAGTAAATTCTTCTAATAATTTTTGTTCAATTTTTATTTCATTAAAATTAGTTGAACAAGAGCATTTATTTGCTAAATGATGCCTTTTACAAATGTAATAGTATTTAGAACTTTCAGGATTTTTTGAGTAAAATTTACCACCTAATCTATATCCACATTCAGCACATTTTAAAAGTCCTTGAAAAATATATCCGCCAGAATTTTCAGAAGATGGTTTTCTAGCATTTTTCTTTAACAATCTTTGCGTATTTTCAAATTCTGTTTTATCTATTATAGCAGGACAAAAATTTTCAATGTCTCCATATCGAGTAGGCTTGATGCCTATATATAACTTATTAGTAAGTATTCTGTATACTCTCATATAGTTTAGCTGTAGTTCTGGATATTTTAAATCTAACTTTTGAAAAGTTTTATAAGCACTAGTAGTTTCCTTATAAAATTGAAAAGCATCTAATACTATTTGTTTTTTATCTTCATTTATAATTAATCTTTTGCCATCTTTTTTTAACCCAATAGGAATTTTACCAGCAATTATTTCTTTATTTTCAACTTTTGTTTTAAAAACACTTCTAATTCTTTCTGAAGTTTGAGCAGATTCATTTTCTGCAACGGAAAGCATAATATTAATATGTAACCTTCCACTAGCAGTAGAACTATCATATTTTTCAAATACTGTTTGCCAAAATACACCGTGTTCATCTAAAGTATCAAGTATTTTATAATAGTTTCTAACACCACGAGAAAGACGATCTAGTTTAGTTATAAGTATTCTATTTATTTAATTATTTTTTACATCATTTAAAAGCCTTTGTAAAGCAGGTCTTTTTAAATTAGTAGCAGAAAAGCCATCATCTTCATAAATTCCATAAATATGAAATCCATTTTTTAAAGCATATTTAGTCAATTCTTCTCTTTGCGTTCTTAAACTGTCTCCATTTATTGCTTGCTCTTCTGTACTAACTCTAACGTATAAAGCAACTTCTTCAGCTATTTTATAATTATCTTTCATATTATTATTTATATTGATAGATATACAAAAATACCTCCTTAAACAAAATTTTGATACTTGTATAAGAAAGTTTTTTATATTATAATTATAAAAACTGCTTATACAAGTAGTTGTTGTGATAGATAATGTATAAAGTTTGGCGACCGAGTACATTATCTATTTATTCTATAAATAATTCAAAACCATAGGTTAAATCAATAGTTTCAACATAAAACTTTTCATTATATTCATCATCTGTTTCTACTCTACATCGTTTCATTTTTCCGCCAGTAATATATAATATGAGAGTAATACTGTCATAAGTATTTAAGATGTCTATAACTTCTTGTATTTGCTTATTTTTTTTGGGTATATAACCAATATGGGTATAAGTATCATCAGCTCTTTTAATATATACTTTTACACAAGGTTTATCTTCAAAAGTATCTTTTTTTAATTTGCAACCAAATGGAATATCTTCATATTGTGAAACTATAATATCCATATCTTTAATATCTGAATTAGTATAACCACAAAACATATCATCTTTCTCTATTAATCCGTTTGAAACATATTCTCTTAATATCTTTTTTATTTCTTCTTGAATATCTTTTCCTTCTTCATTTTGAAAAGTTACGCCAGAAAGTTTATAGTTTTTTGTATGAAGAAGAGGAGAAATAACTTTGTTTTCTATTATAGAATTTTCAGAACTATTTAAATGTTTGGTATTTTCTACATTTGTTTGATTCTTTATAGATTCTTTTAATTCTTCAATAGAATAAGAATATAATTTGTCGTTATATTTATAAATTTCATTTTTACATTTATTACATATATAATTTCCATCTTTAGTAATCATTAAAAATTTAAGAGTAGATTTATTACAAACTGCACATTGCTTTATATATTTATTCAACATATTATTTTCTCCTTTTTTTTCTTCTAATCTCTTCAACAATGCCTAAAATTTTAACAGGTAAGTTTTCTATTTGTTCATTTGTGTAAATTATAGGAGAATATTCTGAATTTAGTGGTTGCAAAATAATACCATTTTCGTTCTTAAAAACTCTTTTAAAAGTTCCATCATTTCCATTTACCATTACAACACAGTCATCTCCATTTTCGCAATCATCAGCTTTTTCTAATATAAGAGTATCACCATCTAAATATTCTGGTTCCATACTATTTCCCTTTACTTTTAATCCAAAATATTCTTTGCCACCTTTTAGCATATCTGCAGGTATTTCTTCTGTATCTATTATATCTTCTATACATTCCATTGGTATTCCAGCAGGGATAGTACCATAGACAAATACAACGGCAGAAGACAAGGGACTTTTTGTCTCTAGTCTTTCTTTTTCTGCTAAATCTAAATATCCTGCTTTTTCGTATAAATCTATATAATCTAAATTGTATATTTTAGCTAATTCCTTTAATGTAAGAGGAGATGGCTTTCTTGAGCCATTTTCTATCATAGATAAATGACTAAAAGAAACATCAGATTTATAGTCTACTTGTCTTAAGCTCAAATCTTTTGATTTTCTTATTTTTTTTAGGTATTCTCCCAATTCTTTATTTGTAAGCATCTAAGTATCCTCCTTTTGTTCACATTATAACATATTTGTTTCGCTTTGTAAAATTTTTTTAAAAATTTCTTAAAAAAGTGTTGACAAAAAGAAACTTAAAGTATATAATGTTCACAACAAGAAACAAGGAGGCGATAAAGTGATAGTAGTCATTAATAAAGAAAAACTGCGAGAAGATATAGCTAGAGCAGGCTACAGCATAACAAGTTTAGCAAAAAATATAGGATGTTCAAAAGCACATATAAGTGCAATAGTAAATCATGAAAGAAACCCTAGTGCAGTAATTGCTGTTAAAATTTGTGAACAAATAAAAGGACAATTTGATGATTATTTTTATATTGAAAGTGTTCACAATAAGAAACGAACACAAAAAAGTAACGCGACAAAAATGAAAGAGGTGAGAAGATGAAAATAGAAGGTAGCGTACAAGAATTAGAATTATTTTTTAAAAAGTTTAATCTAATAGAAAAAACAGAAATAAAAATAGATGGCACAAAAGTTGGGGAACAAATTGTACCATCAGTTAAGAAAATTTTTAAAAATACAAAACCTAATGATTTTTAGGTGTAATATTAAAATTTTCAGTTAGCCATTTATGATAATGAGAAAGTATAGTTATATCTGCTCCAAGAGAATTTCCAACAGTTTTACCCACAATATCTTCTAAACTAGAATTTCTACTAAAAGAACTTTCTAACTCATTTCTAAGTTTAGGTAGTACATTATCAAAATAATGGTTTTCAAAATCTTTAAAATCGCAACTCATGTAATTCACCTCACTTTCGAGGTAGATTATATCAAAAAATAACAACAAGTACAAACTATAAGAATAAAGATAAGGAGAGGTGGTGGTTTTGGAAAATGATAAAACACAGTTTACTTTAGAACATGCACAGATTTTATATCAAACTTTGGCAGATATTTTTGGAGAAAAATATAATTTAAAGATTGTAGCAAAAGTAGAAGAAAAATGAACGAAAGAAGGTGAAACAAATGAAAAAAATTGATAAAAACAAAGTATATGCATTTATAGGACGAGCAATAGTATATAGCAGTTTATACATAGCAGCAGTAGTAGGAACAGTATGGGCATTCTTACAAAACAGTATCTATTAAACGGAAGGAGGAATAAGAAATGGATTATACAAAAATAAAAGAATTAAAAATTGAAAGTGATGTTGGAACAGTAAATGAATTACTAAAAAAAGAATGGATATTAGTGTTAATAACATCCACTCAAGGAAAAACAGAATACCTACTTGGAAGAAGCTGAAACCTCTTCGAAGATAGTATACATTAAATAACAATATTTTACAAGAAGGGAGTTGAAAAGAAATGTTTGTAAAGACAGTAATTAGACAAAATGAAAAAATACATAGCTTAGTAAAAGAATTAAAAGCAGAAAAAGAAAATAGCGAAAATCTAAGATATGAAAATGTTGAACTAACATTAATAATTAAACAATTACAAAATTTTAAAGATAGAGTAACAGAAATAATGAATGCAAAAGACACAATAGTAAATAAACACGATAAAGTAAAAGAGCTAGTTGACAATTTGGAACATGAAAACTAACTCTAATAAAATACATAAATATATACTTCTAATGTTAATTATAGCATAGAAGAGAAAGGAATGTCAAATATGGAAATTGATTTAGGAAATACAAGAGGTTTAAGAAGAAAATTAGACAAGCTAGGTAGAGTAACTTTACCGCAAGAATATAGAAATACATTAGGAATAGGAGAAAGACAAGAATTAGAAATCTTTTTATTAGAAAATGGAATTTATATAAGGAAGGTGTAAAAATGGATTTATACGATAAACAAGACGAATTAGAAAATATAGTAGATACATTAGATGTACTGGTAGACGATATAACAGATAAATACTACATAGATATGATAAATGAACTTAAATACGAAGCACAGACAGAACTAGAAGAAGTTAACGAAAAAATTTCTGAAGAAGAAAGAGAAGAAATGCAAGAAGAAAACAGGCAATACGAAGAAAGCAGACTTTGATAAAGGAGGACTAGAATATGAGGAATATATATCAAAAGATTAATGAAGTTATGAAGAATATCGAATATTTAGCAAAAGATGGGAAAGTCGAGTTTGGTACAACAAAATACAAAGCTATTTCCGAGGAAAAAGTAACGACTGCAGTAAGAGAACAATTAGTAAAGCAAGGAATAGTAATAATTCCTATTGGACAACAATGTGAAAACAAAGAATTAACAAGAACAGAAAAATCTGTAAATATGCTAACGACTGTACATACAAGATACAGAATACAAAATATTGATGACATGAATGATTTTATAGAAGTAGAAAGCAATGGAACAGGAGTAGACACTCAAGATAAAGGTGTAGGAAAAGCTATGACTTATGCATATAAATATATGTTATTAAGAACATTTGCAATTCCAACAGGAGAAGATCCTGACAAGATTAGCTCAGCTGAAACTGATGCAAAAATAAAAAAAGAAATTGAAGAAGAACAAGAAAAAGTAATAAGTAAAACGAAAGAAGAGTCTTTAGATAGAGCTATTGAAAATAGAAAAATATCAGATGAAGTAGTACTACAAATTTTAGAAAAATATGGATATACAAGCACGAAAGAAATAAAAATAAAAGACTATATGAAAATTGTTCAAGAATTTCAAAAGCTAGTACAAAAGTAGGTGGTTAAATGGCTAAATTAGATACAACAGGAACAATAAAAGATATAGATATAGACTACAAAACACATAAAGCTAAAATAAGCTTACTTTTAGATACAAGGCAATTAGATATAGTAGAACAACTAAAAAACGAAGGAAAACTTAATGTAGGATTAAAGAAATATAGAAAAAAGAGGTCTAATGATGCAAATGCTTATGCTTGGGTTTTATTAGGAGAATTACAAAATGCTCTTAATATTCCAAAAGAAGAAATCTATAGGGACATAATAAAAAACATAGGAAGTTATGAAGTATTACCAATTAAAAATGAAGTAGTAGAAAAGTTCAGACAAGCTTGGAGTAAAAATGGCTTAGGTTGGGTAACAGAAACAACAAAAAGCAAGCTAGAAGGTTTTACGAATGTAATTGCATATTATGGCTCTAGTACATACAACACAAAGGAAATGGCAAGATTAATAAATTTGATAATAGATGAATGTAAACAGTTAAAAATAGAAACAAAACCACAAGAAGAAATAGATAGTTTGTTGAAAGAATGGGATAAGAAATGAAAAAGTCAATTATGCCAAAAGACAATTTATGGAGTACAGAATATTTTGAAGGTAGCCATAAGCATCATGTGTTTGGAGGAGCAAACAGAAAACTAAGTGAGAAAGACGGATTATATTTTTACTTAAGGCCTGAAATGCACGATATGAGTGATAAAGGAATACATTTTAACAAAAATTTTATGAATTATGCACATAAAGTTGGACAAAGAGCTTGGCAAGAATACTACAACAAAACAAAAGAAGATTTTATAGCCAGATATGGCAAGAATTATTTATAAATGGAGGTAAAGAAAAATGGAAGAAAACAAAGTAACTTTAAAATTAGATGATTATTTAAAAATATACAATGAAAACAATGTATTAAGAGCACAATTAAATGAAGTTTTAAGTTTATTACTTAATAATACAGAATTAACTAGCAATAAAAAACAATTACAATTAAGCAGTTATGATTGTAAATACGGAAGACTTATTGATATAGTAAAGAAATTAAAACCAGAAGAATATCAAAAAAGATATGAATATTTAATTAAAGATGAAGAAGATTAATCACCAGGGCTAAACAACGAAACTAGCCCTTAAATTTTACGAAAGGAGAAAGAATAATGTGGCAAAAGAGAGTTTTATTTTATACACGGAGCAGAAAGAAGTGATAGATAAACTTACTGATGAGCAAGCAGGCAAATTAATAAAAGCAATATATGAATATGTGGAAACAGAAAAGATGCCAGAACTAGACCCATTGTTAGATATAGTAATAATTCCATTTAAGCAGAATATAGACAGAAATATTGGCAAATGGGAGCAAATAAAACAAAAAAGAAGTGAAGCAGGAAAAATAGGTGCTGAAATAAAAAAGCAAAAGCAAGCAAAACAAGCAAATGCTAATTTTGCTAAAAGCAAACAAGCAAATCAAGCTGTTAATGTAAATGTAAATGATAATGTAAATGTTAATGTTAATGACAACAATAACAATGTTGTTGTAGACGACAGTTGTGTTGACGGTCTACAAGATATTATTGACTTTTACAATGACAATATAGGCTTAATAACCCCTTATGGATTAGAAGTGTTATCTGATTATGCTAAAGAAATGTCTAGTGACGTTATTGTTTATGCTATGCAAAAAGCAGTGGAAGCTAACATTAGGACAATTCAATACATCAAAGGGACATTAAATAATTGGCAAAAAGCAGGGGTAAAAACTCTAATCCAAGCAAAAGAAGAAAATGAAAAATTTAAAAATAATAAAAATTCGACGAAGGAAGAAACAGAAGAAGAGGCAATAGCAAGAAAAACTAGGGCTTTAGAGGAGGCGATGAAAAATGACAAGTGGTGAATTTGTAGAAGCAACAGGACGATTAGAAAACTATTTTGCAAAAGAATATACACCAGAGCAATCACGAATTATGTATGAAGAGTTAAAAGAGATGAGCATACAAAGATATAGACAATTAGTATCAGCGCTAATAAGAAAAAGCAAGTTTTTGCCTAAGATTGCGGATTTTATTGAAACAAATAAAGAGGAACCATATCAAAAAAGTGAAGAAGTAGAAAAAGTATACTGCCCAAAATGTGAAGGAACAGGCTATCTTATGTACAAAAAAGTAATCAAAAATGGAACTGAAGAAATGAAATATACGTATGCTTGTCTTTGCACTTGTGGAAATGCAAAACAATATAAAGGCTGGGAAATACAAGACAAAGAACATAGAAGTCCGTACTATGTTCAAACAAGACAAGAATTAGGATTTTAAGGAGGAATAAAACAATGATAATAGTAAATCAAGACAAAACAGAAATTATTAATTTTAATAAAGTTGAAAATATATATGTTTCAGGAAGATATATTAGCATTTATTTTGGACTGAACGATAATGAAGTTATAGGACAATACTCAACAGAAGAAAGAGCAAAAGAAATCTTAGAAGAAATAATTAAATGTTACGCAAATACAGAACAATATAAATGTTTAAGCGGTATGCCAAATTGCGCGTATGAAGAAAAAGTAAATGTCTTAAATAAATTGGCAGAGAATGCAGTTATATACGAAATGCCACAAGAATAGAGGAGTGATAATAAATGAAATGCCCAATATGCAATTCAGAATTAGAAGAAGAAAGATATACAGAAGAAATATGGGGAAGTTTTGACACAGTAGAAGTGCATCAAAAATGTAATAACTGTAGAATGTACGAATACGAATATGTTTATGGAAATAGATGTAGATGGATTTATAAAAGAATGATTTGTGATGACAAACAACATAAATTTTATACTAGATTAATCAGACTTTTGTGGAAGTTAGGAGTGATAACAAATGACACAAAAAGAAAGAATAATAGATTATATAAAGCAGTTTGGAAGTATAACAAGTTTAGATGCTTATAGAGATTTAGGAATAACACAATTAGGAGCAAGAATAGATGGCTTAAAGAAAGATGGATATAGTTTTAGAACAGAATGGGAAAGTGGCAAAAACAGATTTGGAGATAAGACAGATTATAAAAGATATTATTTAGAAAATGTTTAGGAGGAATGAAAGATGTTTAAAGTTGGAGATAAGGTGAGATTTATAAAAAGCGTAATATATCACAATAAAGATGTTAAATTAGGAGAAACTTACACAGTTCAAGATATACATGGAAAAAGTTATATGATTGAAAATGGCGAATGGTTTAAAGAAGAAGAATTAGTGTTAGTAGATTACACCTACGAAGATTTAAAGAAAAGCCCAATTGGAACTAAAGTAACTTTTGAAGATGGGGAGATTTTAATAAAGCTACAGAAAGATTATTATAATGAATGTAGCAAGCATGGATATTATAGAGATGAGAAAGACTTGAAAGGTTTAAAAGATAATTGTGAAAGTTGCTTATTAGGTAAAATAATAAAAATAGAAGAACCTCAATATACAACAGTATATAAAAATAAAAAAGAAATCTTAGACGAAACAGAAAAAAGATATTTAAGAGGAGTTATTAGACCTTTTAGAAATAAAGTAAAAACTATAGGAAAATATAAGTCTATTGACTATAAAAGTAAAAGTTACATAGGTATTACACTAGAAGGTTTTTATTTTAATTTACCATATTTTGATACAGGTGCAATGTATAACGGAATGAAAGCAGAACAGAAGTACACTTTAAAAGAATTGGGGTTATAAGTGAGAACAATGAAAGAAGAAATAAAATTGGAAACAAAGTGTGAAACTTGTTTAGGGTGCAATAGACTTGAACTAGAAGATTTTAAAGGAGTGTACAGATGCGAAAATTATATAAAAGGAAGGGAGACAAAAGATGAACAGAGTGGAGATTCCATTTAGGCTTCCAAGTCTGAACCAAGAGGAGTGGAAATATATAAAAAACTCAAATGAATATGAAATTTCAACATTAGGAAATATTCGTAGAAACGGAAGAAATTTAAAGATTTCTGATAAACCAATATATAAAATAATTAGATTAAAGTTAGATGATAAATATAAAACATATTATATACATAGATTAGTGGCAGAGACTTTTATTCCAAATAAAGACAAAAAAGAATTTGTCAACCATATAGATGGCAATAAACATAATAATAGTGTTAGTAATTTAGAATGGTGTACAAGACAAGAAAATGAAGTACATGCATGGAAAAATGGAATGAAAGAAAAAATAAGAACTACATCAATAGCAAATGCTAGAATAGCTAGAAAATACATACATACAAATAAGCCAGTTATACAATTTGACTTAAATATGAATTTTATACAAGAATGGGACTCAGCATTTCAAGTGCAAAAACAAATTGGAATAGATAGTTCAGCAATAAGTAAATGCTGTAGAAAAAAATTAAAGAAAGCAGGTGGTTATATATGGCAATTCGCAGAATAGAGATACCTTTTAAGTTGCCATCTCTCTGAATCAATACATAAACGAGTGCCGTAAAAATAGATATGCAGGAGCCAGTATGAAGAAAAATGTAGAAAAAGATATCGGCTGGTATATAAATTTATTACCAAAATATCAAAATCCAATTAAAATCCATTTTCATTGGGTTGAGGAGAATAAGAGAAGAGATTTAGACAATGTATGTTTTGCTAAAAAGTTTATATTAGACAGTATGGTAAAGGCAGGCAAATTAAAAGATGATAATAGAAACTATGTAGTAGGATTTGAAGATACATTTGAATAT
>ERZ1643246.4765-NODE-4765-length-10442-cov-18.196303_pt1 | contig 10442 bp, 8 predicted proteins | sample MGYA00579265_ERZ1643246 | MGnify/ENA primary metagenome ERZ1643246 (study PRJEB29033, sample SAMEA4952261) | chicken gut metagenome | biome: Broiler Chicken; feature: Gastrointestinal Tract; material: Caecum | place: Ireland | collected 2018 | study: Broiler...
GAAGTGGTGGCTGTGGGTACGGCACAGGAAATCATGAAAAACGAGAAGTCCGTGACAGGAGCATACCTTTCCGGAAAAATCAAAATTCCGGTGCCTGACGAGAGAAAGAAGCCGGCGGGATGGCTGAAAGTAATCGGAGCAAGAGAAAATAATCTGAAAAATATTGATGTGGCATTTCCTCTTGGCGTGATGACATGTGTAACCGGTGTATCCGGTTCCGGAAAGAGTTCACTTGTAAATGAGATCCTCTACAAAAGGCTGGCCAGAGATCTCAACCACGCGCGGACGATCCCGGGAAAACACAGGAAAATCGAGGGGCTTGATAAGGTGGACAAGGTGATCAACATTGATCAGTCGCCCATCGGACGCACGCCCAGATCCAATCCGGCGACGTATACCGGCGTGTTTGATCTGATCCGGGATCTCTTTGCCGCAACGCCGGATGCCAAGGCGAGGGGATATAAGAAGGGCAGGTTCAGCTTTAACGTAAAAGGCGGACGGTGCGAAGCGTGCGCCGGCGACGGTATCCTGAAAATCGAGATGCATTTTCTGCCGGATGTTTATGTGCCGTGTGAAGTGTGCGGCGGAAAGCGTTACAACCGTGAAACGCTGGAGGTCAAGTACAAAGGAAAATCCATCTATGATGTGCTCAATATGACAGTAGAAGAGGCGCTTGAGTTCTTTGACCATGTGCCCAGTATCCGCAGGAAAATGCAGACGCTCTATGATGTCGGCCTGTCCTATATCCGTCTGGGACAGCCTTCTACAGAACTCTCGGGAGGAGAGGCGCAGAGGATCAAACTGGCGGCGGAACTGAGCAAGCGAAGCACAGGCAAGACAGTCTATATTCTGGATGAGCCTACCACAGGACTTCATTTTGCCGATGTTCATAAACTGACAGAAATACTGCGCAGACTTTCGGGCGACGGCAATACGGTGATCGTCATCGAACATAATCTGGATGTGATCAAAACCGCGGATTATATTATCGATATCGGACCGGAAGGCGGAGACCGGGGAGGAACTGTTGTTGCCTGCGGCACACCCGAAGAAGTGGCGGCGAATGAAAAGTCCTATACAGGGAAATATATAGATGAAATGCTGAAAAGAAAATAAAATCCGAAAAAGGGCTTTCCATTTTTTTGAAAGTCTATTATACTGAATATTGCGGACAGGCAGGAGGAGGGAACCTGCCTGTATTCCGTGTTACAGATAATTCTAAGAGGAACCCGACAGGGAGTAAGATACAGGAAGCCTGTGCGGTATCGAATAGTCTCTACAGATGATTTTATGTAGAGATAATACTGTGCAGAGCGGTTTCGCGGGAAAGAGTATAAAGATTTGGAAGGGAGAATTGAATATGTCAGTAGATATCGGGATCGATCTCGGAACTGCCAGTGTGCTGGTATATGTCCACGGCAAGGGCGTTGTACTCAAAGAGCCCTCTGTCGTTGCGTTTGACAGAGATACAAATGAGATAAAGGCAATCGGCGAGGAAGCCCGCCTGATGCTTGGAAGAACTCCTGGAAATATTGTGGCGGTAAGGCCGTTGCGTCAGGGGGTAATTTCGGATTATACAGTGACCGAGAAAATGATCAAATATTTTGTACAGAAGGCCCTGGGAAGACGTACGTTTAAGAAGCCACGGATCAGTATCTGCGTACCCAGTGGTGTGACCGAGGTTGAGAAGAAAGCTGTGGAAGAAGCAACATTTGCAGCGGGAGCAAGAGAAGTACATTTGATCGAGGAACCGGTTGCTGCAGCGATCGGCGCCGGGATCGACATTGCAAAACCGTGCGGGAATATGATAGTAGATATCGGTGGCGGAACCTCGGATATTGCCGTTATTTCTCTGGGCGGTACGGTGGTGAATACATCCATCAAGGTTGCGGGAGATGATTTTGACGAGGCAATCGTCCGCTACATGCGTAAGAAACATAATCTTCTGATCGGTGAGAGGACCGCAGAGGATATCAAGATAAAGATCGGTACTACGTATCCTCTTGTTGAGGAGGAGACGATAGAAGTGAGAGGAAGAAATCTGGTGACCGGATTGCCAAAGACTGTCACAGTGACTTCTTCCGAGACAGAGGAGGCCTTGAGGGAGGCCACCAGCCAGATCGTTGAAGCGGTCATCTCCGTATTGGAGCAGACCCCGCCGGAATTGTCAGCGGATATTCTGGATCGGGGAATTGTCCTGACTGGCGGCGGAGCACTGTTGCGCGGTCTTGAAGAACTGATCGAGGAAAAGACGGGGATCAATACGATGACTGCCGAAGACCCGATGAAAGTCGTGGCTATCGGTACAGGTGAGTTCGTAGATTTCATGAGCGGCAGAAAGGATTTCTAAACGGTTATTCAGCAGGGATGTGAGCAGTAAAGGCACATCCCTGTTCTTGCGTGATACGCCCGTGGTATCGCGCTGACCGGATGAGGAAATTAAAATCCCTTATGCGATTGTAGGGTACTGAGAGAAAGGATAAGATTTTGGAAACAGTTACAGGCTATGTGGAGCATATTGTGTTCCGCAATGAGGAAAATGGTTATACGGTTTTTCACCTGGAAAATGACGATGGAGAAGTGACCTGTGTGGGAAATTTTAACTTTATCAATGAAGGGGAAATGCTTGAGCTGACCGGGGAATATGTGAATCATAATGTATACGGCACACAGCTGAAGGTTGTGTCTCACATCGTGAAAGAGCCGGAAGATCTTGTATCCATTGAGCGATATCTGGGATCCGGAGCAATCAAAGGCGTGGGAGCTGCTCTGGCAGGGAGGATCGTGAAGAAATTTAAAAAAGACACGTTCCGGATCATCGAGGAAGAGCCGGAGAGACTGGCTGAGATCAAGGGGATCAGTGAACGGAAAGCCAGAGAAATCGCAGCGCAGATGGAAGAAAAGAAAGATATGCGTAAAGCCATGATCTATCTCCAGAAATATGGAATTTCCACGAAACTGGCGGCAAAGATCTATCAGTATTATGGTATGCGTGTATACAAAGTTCTGGAAGAGAACCCTTACCAGCTTGCTGATAATATCGAGGGCGTCGGATTCAAGACTGCGGATGAGATCGCAGCCCGCATCGGAATACATACCGATTCTGATTACCGGATCAAAAGCGGATTATTTTACACATTACAGCAGGCGGTCAGCGAGGGGCATGTATACCTGCCTCAGGATCTTTTGATGAAGAGAGCAGGCGCGCTTCTGGGGGTGGAAATCCACAACATAGAGAAACATATCATGGATCTGTGCATAGAGAAAAAAACGGTAATGAAAGAAGAAAACGGAGAGATAAGGATCTATCCGTCTCACTATTATTATTTGGAACTTAATACCGCAAAGATGCTCCATGATCTGGATATCAACTGTGAGATGCCGGAAGATATGATGGAACGACGGCTTTCCAAAGTGGAACAGGCGGAACAGATTGAACTGGATCCCATGCAGCACAGGGCCGTGATCGAGTCTATTAAACATGGTCTTCTTATTCTGACCGGAGGACCGGGAACAGGAAAGACGACGACGATCAACACGATGATCCGTTTTTTTGACAGCGAAGGAATGAGTATTCTTCTGGCTGCGCCTACCGGACGTGCAGCTAAACGAATGACAGAGGCTACCGGATATGAAGCACAGACGATCCACCGGCTGCTGGAAGTAAATGTCAATCCTGAAGAAGAAGATAGTGTGGGCGGTTTTCTGAGAAATCGTCAGAATCCGCTGGAAGCGGATGTGATCATTATCGATGAGATGTCCATGGTGGATCTTCCGCTGATGCATGCGCTTCTGTGCGCGGTTGTTCCGGGGACCCGCCTGATTCTGGTGGGAGATGTGGACCAGCTTCCGTCTGTAGGTCCGGGCAGCGTGTTAAAAGACATTATTGCATCGGAAAAATTTTCTGTCGTTACATTGACCAGGATCTTTCGTCAGGCCGGAGAAAGCGATATCGTGGTCAATGCCCATAAGATCAATGCAGGGGAACCGGTCATCCTTGACAATAAAAGCAGGGATTTCTTTTTCCTGAAGCGTCAGGATGCAGATACGATCATCGGGATCACGATCATGCTGATCCAGAAGAAGCTGCCGAAGTATGTGCAGGCGGCTCCGAATGAGATACAGGTCATGACGCCGACAAGAAAGGGACTTCTGGGTGTGGAACGACTGAATACGATCCTGCAGAGATATCTGAATCCCGAAAATCCGAAGAAGAATGAAAAGGAAATCAACGGGCGACTCTTCCGGGAAGGCGATAAAGTGATGCAGATCAAGAATAACTACCAGCTTGAATGGGAGATAACGACAAAGTTTGGATTGACTGTGGACAGTGGTACCGGAATCTTCAATGGGGATATGGGTGTGATCACAGAGATCAATGATTATACAGAGACAATCGAAGTGGAGTTCGACGAGGCGAGAAAAGTAAAATACGGATACGACATGACAGAGGAACTGGAACTTGCCTATGCTATTACAGTGCACAAATCCCAGGGGAGCGAGTATCCGGCTGTCATCATCCCGTTACTGCCAGGACCAAGACTCCTCTATACGAGGAATCTTTTGTATACAGCGGTTACCAGAGCAAAAAAATGCCTTACGATCGTGGGGAGTGATACAGTATTTCAGGAAATGATACAAAACAAAAACGAACAGGAAAGATATACAAGTCTCGCCGAACGGATCAGAGAGTATCAGGGTATTTCCTGAGCAGAGCGGCAGAAGAGACACTCAATCTGCTCTATCCGCCGGTATGCCCGTTCTGCGGACGAATATCACCAGACGGGATTTGTGACAGATGCAGGGCAAAGGCTGTCTATATCAGCGGACCGCGCTGTATGAGATGCGGAAAGCCGGTGAGAGATGATTCACGGGAGTTCTGCGAGGACTGCAGCGGCCGGAAATCTTACATAACCTGCGGCCGAAATCTCTGGCTGCACAGAGAACCCGTGGCAGGCGCACTGTACAGATTTAAATATCATAACAGACGAAATTTCGGAAAGATATTTGCGAGGGAACTGGCCGGGCGCTATGCGGACCAACTCCGGCTCTGGCAGATTGATGAGATCATACCGGTGCCGCTGCACCGTTCGCGAAGAAGAAAACGGGGATTTAACCAGGCGGAAATCCTGGCCCGTGAACTTGGTGCCGCAACCGGCATACCTGTACGTACAGACGTGCTGTTCCGGGTGAAAAAGACATCCCCGCAGAAAAGTCTGGGGAAAAGGGAACGGCAGGCAAATCTCAAGGGCGCTTTCGCAGTATCCGGCGCGTGGAATCCCCGGAAAAACGTAGCTCTTATAGATGATATCTATACGACTGGAGCAACCCTGGATCGGGCGGCAAAAATGCTCAAAAAAGCAGGTGCTCAAAATGTTTACTTTTTGACTATAAGCATTGGACAAGATGTCTGACTATATGATATACTAAAACATAATGGACTGAAATAGAGTGTGTCAGTACATAGGAAGGACATATAAAAGCGTTATGATTGATAAAAGAAAAGTCCGTCTGATGACGAGAGCCGCAATCTATGAGAAGAGATATGGCGAAGAAGATATAAAGATCACAGGTTATTATCAAAAAGATTATTCAAGCCTGAACACATGGATCACGTTGATCTGGATAACAGTGGGATTCTTCCTGGTGGTCGCCCTTCTCTTCCTGGCCGGTGGCGATAGCCTGATGGAGGGGATCACGATCATGAAACTCCTGATCCTTGCGGCTATTATTCTCGGATTATATCTGTCTCTCCTCATCATATACGGAATTGGAGCCGGTTCATTTTACAGAAAGAAACATATAAGGGCAAAACAGAGAATGAAGCGGTACATGCGGGATCTTTCCCGTCTGGAGAAAATGAATCTTAAAAAGGAGAAATACAGATCATGAGTACGTTATTAGTTTGGAGAGAAAAACTGCAGGAGATATATGCAAAGTATTCTACGTATATCCTGAAAGCGCTGCAGCTTATACTGGGTCTGGTCCTCTTCGGACTGATCAATGCAAACATAGGTTTTATGAAAATGGCTTCTTCCGTTTTCTGTACTGTGGGCCTGGCGGTAATCTGTACATTTTTCCCGATGATCATAATGGTCACGGCGGCGGCAGTGCTGATTCTTGTTCATTTCTATTCATTATCACTTCCGATCGCAGTTGTGTCGCTGATCATTTTTCTGATAATGTATATTTTTTATTTCCGTTTTACGCCAAAGAAGGCATGGCTTGTCCTCCTTTCTGCATTGGCGTTCGGCTTGAAGATACCGTTTGTGGTCCCGGTGGTTTTCGGCCTTATGGGAACACCGGTATGGATCGTTCCTGCCTGCTGCGGTGTGATCGCATATTATATGGTAGACTTTGTCAAGGATTCTGCAACAGCGCTCAGGAACGCAGACGCAGACGCGATGATCAACAGTCTGATGAGCTTTACAAAGCAGGTTTTGACGAGCAGGGAAATGTGGCTGATGGCAGCGGCGGTAGTTGTGGGCATTCTTGTGGTGAATCTGGTGCGTACACGGGCGGTTGACCATGCATGGAAAATCGCATCCGCAGCGGGTGCGGCCGTCTGTGTGATCATAGCGGCAGCGGGAAATATGGCACTGGGCACAGGGGTTTCCTATGTATCGATCGTTGTCAGTGCAGGCCTCGGAATCCTGGTCGGACTTGTCCTGGAATTCCTTTTCTTCTCGGTGGATTATTCCAGAACTGAGAATATACAGTTTGAGGATGATGAATACTATTATTATGTCAAGGCAGTCCCCAAAGTCGGCGTTTCCGCCCCTGAGAAGGAAGTGAAACATATTACCGGGAGCAAGCCTCAGAAAAACGAGGAAAAATCATCAGAAGAAACTGGAAATACAAATACAGAGGATATACTTCTTACGAGAAGTCTGAGCAAAGAACTGGGTCTTGACAAGGAGAAAGGAAAGACCGAGTAAATAAGGCGGTGACATAACAGTAATGATAGACTGGCTGAAGAATTTCATAGGCAACTATACAGGAGACATGTATTTCCCGACTATTGAGGTTAAAGATGTCATTGAAATACTGATCATTACGGTGATCTTATATGAGATTATGCTCTGGATCAAGAATACGAAAGCATGGATGCTCCTTAGAGGTATTATCATGTTGGGGGCATTCATCCTGCTTGCATGGATCTTCCAGATGCATACGATCCTTTATTTGGCCGCACAGTCCATCAATGTCCTGGCAATTGCGGCAATTGTAGTATTTCAGCCGGAACTCCGGCGGGCACTGGAAAAACTGGGCGAGAAAAATCTGCTCAGTAATATCAATCTGTTCGATAAAGGCAAAGATAACGAGCGGTTTTCCGATATGACGGCGGATAGTATTGTATCCGCCTGCTATGCGATGGGAAATGTATGTACGGGAGCCCTTATCGTGGTCGAACAGGCAATCCGGCTCAACGAGTATGAGATGACCGGGATCGAACTGGACTGTAAGGTGTCCTCACAGGTACTGATCAATATATTCGAACATAATACACCGCTTCATGACGGAGCGGTGATCATCCGCGGGAACCGGATCACTTCAGCGACCTGTTATCTGCCCTTGTCAGATAATATGAGTATCAGTAAAGACCTTGGTACAAGGCACAGAGCAGCACTGGGAATGAGTGAGGTGTGCGATGCGCTTGTCATCGTTGTATCGGAGGAGACCGGACTTGTGTCGGTTGCGATGGGAGGCACTCTCACACGCGGGATCAAGCGGGAAGAACTGCGCGAAAAGCTGAGCCAGATTCAGTATAGGAATACGGAGCCAAAGAAGAGATTCTCTATACGGAAAGGATGGCGCAGAAAATGAAGAAATTTAAGCTTACAACTAATCTGGGCCTGAAGATTATAGCGTTTGTTTTTTCGGCTTTTTTATGGCTGATCGTAGTGAATCTGGACAATCCGGTCTCAAGCCGTACTTTTACTGATGTTCCGGTTACGATCGTCAATGACGACATTATCACATCCGCGGGCGATGTGTATCAGGTGGTCGGAGAGCAGAAAGTAAATGTAGTAGTCTATGCGAACCGTGAAGTGCGTCAGCGCCTGTCAGCGGGCGATATTTTGGCAACAGCGGACATTAAGGAGATGGATACAAGTACTGGCCTCGTGCCGATCAGCATATCTATTCCTGAGTACAGTGGCCGATATGAATCGGCAGAAGCTGTGCCGAGGAATCTTCAGATCCAGCGCGAAAAATCAGGAAGAAAAGTCCTTGCTTTGACTGCGGAGAAAGACGGTGTGGAACGCGACGGGTATATTATCGGAAATATGACCGTTCACCCGGAAAACGTGACGATCACAGGACCTGAGTCCGTACTCGACCAGATTGACAGGGCTGTTGCGTCAGTTGATGTAGAAGGGATATCGCAGGATGAAGAAAAGGCAGCAGAACTCGTTCTGTACGATGCAAATAATAATATCCTCAACCAGAATCAATTAGAAAACAATCTGGGAGATGACGGACTTACAGTATCTATTGAAGTCCTGAGGAAAAAGAGTGTGCCTGTGACAGTAGAAATATCGGGAACCCCGGCAGACGGATATCAATATACCGGCTGGACATGCGAACCGGAGAATGTGCAGATCTGTGGAAAGAGTGATGTGATAGCTGATGTGGAGAGCATCACGATTCCGTCTTCTGTGATTGATATAACCGGGGCACAGGCTCCTGTTGAACAGACGGTGAATATCTCGTCATTTCTGCCGGACGGAGTAAGTCTTGTAGATGAAAGTACAGGGAATATTACCGTAACAGCAATGATAGAGGAGAAAGGTACACGGACGATCGACTTCATGGTAAGTTCGATCATTATAAACAATCTGTCCGATAATCTGACTGTGAGTTATGAACCGGATGCAGAAATCACGCTTACATTCAGCGGAGATCAGAGCAAACTGGATGTACTGGATGTCTCTAATGCCGTATCGGTGGATATGGAAAGATATACGACAGCGGGAACATATGATGTACCGGTGACCGTTAAACTACCCGAGGGGATCACACTGGCTTCTGATGTGACAGTACAGCTGACACTGGAGAACAAAGAGGAAAGAGAGACAGAGAACCAGACAGGTTCCGGCAGTTCGTCAGGGCAGGGCTCAACCGACAATTCGTCCGGCGGGGGAGACTCTGGAAAATCCTCTGCTCAGGAATAGATGTGGAAAGAAAATCAGACAGAACGAAGAAATACAAGGAGTGGATATAGTATGGTAAACGGCAAGGTGAAGATCAAGAACCCAACCGGCCTCCATCTCAGGCCGGCCGGACTTTTCTGTAAGACTGCCATGCAGTTTAAAAGTAAGATCACGGTCCTCAAAAAGACAAAACATGAAGATGTGACTGCGAATGCAAAAAGTGTTTTAAGCGTGCTGGGGGCATGCATTAAGAGTGGAGACGAGATTGAGATCGTCTGCGAAGGACCGGATGAAGATGCGGCATTGAAAGAGATGGTACAGCTCGTAGAAGACGGGCTGGGAGAGTAACCGAAAGTTGAATTTTAATTCAGGAGGAAAAAACAATGAGTAAAGCTACACTTGTCATTATGGCAGCGGGGATTGGCAGCCGGTTTGGAGGGGGGATCAAACAGTTGGCTCCTGTCGGACCAAACGGTGAGATCATCATGGATTATTCAATCTATGATGCGATCGAAGCGGGATTTGACAAAGTCGTATTTGTGATCCGGAAGGATTTGGAGAAGGATTTCAAAGAGGTGATCGGCAACCGGATCGAGAAACAGATCGAAGTTGCATATGCATATCAGGAAATTGATGATATCCCTCAGAAATACAGAGAAAAGTTTACCGGGAGAACAAAACCATGGGGGACTGGACAGGCTATCCTGTGCTGTAAAGATGTAGTGGACTCTCCGTTCCTGGTGATCAATGCAGACGACTATTATGGGAAAGATGCATTCAGGGAAGCTTACTCCTATTTGACAAGTATGGAAGATACTGATAAAATGCAAATCTGTATGGTCAGCTTCGTATTGAAAAATACACTTAGCGATAACGGCGGAGTGACGAGGGGAATCTGCAAGGTTGATTCGAATGGAATGCTTGCCGGTATCACAGAAACACATAATATTGAAAAAGACGGGGATAAGGCAGTTGTCAGAACAGGCGGCGAAATAGAAGAGCTTGATCCGGATTCTCCGGTCTCAATGAATATGTGGGGATTGACTCCGAAGTTTATAGAAATTCTGGAGAGCGGATTTGATGAATTCCTTGACGACACCAGGGCGGATGATCTGAAAGCCGAGTATCTGCTTCCAACGATTATCGGCGATCTTCTGGAGAAAGGTAAACTTGACGTCCGTGTTTTGGAGTCTCATGATCAGTGGTTCGGAGTAACATATAAGGAAGATAAGGAAGCGGTAATGAGTGCGGTTGGAAGACTCATAGCAGACGGGGTCTATCCTTCTG
>ERZ1643246.4767-NODE-4767-length-10442-cov-8.014345_pt1 | contig 10442 bp, 9 predicted proteins | sample MGYA00579265_ERZ1643246 | MGnify/ENA primary metagenome ERZ1643246 (study PRJEB29033, sample SAMEA4952261) | chicken gut metagenome | biome: Broiler Chicken; feature: Gastrointestinal Tract; material: Caecum | place: Ireland | collected 2018 | study: Broiler...
CGATCTCCCGGGTGCGCTCGGTGACGGTGACCAGCATGATGTTCATGATGCCGATACCGCCCACCAGCAGGGAGATGGCGGCGATTCCTCCCAAAAACCGCTGCTGCATGGCGTCGGCCTGGTTCTGCTCCTTCTGGTACGTCTGGGGGGAGGTGACGCCGTAGCTGCCGTTCTGCTCGCCGATGAGTCCGGAGAGAAAGCCGTTCAGGCTGGTGACCGTGGGGGCGATGGCGTCCGAGTTTTTCACCTTGACCACAAACTGGTCGATGGGCTGGTTGCTGTTGAAGTAGCGGGTCATGGTATAGGGGATGAGGATCATCCGGTCCTTGCGCTTGATCTCGTCCAGCAGGTACTGGTCCTCCTCCTTGGTCCCAACCTTCACCCCCTTGGACTTGCTCTCATAGACGCCCACCACCCGGAAGGGGATGCCGTTGATGGTGATGGTCTTGTCCAGGGGGTCGGCGAAGGAGAACAGCTCCTCCGCCGTGGCGGAGCCCAGCACGCACACCTGATTGAGCTTTTCCATGTCCAGGAAGGACAGTTCCCGTCCCCGGGCGATCTGATAGTCGTTGCACAGGCCGTACTGGTCGTTGCCCAGATAGAGGGTGGTGGCGGTCTGGTAGTCGTCGGTGGGCAGGGTCTTGGAGCCGTAGGAGATCTTGGCGTCGGTGTATACCTGCCCGCTGGGGGTGAACCCCATCACCAGATTGTCCAGGCCCAGACAGTAGTTGTACAGGGACTTGGATACATCCAGGGAGGAATCCCAGGTATAGGCGTAGACCTCGACCGTATTGGTGCCCATGCTCTCGTAGTAGGCCCGCATGGCGGCGTTCTGCCCCTGGGCGTAGGACACCAGGATGATCACCGCCGCCAGGCCGATAATGATGCCCAGCATGGTGAGGGCCGAGCGCCCGATGTTGGAAAAGATAGACTTGGCGGCCATTTTGAATGCCTGGCCCAGCTTCATAGACCCACCTCCTCTCGGGTGCCGTCGGCCACGATGCGGCCGTCGGAGATGCGGACCACCCGGTGGGCGGTGGCGGCGATGCCGTTGTCGTGGGTGATGAGAATGATGGTGGAGCCCTCCTGGTTCAGGGTGTGGAGGATCTCCAGCACATGCCGGCCCGTCTTGGAGTCCAGGGCTCCGGTGGGCTCGTCGGCCATGATGATGGGGGGATGGGTGGCGATGGCCCGGGCGATGGCCACCCGCTGCTGCTGGCCGCCGGACATCTCGGCGGGCTTGTGCTTCCAGCGGGAGTCCATGCCCACCTTTTTCAGGGCCTCCATCACCCGCTCCTCCCGCTGGAAGATGGACACACCCTGATAGATGAGGGGCAGCTCCACGTTTTCGTAAGCGGTGAGGGCGGGGATCAGGTTGTAGCCCTGGAAGATAAAGCCGATCTCCTTGTTGCGGATGTGGGCCAGCTGCCGGTCGGAGCGGTCGTTGATGTGGGTGCCGTTGAGGATGTAATCCCCGTAGGTGGGGATGTCCAGGCAGCCCAGGATGTTCATGAGGGTGGATTTGCCCGAGCCGGAGGCGCCGATGATGGCCACGAACTCTCCGCGGTCAATGGACAGGGTGACCCCGTCCAGGGCCCGGACCTCGCTCTCCTTCCCCTCGTTGTAGATTTTATAGAGGTCTTTCACGTCAATGAGCATGGCAGTTCACCCCGCTCATCCATAGGCCGATTCGACCAGGTAGTTGACAAAGACCTCCTCGTCCCCGTTGAGGCCGCTCTTGATCTCCACGTTGTAGTCGTCGTTCAGGCCGGTCTCCACCTTCACGGGATAGAAGCCGTCCTCGGGAGAGGGGTACATGGGGGGCTGGCCGGGCTCCGGCTCCGGGATCTCCAGATCCACCGCGTTCTCGGGGCGCTTGTCCGCCCGGATAAAGACCACGCTGTCTGTGCTGCCGTCCTCGCCGGGGATGTTCTTCACGCTCTGCATGGGGACCATCATACAGTCGTCCGACTGGCTGGCCACAAAGGAGTAGTCCAGATACATGCCCGCCAGCAGAGAGCCGTCCTGGTTGTCCACCGTCAGGGTGACGGGGTAGTTGGTCATGCCGTTCTGGCTCTCAGCGGCCCCCATGTTGATGGCGGTGACCGTGCCGATGAAGGTGTTGCCGTTCCAGTCGCTCAGCTCCACCGTCAGGCCGGGCTGGACAAAGGCGATGTTCCGGTCGTCCACGGTGATGTCCACCACCATGTTGGTGGTGTTGGAGATGGTGACCACGGTGTCGCCGCTCTTCACCTCTGCGCCGGGGGTGAGGGTACAGGAGGTGACCGAGCCGTCGATGGGGGAGACGGCATTGAAGTCGGCCAGGCCCTTCTGGGCGTCGGCCAGCTTCTTCTGGGCCTCGTCGATCTCCTTCTGCTTGGACATGATGTTCTCGTTGATGGTGCTGGAGCCCAGGGTGAGCAGGGCCTCCCCGGCGGAGACGTCGGCGTAGTCCATCAGGTTGCCCTGGGACACCACCGGCCCGGCGGCCTTGGTGACGATCTCCCGGGTCTCGTAGTACTCCGTCTTGCCGTTCTCATAGGGGTAGATGGCGGAGCCGTCCGAGGCGGTGAGGGTGGCCGAGGCGTCCATCCCGGCGGTGAGGGTGCCCGGGTTGTCAAAGACGAGGACCGCCTCGAAGTGTACCGCCCCCTCGGGGGAGATGAAGCGGACCTTGTTTATTTTCTCTACGGTGCCGGTGTAGGTGCCCATGACGGTGGGGATGGACACCTGGACGGACTGGCCGGTGCGGATCTGGTTTTCGTAGGCGTAGCTGAAGTACAGGGAGAGCTTCAGCTTCTTGTCGTTGACCAGGGTGGCCACCGCGGTCTCCTTGGCCACCTCCTGGTCGGGCTGGAACTCCTTCACGTTGATGAGCTTGCCGGCGAAGGGGGCCCGGACGGTGAGGTTGTTGGCGTCCTCCAGCAGGGCGGACATCTCCTTGTTCAGGTTGTCCACCTGGGTCTGGGCCTGGGTCACCTGGTCCTGGGCCTCCTGGCTGAAGATGGTGTACAGGGGCTGTCCCGCGGTGACCGTGTCGCCGGGGGAGACAAAGACCTCCTGCACCGTGCCGCCGGCGGTGAGGGTGATGGCGGCGGATTCCTTGGCCTTGGCGTTGCCGCTGCCGGTAACCTTGCTCTGGATGGTGCCGTACTGGACGGGCTGGGTCTGGATCTCGCTGCTGGCGCTGTCCTGTTTGGTCAGAAAGCGATAGAGCAGAAAGCCGCCCGCCGCCAAAGCCACCACAACCGCGCCGGCAATGGCCGCCTGGCGCGCCTTGCGCTTGTTGAACTTCGGCTTGGGCCGGCCCGGCGGAGAGGCCGGAGACGCGGCTGGAGCGGACTGGGGAACAGTCACTTCTGGCATAGTATCAAGTCCTCCTAACGTAATGTCTGCCGGGTAAAGCACAAAGCGGTCTACCCACGCGGCACAGCCATGCGGGGCCGCATTTGCAGAACCGTGTATTCTCCTGTTCCATTATAGGTTGCTTTTTCCGGGAAAAGCAATTACAAGGTAATTACAAATGTTTAAGAAACGATTAAGGTTTGCTTGGGACTTTTTTCACATGCCACTATACGTGTTTGTTCCGGCGAAAGCGCGGAAAAATTGCGGAAACCGCCCCGGCACAAAAAACTCCGGCGGTCCGTGAGGACCGCCGGAACGCAGCTTGTCAAAAAACCTCTGTTGAGATGAATCCGCTCAAGCTGGGGCAGGGGATCAGACGTTCTGATAGAGGGGGTAGCGGCCGGTGAGCGCCTTTACCTGGGCGCGCAGGTCGTCTACCTTGGAGGCGAAGTCGTCCTGGGCGGCCTGGCAGATCAGGCGGCCAACCACCTTCATGTCCTCCTCAGTGAAGCCCCGGGAGGTGACGGCGGGGGTGCCCACCCGGATGCCGGAGGTGACGAAGGGCTTCTCCGGGTCGTTGGGGATGGCGTTCTTGTTGACGGTGATATACACCTCGTCCAGGCGGTGCTCCATCTCCTTGCCGGTGAGGTGGGCGGGGCGCAGGTCCACCAGCATCAGGTGGTTGTCCGTGCCGCCCGACACCAGATCCAGCCCGCCCTCCATGATGGTCTGGGCCAGGACGGCGGCGTTCTTGACGATCTGCTGCTGGTAGGCCTTGAACTCGGGCTTGAGGGCCTCGCCCAGGGCCACCGCCTTGGCGGCGATGATGTGCTCCAGGGGGCCGCCCTGGGAGCCGGGGAAGATGGCGGAGTTGAGCTTCTTGGCGATGGCCTCATCGTTGCACAGGAGCATGCCGCCCCGGGGGCCCCGGAGGGTCTTGTGGGTGGTGGTGGACACCACGTCGGCGTAGGGGATGGGGGAGGGGTGGCACCCGGCGGCCACCAGGCCGGCGATGTGGGCCATGTCCACAAACAGATAGGCGCCCACCTCGTGGGCGATGTCGGCGAAGGTCTTGAAGTCGATGATCCGGGGATAGGCGGAGGCGCCGGCCAGGATCATGCGGGGCTTGTGCTTTCGGGCCAGATCCCGCACCTGGTCGTAGTCGATGCGGCCGTCCTCGCCCAGGCCGTAGGCCACCATGTTGTAGTTCTTGCCCGAAAAATTCACCGGGGAGCCGTGGGTCAGGTGGCCGCCCTGGTCCAGGCTCATGCCCAGCACCGTGTCCCCGTGCTGGCACAGGGCCTGGTACACGGCGAAGTTGGCCTGGGCGCCGGAGTGGGGCTGCACGTTGGCGTAATTGGCGCCGAAGAGCTTCTTTGCCCGCTCGATGGCGATAGTCTCCACCACGTCCACGCACTGGCAGCCGCCGTAGTAGCGCTTGCCGGGGTAGCCCTCGGCGTACTTGTTGGTGAGGACGGTGCCGGCGGCGGCCAGGACGGCGGCGCTGACGATGTTCTCCGAGGCGATGAGCTCGATGTTCTGCTGCTGCCGGTCATACTCGGCACGGATGGCCTGCCCCACCTCAGGGTCGGCGGCGGTGATAAAGTCCATGACTTCTGTGACCAATGGGAACACTCCTTTTTCTCTGATTCAGCCCGGCATCCGGGCGGTGATATTCCCTATTATAACAGACCGAGCGGAAATTACAACGAATTGTTTCCACAGTTTTTTGAAAGCAGGGCTGGGGGAAACAGATCGTTTTGACGCAGGGTGGGAACAAAATGGATCCGTTTCCGGAAAACGTCCAAAATCCTGTCGAATTTCTTTTTCTGATGTGATATAATAACTTTGTTCGCCCTGTGGGCGCATCTAAACTCTGACCCGTGAGGTGGGACAGTCTATGAAAACCAACGAGGAAGTCTGGAGCATTGTCAACGAGCTGAAGGCGCTCTACCCCGACAGCCTGTGCTCCCTGGAATATGAGAAGGACTATGAGCTGCTGTTCTCCGTGCGCCTGGCGGCCCAGTGCACCGACGAGCGGGTGAACAAAGTCACCCCCGCCCTGTTTGCTCGCTTCCCCACCCTGGAGTCCCTGGCTCAGGCGGACGTGGCCGCGGTGGAGCAGTACATACATTCCACCGGCTTCTTCCGGGCCAAGGCCCGGGACATCGTCCTGGCCTCCCAGATGCTGCTGCGGGACTACGGCGGCAAGGTGCCGGGCACCATGGAGGAGCTCCTGAAGCTGCCCGGTGTGGGCCGCAAGACAGCCAACCTGATGCTGGGGGACGTGTTCCACGTGCCCGGGGTGGTGGTGGCCGACACCCACTGCATCCGGATCACCGGTCTGCTGGGCCTTACCGACGGCTCCAAGGACCCGGTGAAGGTGGAGATGCAGCTGCGGCAGGTGCTCCCCCCGGAGGAGTCCAACGACTTCTGCCACCGGATGGTGCTCCACGGCCGGGCGGTGTGCATCGCCCGCCGGCCCCAGTGTGAGAGCTGTACCCTGCGGCCCTGGTGCGACCACTTCGCAAAAAACAGCCAGCCGCCTTCTGAGTGAGGAAAGGAGCGCCTGACCATGATGGGATACTACACGGGCTTCGGCGCCTTTGACGCCATGTTCACCATTGTCCCTGTGATCGTTGTCATCGGCTTTATCATCGTCTTTGGCGCCATCCTGGTCCGAGGGGTCCAGGGGGCCGCCCAGTGGAAGAAGAACAACGACTCACCGGTGCTGACAGTGGAGGCGGAGGTGGTGGCCAAGCGGCTGGACGTGCAGACCTGGCGCCACGCCGGGGACGAGCATCACATGGGGCACACCTCCAGCCGGACCTACTACTACGCCACCTTCCAGGTGGAGAGTGGGGACCGGATGGAGTTCCAGGTCCCCGACACGGAATACGGCCTTCTGGTGGAGGGGGACCGGGGAAAGCTGACCTTTCAGGGCACCCGCTACCAGGGGTTCCGGCGGCAGTAATCGCCGCTTATAATGTTAATTATGGATAAGGAGCGCGACCTTTTTTTGAAAGCAGTATATCGGTGGACCTTTTACATTCTGGGCATGCTGGTGCTGGCCCTGGGGCTGACCCTGAACACCAAGGCGGGGCTGGGGGTGTCCCCCATTATCTCCATCGCCTTTGCGGTGTCGGAGATCTGGGGCTGGAATTTCGGGGACATGACCTTCCTGCTGTACTCCCTCTTTGTGGCGGGGCAGTTTGTGCTCCGGGGGAAAAACAGCCGGCTCACCGACCTGCTCCAGCTGCCCCTGAGTCTGGCGTTCAGCCGGGTGCTGAACCTGTACAGCGCCCTCATCCCCTATGAGGCGGCGGAACACGGGTTTTTGGCCAACTTCGGCCTGTTGCTGGCGGCCATCTTCTTCACTGGAGCGGGGGCGGCCATCACAGTGAATATGAAGCTGGTCCCCAACCCCGGCGACGGCATCGTGGCCGCGGTGGCGGAGAGGCTGGGCCGGGACCAGGGCTTTGCCAAAAATGTGTTTGACGTGGGCTGTGTGGCGGTCACCTGCGTGCTGGGTCTGCTGGCGGCGGGCCGGATCGTGGGCATCGGCGTGGGGACCATCGCGGCCATGATCGGGGTGGGCCGGTCCATTGCCCTGGTAAACTATTTGGGAAAACAGAAGATGTGTCTGGCGGCGGGGCTGCTCCAGGAGGAGGCCCCCGCCGGCCAGGAGGCATAAAGGAGGAAGCGTGCTATGAAGCGAAGCTATGCGGTCTATCAGGTGGACGCCTTCACCAGGGAAAAGCTCTCGGGCAACCCCGCCGGGGTGGTGCTGGACGCCCGGGGCCTCACCGACGAGGAGATGCGGCGCATCGCCCGGGAGCTGAACAACTCGGAGACCGCCTTCATCCTGCCCGGAAAACCGGGGGAGTACGACGTGCAGGTGCGCTTCTTCACCCCTGCCAAGGAGGTCCCGGTCTGCGGCCACGCCACCATCGCCTCTCACTATGTCCGGGCCATGGAGCTGGGGCTGGACAGCGCCCGGGTGGTTCAAAAGTGTGGAGCGGGCATCTTCGCGGTAGACGTGTGTAAGGAGAACGGGGACTGCCGGGTGGTCATGTCCCAGGGCAGGGCCGTCCTGGGGGAGCCCCTGTCCCGGGAGCATCAGGACCGGGTGCTGGCGGCCCTGGGCGTGACCCGTGGCGACCTGCGGCCGGGCTGCCCCATGGCCTCGGCCTCCGTGGGGTCCCCCAAGCTGATGGTGGTGCTCAGAAGCCTGGACAAGCTGCACAGCCTGACCCCCGACCTGGAGGCCCTGAAGGAGCTGAGCGGCGAGATCGGCTGCAGCGGCTATCTGGTCTTTACCCTTCACCCGGGGGAGGAGCCCTTGGTTCACGCCCGGATGTTCGGCCCCGCAAATGGAGTGGCGGAGGACCCGGTGACGGGGATCGCCAACGGCCCCATGGGGGCCTATCTGGTCCGGAACGGGCTGATCCCCGCGGAGGGAGACGAGGTGCGCTTCACCGCCGTCCAGGGGGAGGCCATGGGCCGCCCCGGCTCCATGGAGGTGCGGGTGGCACTGGAGAACGGACAGCCCGGTGAAATTCAAATTGTGGGCGACGCGGTGGTGGCCTTTCGGACCACCCTGGAGCTGGACGCATGAGGGGCGGCAGGCGGGAGCTCCGCCTCACCGGCGGGGACGACCCCAAGTTCCGCGCCCTGGTTCGCAAGCTGGACCGGGAGTATGTGGACCGGTTTGGAGAGACCGCCCTTCAATACCAGCCCTATAACACCTTGGAGAAGATCGAGGCGGCCTGTCTGCTGCTTGTGGACGGCACGCCCGCGGCCTGCGGGGCCATCCAGCCCCTGGACGGGGACGCCGCCGAGCTCAAGCGGGTCTATGTCCTCCCGGAGTTCCGCCGCCGGGGCCTGGCCCGGCAGGTGATCGAGCAGCTGGAGCTCCAGGCCCTGTTTCACGGGTATCGGTTCCTGGCCCTGAAGACGGGCCGGGCCATGCCCGAGGCCGCCGCCCTGTACACCAAGCTGGGGTATCAAGAGACCGAGCCCTGGGGGCCCTTTGCCGGGGACAAGCTGTGCCTGTGCATGAAAAAGGAGCTCACCTGATTTTTCGCAGGAAAGGAAGAACACGCCATGGCCTACCGGCCTCTCGCCGACGAAATACGGCCCAAAACCCTGGATGAGGTGGTGGGCCAGAAGCATATTTTGGGAAAGGACGGCCTGCTGCGCCGGATCATCGAGGGGGGCGACATCCCCAACCTGATCTTCTACGGCCCCTCTGGGACGGGGAAGACCACGGTGGCCAACATCATCGCCCAGCGCACCAACCGCCCCCTCCACCGGCTCAACGCCACCACCGCCTCTATTTCTGATATTAAGGACATTATCGCAGATATCGGGACCCTCCTGGCCCCGGACGGGGTGCTGCTGTACCTGGACGAGATCCAGTACTTTAACAAAAAGCAGCAGCAGTCCCTGCTGGAGTTCATGGAGAACGGGAAGATCACCCTCATCGCCTCCACCACCGAGAACCCCTTCTTCTACGTGTTCGGGGCGGTGCTCTCCCGGTCCACGGTGTTTGAGTTCAAGCAGATCACCGCCGAGGACGCCCTCCCCGCCATCGACCGGGGGGTGGACCTGCTCAATGAGCGGCTGGGCGGGAACCTTGTTCTGGAGGACGGGGTGCGGGAGCACATCGCCTCCGCCTGCGGCGGGGACATCCGCAAGGCCATGAACGCCCTGGAGCTGCTCTCCTCCGCCGCCCGGCGGGAGGACGGAAAACTGCTGATTTCCTTAGAAGACGCCCAGACGGCAGCACAAAAATCCGCCATGCGCTACGACCGGGAGGGGGACAACCACTACGACATCGCCTCCGCCCTGATGAAGTCGTTACGGGGGTCCGACCCGGACGCGGCGGTCCACTACCTGGCCCGGCTGCTGGAGGCGGGGGATCTGATCACCGCCATCCGGCGGCTGCTGTGCTCCGCCAGCGAGGACGTGGGGCTGGCCTACCCCCAGGCGGTGCCCATCGTGAAGGCCTGTGTGGACAGCGCGTTGCAGCTGGGCCTGCCCGAGGCCAAGCTCCCCCTGTCCGAGGCGGCCATTCTCCTGGCCACCTGGCCCAAGTCCAACTCCGCCTGCATGGCCATTGACGCGGCCATGGCGGACGTGCGGGCGGGCCGCACCGGGGACATCCCCCGGGAGCTCCAGAACGTCCACGCCGACTCGGCGGGGATGGAGCGGGAGCAGGGGTACCTGTACCCCCACGACTTCCCCGGCCACTGGGTGAAGCAGCAGTACCTGCCCAATGAGCTGAAAAACCGGAAATACTACCAGTACGGGGACAACAAGACCGAGCAGGCCGCCCGGCGGTACTGGGAGGAGATCAAGAAGTAGAGGCTGAACTGCCTTCCCCCCCGCTGGGGGGGAGGCTGGAGACAGCGAAAACCGAGAAAGGAAGGAATCAAACCCATGGAATCCATTCGCGTCCTGGTGGTGGAGGACGACCAGGACATCAACAATCTGCTGTGCACCATCCTGCGGGACGGGGGCTATGAGAGCCAGGCGGCCTTCTCCGGCAGCGAGGGTCTCTTGTGGGCGGAGCGGGAGAGCTTCGACCTGGTGCTGCTGGATTTGATGCTCCCCGGCCTCACCGGCGAGCAGTTTATTCAGAAGATCCGGCCCTTGCGCACCATGCCCATCATCGTCCTGTCCGCCAAGGCGGGGCTGGAGGACAAAGTGAATGTGCTGCGCATGGGGGCGGACGACTTTATCCCCAAGCCCTTCGACAATCTGGAGGTGCTGGCCCGGGTGGAGGCCCAGCTGCGGCGGGTGAAGAAGTTCTCCGCGCCCCCCGCCCAGAAGCAGCAGCTCTCCTGCGGGGACTTGGTGCTGGACCGGGACGAGTTCACCGTCACCGCCGGGGAAAAGCCCGTCACCCTCACCGCCCGGGAGTTTGAGATCCTGGCCCTGCTGATGGAGTACCCCAAGAAGGTGTTCACCCGGGAGCAGATCTACCAGCACGTGTGGGGGGAGGACTACTTCGGGGACGACAACACCGTCAACGTCCACATCAGCAACCTGCGCTCCAAGCTGGGCAAGGCCAGCGACCGGGAGTATATCAA
>ERZ1643246.4768-NODE-4768-length-10442-cov-3.812265_pt1 | contig 10442 bp, 9 predicted proteins | sample MGYA00579265_ERZ1643246 | MGnify/ENA primary metagenome ERZ1643246 (study PRJEB29033, sample SAMEA4952261) | chicken gut metagenome | biome: Broiler Chicken; feature: Gastrointestinal Tract; material: Caecum | place: Ireland | collected 2018 | study: Broiler...
TTCATAGTCAGATTGATCAATTTGCCCATGGATATACGCTTTAACAACATCATTCATCCAGCCATGATCATAAAATGTCGCCATTCCATTTTCAGGAATTCGTAAAAAATAACGATATAAAAAAGGCTTTCTCGTTTCTTCCTCAGTAATTTTGTTCATTGTTTCAACAGTATAAAACCGCGGATCCATATTTTGAATCACTTTACCAAGTGTCGTTCCAATTCCAGAAGCACCCCATCCTTCAAATAAAACTACAACAGGTAATTTCTTTTCTTTTAATAACATTTGTTTTTTAGATAGTTCCAGTTTAGCATTTTCTAAACATTCTTCAATATCAGGAACAATCTCGATTTCTTCAAATTTATAGTCCTTTAACATTAACTTTCCCTCCTATATATGTTTATTGTAGCACTACAATGTAAGCGCTTAAAGTGTGTTTTATAGAAATATTAAACGCCTATTTTAATTATTCCTGATATTTAAAAAATCAACCAAAAAAAGGTGCAAAACTATTTTCATAATCTTGCACCTTCAAAATATTATTAACTTATCGATAAAAATCTAATCTTTTGATTTGATAATCAATATATACTCTATCATCAACTATATCATTATTAAAATATCTGATAATTCGATTAACTGCGGTTTCAATTCCGGTCATTTTAGGAGACTGAATCAAAATAAAATATTGCGTTAAACTGTATTGTGAAAATATATCATTTTTACGTAAATTTTGTTGCATCAAATTTTTTAATAGCTGTGAATAATTTTGTAATTTATGACTATCGTAATGTTCATCTTGATTACGAATTGTCAGCATTACTAAAGCATGTTCATTATTTAGCTTAGTAACATCAATTAAATTTAACTGATAAATTCTTTTAAAAACCGTAAAATCACAATAAAAAGCCCCGGTTACTGTTTCTGATTGATCAAGAACATCTTCAATTTCAATATTTTCAACTTCTACCTCCGGTAGTTTATTTAAACATTCCTGATATACTTGTTTAATTGCTGCTGGTACTGTTTTACCATAATATAAATAATATTTATTTAAAATATTACGATAATATTTCAAGGCCACATCATATTGTTTCATTTGATAATAAGCATCTAATCTAGCTGCAAATAATTTATCATCTTCTATTTTAACAAGATTAGGATGTTGTAATAAATCAATGATTATTTGATATTCATTAGCTTGCTTTAAATTATCAATTATTGATATTAGACTTTCATAACAACTTTTTAAAAGCACCTCATTTTTTTGTTTGATCCAACTGTTATCCTGAAATTCTGGCAGGAATTCATTTTCAAATAAATCAGCTAATTGCCAGGCTTTTTTTACCTGCAAATCAATCGTCTCATTGCTTTCAATGATACTTTCTGCCAGTTTCAATAACTCTTCATAATCAACTACACATTTAACGGCTGGATTCCAATAATAACTATGGCCCTTTGATAAAATACATGGTTCTTTATCATAAAGCATCTTTAAATCTTTTCTAGCCCGATAGACCAGATTTCTAAGTGCTCCGATCGTTACCTGGTTTTCTTTATCCTCCCACAAATATGTTATCAGCTGGCTGGCTGTGATGTTTCTATCCCGATTCATTATCAGATAGATTATCAACAGCTCTACCTGCGTGCTCCTTTTCCCTCGTTCTGGAAAGACATTCTTTAGATGCCCAATTTCCAGTATCCCTAACGTCCTGACATTAAAACTCTTGTACATGACCCCTTTTCCTCCAAATTTCTTCTCTATCTTCTTCCATAGCCGTATCCATATCCATAGCCATATCCGTATCGGTGCCCTTCACTGGAAAATAATGATGCCTTCGCCTGATTGATCACCGTCCCCATGATATATGGTATCGTCTCATTCAATTCTTATAACGATTCTAATAGATCACCCTCGCTAGCATGATCCTGTTTGATCACTACGATTCCGGTATCCACATGCTTGCTGATGATCAGAGCATCTTCCAAAATATATAGTGGCGCTACATCCAGTATCACATAATCATAATTAGCTTTTAATACTTTTATCAGCTGTTCCAGTTCCCCTCTGGAAAGCAGTTCCGTTGCCTCTTCCTGAGCACTGGTTCCATAGATGACATCCAGCTGATAGTCCTGATACTGATTGATGATCTCTTCGATCTTATCTTCTCCTTTTAGATATCCTGCGATGCTTCCTTTGATATCTTTTGCATCCAGTGTATCTTTTAAACTTGGATTCCTTAGATCCAGATCCACCAGTACGACCCCATGTCCTTTCTCCGCTAATGAAATGGCAATATTGCTGGCAGTCATCGTCTTTCCTTCATTTGGCAAGACGCTGCAGACCATGAATACCTGGCTCCCTTTTTTCTTCTTTTCCTGTTCGATCCGCAGTCTCAGATCATGGAACGACTGTCTGAAGGTATACTGGATCCTTGGATTCGACAGCAGCAGTTCCAGTTTCTTCCCTTTCCTTTTCCTTCTGGCATTGATATATGGTATCCTCGTCATATTGCTTAGATGCAGTACCTTCTTGACATCTTCTCCATCAATGACCGTATGTCTGAAAATTATTATGATCAGACTGATCACAAAACTGATCGCTATTCCTGTTCCAATACCTAATATTCCATTTTTCAGATAGTCCGGATAGGCATCAGGTGCGCTAGCTACCTTAGGTGTATCCAACAGTGATATCTGGACATCGCTCATGACTAAATTGGTAACCTGGGTATAGTTGTTTAAAATACAGTTGGCCACATGATAGGCCGTCTCCCCATCGGCTGCCGTTACCTTCAGATCGACCAGATTGGTATCCGTTATCTTGGTCAGCGATATATTGACATTGTCTAATGATATCCCCAGTCCATCCTGGATTATCTGACGCATCATGCTCCCCGTCATCAGCCCATTGAAGGTCGTGAACATATCATCATTGTCATCGCTCGTGGCAAAGATATTGTCCTGATCCTGGGTATGCACCACGAATACTGCTTCAGAACTGTATGTCGTATCAAAAAAGAAAAATTCTCTGATCTCAAATACTGCCATCATCACCACGATGATCACGATGAACAGCTTTTTATGTTTCATCACCGTCCGATAGAAATAATCAAAATATTTCGTCAGATCGATCTTTGCTTCATTATTGTCATTCATCATCTCTACCTCCTGTCATAACGGTTATATCCGTATCTGTAGCCATAGATCTTCCGGTTCCTTGTCAGATCCATGACCCCGGCATTGTAGATACATCCGATCAGATTGTTCTTCGCCAGTACCAGTCTCGTTATCGTTTCATTGATTACCGTTACCGGTGCTTCATTCTGTTTGACCACCAGTATCGATGCATCTACCCATTCATTGATGATCAGCGGTTCATTGATCCCTAAGGCCGGTGATGTATCGATGATCACATAATCAAATTCTTCTCTGGCTTCTCTGATCAGCTTTTCCATTCCATTTTGGATAAGGTCTTCACTGTTACCAAGATCCTGGATCGCACATAACACGAACAGTTCATGACGGTCCAGATATTCCACCTGGCTTTGCCAGTCGCTCTGTCCATTTAGATAGTTGTTGATCGATCTGTCGGTCTTCAGATCAAAGATCTTATGCAGTGACGGTTTTCTCAGATCCCCATCGATTATCAGTACCTTCTTATCATTCTTGGCCAGTGACAGGGCCAGATTGGCGGCAATCGATGACTTCCCTTCATTTTCTACGGAACTGGTGATCATGAAGGTCTTATATCCATGCTTCTCTCCAGAACTTTCGATCCGGTTTCTCAGCTTCTTGATTGCTTCCTTATAGGCAAAGCTGGTCTTCAGCGAACTTATCAGTATCGCTTTCTTTCCATGTCTGAACATCCCTTTTCTTTCCTTCGGGATCCTTGCAAACAGTCTTCCATCCAGCGATCTTTCGATATCCGCTGCGCTCTTGATCGTCGGTCTCAGATATATTATGAAAGCATAGATAACTACAAATAAAAGACCGATCAGCGCCCCGTTTCTGAAATTGGTCATATGCCCATTGACATTGACCGGACTGTCATTCATCATCGCATCCTGCAGTACATCCATCTCATATGAAAGATGATATTCACCTGCATTATTGACATACCATTCGCTTAAATACTTGAGTGCATAGTATGATTCTCTTCTGGTCGGTGCCCTTACTGATATATTGACGATATTCGTTCCATTCTGACTGGTGATATTGCAGGTATAGCTGACATCTTCTGCTCCCATCTTTTCGATGACATAGTCCTTGACCACCTGTCCATTGAAGATATAGTCCAGTGTCGTTACATAGGCCTGGGCATTGCTCAGATTGCTGTAGGTATTTTCCTCCAGCACCAGTGCCGCCTGCATGCTGGTCATATACTGTGGTTCATAGGTAAAGGTCCGGAACACATCAAATCCTGCTCCGCATATCAGCACCAAAAGCACTATCGGCCCGATCCTTTTCAGCAGCATCGCTATGACACATTCTATCTTCACCAGCATCTCGCTGTTTGCATTCTTACTGTCCATTCCTCTGTCCTCCTATTCCACTATTACTACCAGCTTCGTATATCCCGTATCGGCTCCCTGCGTTATCCGATAGATGATCTCATATGTCCCTGGTGTATTTCCATCATAGCTGCTGGTTACTTCGATCTCATCTTCCAGATCATTGTCCACTACTCCCGCAAACGTCACATCACTTACATAGTTCATCGGTCTGATCTGCGTTCCTACCGGTACCCGGATCAGATATTCCGTCAGGTTGATCTGGATGTTGCTGACCGTATTCAGATATGTCCCTGTCAGCCTCAGTGTCGTTGTCATCCCGCAGCTGTCGCTTACCGAAAATGTCGCTATCAGATCATTGTCACTGGTATATTCGACATTGTCGATCGATATCTTCGATGTGATATCTCCATCGACCACGCTACTGGCACTGACATAGTCCTTTAATGAATCATTGGATTCCAGATACTGAAAATACAGCGGTCTGGTCAATGTGATCTGTGGTGCCTGATAGTCGCTGTAGCTTAGCTGTCGCGTCTTTCTTGTCAGATTGTCATCGCTGTCGAAGACCCCATAGGTTATCGTTCTGGTCTGGTCTTCCTGAAAGGTCGAGATGCTTTCGATGAACACCTGCTGGCTCAGATCTCCATCTTCACTGTCGCTAGCACTGACATCATTCAGCAGGACGCTTTGATCATCGCTGACACTGACAGTCAATGGTGTCTCCGGCACATTAAGTTCCGGATAGTTCCCTACCGTCTCTTCCCGGCTCGATATATAGACAAAGCCGATATATGCTATGATGATCAGTATTGACAGGATGATATATTTCAGATTTTTCCTCATTTCTCTTGCCCCCTTATATCATTATTTCTTTCTTTGTTAGGTCGATATTCTGCAGCATTTTTCTGGGATTCTCTTTGAAGATCCTGTTGGCTCGCTTATTTCCATACAGTTCGCTGATGATCCGGTAGTCCTGATACATCCTGGCATTCCTTCTTGATGGATCATGTCCGTCGCTTCCGATAAATGTGATCAGATCATGGTCCAGCAGTTCATAGATCGTATCCCGGGCCATCCTTCCATATTTTCCTGAAATGCTGCCTTTGTTCATCTGCAGCATTCCTCCCATATCGATGATATCTTTAGCCAGATGATCTGATATCTGGATCGCTTCATATCTTTCAGGATGAGCGATTACCGGTATCAGCTGATGTTTCATTACCTCTTCTGCTGCTTCTTTGATCGTCTGACCTTCAGCGTTGAAATAAAACTCCATCAGCAGATATCTCGTATCATTGAGCGTCGTTATCTCTTCCAGTTCCTCTTCAAAGCTGTCCCTGTCTCTATACAGATATTCACAGCCCGGATACAGTTTTACCGGTATCCCTGCTTCTTTGACTATTTCTTTGAAGTCTTCAAACAGGCTCTTTATCTTTTCAACTGGATTGATGAATCCATATGGATAGGCCAGATGTGGTGTCAGCACCAGTTCATCGGTTCCATCACGATATGCTTCATCAAGCATCTTGAGTGACATCTCGATCGTCCGGCTTCCATCATCTACCATCGGCAGTATATGACTGTGGATATCTATCATCTTCTCTTTTCCTCCTTACGTGTTGCTTTATCTCTAAAAATCCATCGCCATCTTCGCTGACTCCTCTTCGCTCAGTACCGTCAGCTTCGTATCCATTACCCGATAGACCCGCTGACACATGTTCAGCACGCTTGGCCGATGGGTCGTTACTATGCAGGTCTTGTTTGGATGATTGACGATGATATTGTTCAGTACCTTCCTTTCGGTCGTTACATCCAGAGCACTCGTGGCCTCATCTAAAAGCAGTATCGGTGCATCTCTCAGCAGGGCTCTGGCTATCGCTATCCTCTGGCACTGTCCTTCTGACAGTCCCTGACCTCTGGCTCCGATCTTAGCATTGATCCCTCCTTCAAGCTTCGATACGAACTCATAGGCACATGCCGATCTCAAGGCTTCGATGATTTCTTCATCGCTGGCATCTTCCTTTACCATCCGCAGATTCTCGGCTATCGTCCCTGAAAAGATCGTATTCCCCTGTGGCACATAGGCAAACAGTGGTCTGGTCGAAGCATCAAGATGATATCTCTTTCCTTCATGGTCGATCAGATAGGCATTACCCTGATTTGGTGTGATCAGTCCTAAAAACATCCGGATCATCGTCGTCTTTCCTTCTCCGCTTGGTCCTACCAGTGCTACGATTTCTCCTGGTGAGGCCTTCATCGATGATGACACCAGGACATTTTTATTCTCGATATATGAAAAATATACATCCTCAAGTTCCAGTGAGAATCCTTCCTCCTGGATGCTTTCCAGATACTCGCTTGTTTTGATGTTCAGTGGTTCCTTTGGCAGGAAGATGATCTCCATCAGTCGTTTCGCTGATATCGTTGCCGATATCGTTGATGGGATGATCGATACCAGAGCTGAAAACGCTGATGACATCCGGCTTGACTGCTGCAGGAACAGTGTCATCTCTCCATAGTTGATTGCTCCGCTCCATAACCGGTATACCGCCCAGCCATAGAAGGTAAAGCTTACTACCATCCCTAACAGTGATATCAGGGTATTGTATTTGATTGAAAACCAGTTATATTCCAGATTCACATCTTTATATTTTTTCTGGAATCCTTTCAGCCGGTCACTGAACAGCTGCACCAGTGAGAACGATTTGATCGAATCGATGTTGCTGAAGGTCTCTGTCTCAAAGGCCATCATCTCGCTGTTCATCTCCTTGACCTTCATATCAAATTTTCTCAGTCTTTTCATCATCACTCTTGATGACAGAAACATCAGTGGTACGTTCGCCAGGGTCAGAAACAGCATCGTTGGATCATAGTACAGGATCAGACATAATGTCGCGATGAAATTGAAGGCATTGACGATCAGATCCGGTACCCAGCCGATCGCACTCCCCGCTACTGTCCCGACATCGCTGGTGAATCGATTGAGCAGATCCCCTCCATGATATCTTGACAGATCCAGCCAGTTGACCTCGATGATCTTGTCGAAGATATCGGCCTGGATCTCATTCTGGATCCGGATATTGATCTTCAGTGTGATCCTTGACATTGCCTGTGAAAATAGCAGTGAAAACAGTGACATCGATACCATCAGTACTACCATCTCTGCTGCCCTGTTGGTCTGGATCCCGGTCACTATATTGATCAGTTCCTTGCTCGCTACGCTGCTTACCAGTGACATCACCGTTGAAAAGACTCCCAGCAGCGTATAGAACACTATCTCCTTTTTATATTTCGTCCCATATGAAAACATCCATTTGATCTCGTCCCACATCTCCTTGATGCTTCCATCCTTGAACTTCTGGATTAATATCTTTAGCGATTCCATTTCAGCCTCCTTTTCTTCTTATCAGACCATATGCTTTTATCGTTATCCTTCTTAGCGGTATCATGTTTATCCATATCTTTTCAAAAAACAGCCACCAGGGATCTCCCGGTCTTATTTCCTTGCCTTTTCTGATGACCCTGGTTACTATTGCAAATATCTGCCCTTTTTCTATCGGTCCTTCGATGAGTGTCTGATTGTCTCCGACAAAATAATACTCATCACCTTTAATCTTATAGATCCGATGGACGACATACTGTCCATTGTTTCTTTGAAAGAAGGCGATATCGCCTTTTTTCAGTTTTCTTTCCGGTCTTTTAAAATAGATAGTATCTCGTTCATGGACCACGAATGGTGCCATCGAACTGCCCAGCACCCTCATGTTTACTTCTTTTCCTTCATCGATCACTGTCCTTAATATATCGATGTATTCTCTGGTTCCCATTATCTTCATGTTCTTACCTTACTAATAGATTGGATATATCTATCCAGTACATCTACTGCTTCTTCACTGATGGTACAGCTTAGATTGATGATTGGTGTATTAGTTATCAGTTTATCGATAAAACTTAATGCATTATCTAAATATCCCTGATTATGATAATTGATTGTTATCTCCTGGATCAGTCTTTTTGTCTTTTCGATATTTGATAGTTCTTTGATTTCATTTATCGGTCCCTGATTTAACATCACTATGGCTTTCAATGGATATCTTTCATTATGACAGATCTCTGATGATCCACAGATCGGCCATCCATTGGCATAGAACCTTCCCTCTTCATATGTAAGCAGTGTCCGATCTCCATTGATGATCCTGATATCCCGATACTTTTTCCATAGATCTGCCTGAGTGCTTTTCCCCGTTCCACTTGGTGCTGTAAATAATATTGCTTCATCTTTATAAACAATATAGCTGCTATGTAAAACATAGCAGTTATGTTCATTCATCCTTCTTTCTAGTGACAATAATGAATTGAAGACGGTATCGATTTTCAGGTATTTTTGGTAATTTTGGTTGAACTGTATTTCAGTATTATTTTTATCTATCTCTTTACATCTTCCATAAAACTGATTATCTCCTGGTAAACTTAGATATCTTGTTTCCAGTTCATCTTCGATCTTGATCAGGATCCCTGTCTTATTTACTGTAAAGTTTTCATCTGATAGTACTATCTTATCAGCCATCTTAATTTGATAATGATAGTCAGCTATACCTGTTTCTTTGAATTTTGATAAATTAAAAGGCATCATCTCTCCACTGATGCCGGTTATGTCAAATTTAAACTTTCCTATCTTATACATGTTCATTGCCTCTTCTACTTGATTACCTTATACTTCCTCAACAGTTCAACTCTCTGTTTCCCTACTTCTATCGTCTTTTGACTTTCTGATGATGAATGATTCTTTTTATAATTTATTATCCTTGATATATAGGCTATTGGTAATAATATCGGATATTTATCTAAATATTCATACTTCCCTTTCATCTCCTTAAGTGATGGAAAGATACTTTTTAATACATTTGTCTTTCCATCACTGATCGTATTCAAAGTCATCGTCGCTGAATGGATCCTTTCATTGCTTGACTGTCCAAATACTCCTGCTTCCATGATATCCTTGAGCAGATCTTCATAATCGGTATCTTCGATATCTTCTGGTACCTTTATCTTCGTATAATCCAGTTCCAGATGATCATGTGCTAAAGCAAATAGATTGATTACTAACGTATAAATATTCAATTTTTTCAATATCTGATACAGTTTATCCCAGTCGATCATTTCTCCATATGCTTCGCTGTACATCACGATATCTAATAACTGTCTTATCCCTACCCCTCCATGAAAAAAGTGTTTGACCAGGTGCAGGATCAAAAATAAAAGATGTTGATCATAATTCAATGAATATACATCAACACCATCTATATTATGTCTGATACATTTATCAAAGGCATCTTCAAAATACTTCTGATAGTTTCCATATGCTTTCGATTCCATAGAAAAAAGAGCTGTATGCAGCTCTATCGATAATCCGGACATCGGATCTATGAATGTTGTCACATCTTCTTTTTTGGATATTACCTGAAAATTATTTTCTATAAATATCTCACTTACTGCTTTCATATCCTTATCTCTTACATAGAGATCTTCATCATTGGAATTACGATTATCTGGTTGTGGATATAATGAACGACAGATCAGCCCTTTTACTATTAGTACTTTTAGATTCTTCTCCAGGAACTTTTTATATATCTGCAGCATCCTGATCGTCCTTCTGGTCTGAAAGGCATTGATCTTCAGTGCCTCTCTTTTCCATATCTCTTTTAGATCATCTGGAAGTCCTGGAAAACTGTAGATCTGATTATAGATCAAAGCTGATATCTGATGTTCCTTCGACATATTATAAAGTGCTGGAAAATCAATATCATTGTTTATCTTTGATCTTTGATTTTTTCTGGCATCTTTTAATAATTCCAGCAGTATTTCATTCATTTCTTATCCTCCTTCCGGCTTTAACTTGATATTCACTATTTCTGGTGGATTATT
>ERZ1643246.4769-NODE-4769-length-10440-cov-9.245354_pt1 | contig 10440 bp, 3 predicted proteins | sample MGYA00579265_ERZ1643246 | MGnify/ENA primary metagenome ERZ1643246 (study PRJEB29033, sample SAMEA4952261) | chicken gut metagenome | biome: Broiler Chicken; feature: Gastrointestinal Tract; material: Caecum | place: Ireland | collected 2018 | study: Broiler...
TTTGTTCCCATCTTCTGGGCCTTGCCAGCAGATAAGAGGGAGCAGGGAGGTGCCCACTTGCGTCTTGCCTTCACAGGATACAATGGTACTATTCCCAAATCTCCTGTACCAAGCTGGAGTCATTTGGTCTCAGCCCAGATCTTTAGCCGGCAAACTCTCTCCAAAGAAATCCTTTTGGATGTAAACTGCCCACAACCTGATGCTGACTGCCACACGGCAACACCCACCTCTGGCCTCCTAGATAGCTCAGAGTCTTATTGCTCACAGCATGTGAGCTTTGAGCCCAAGAAAGGAGGGTTCTGACAAACGCCTCTTTCAGCGTCCAAACAGCAGCAGTCTGAAGAGGCGATCTTTCAGCTCCTTGAAGTCACGCAGCGCCCGGGAGTGGGCGTCCGGGTCCTGCTCCAGGTGCTGGAAGAGGTTGAGCGGGCTGGCTGTTTGGAAGGCCTGCGGCAGGACAACCTCGTCAGGCATGGTCGCGTTGCCAAGGAGGAAGTGGTTCAGGACTTTATCGTTCAGGCAGTATTGCAGGTACTGCAGGAGATTCTCCAGCCGGCTCAGGAAATGCCTCCTGCGCCAGTCCTCCAAAGGGATGATGGCTAGGAGGTGGAGGAGAAGAGTCTTGATGGCGTAGGTGGAAAAGCCCATGCCCACCAGGATGTGAGCAAAGAGCCTCAGGCAGACCAGGTGGCAGCTGTTGGGTCCAGCGGTCCTGGCCACGTACTCGAAGTACTTCCTTTCCGCCACAGCGCAGCTCTGCGGCCATGTTGTGCTGGGCGTAAAGACGGCCTCTGCGTTCTGGCTGCTCAGGAAGATGTCCAGGTTGCCTTGCTGCACCCCGAACAGCAGCTCAACGTGGACTTTTTCCCCGCTGGAGGTGTCTGTCACCTGGAGCTTGCAGGAGCGGCTGGAGGGCAGCACCTTAAGGCCGTAACGGTGTGCCCGGTGCGTGAGCCTCCAGGTTCTTGGTACCTGCTTGTTGAACCAGGCGGCAGTTTTCTGCACATCCAGGTAGGAGCCGGTGCAGAGCGTCTGTAGGAGGCTGGGCTGCTGATTTTGGCTCAGCTCCTCCTCAGAGTGGTGGAGGAAGCACAGCACGTCCCCCAGCTGCTGCTCCCTTGTGCACATGCACACCAGCTCCACACGGATGCGGGAGTTCCTTGCCAGCACCTCCCCTTCCTCACCCAGCTCCGGGTGGAAGACGTGCCCATGGGGGGCCTTAATGGGCACGAGCAGGCGGTACACAATGTCCTCCTCACAGGGACTCCAGCCTTCAAAGGCGCTGCCCACCCCAATGGCAGGCTGCAGCACCGGGTAGAAGCTGTTTGAACAGACAAATGTGTAGGTCTGCAGCAGGTCGCTCATCAGCTCCTCCACCAGCACGCACTTGGTGGCCTTTCCTTGCATCTTTTCCCAGGCACGCCGTGCAATGTATCTGGTCAGTGCTGAATGATGGAAGTATTCTTCCTCCTCGTCCTCCTGTTCTACCTCTTCCACCTGTTCCTCCTGCTGCACCTGTTCCCCCTGATCCTCCCGTTCCTCCTGTTCCTCCTGTTCCACATGTTCCACCTGATCCTCCTGTTCCAGCTCTTCCACCCGTTCCAGCTGTTCCTCCTGTTCCACTTGCTCCTGCTGTTCCTCACGTTCCACCTCTTCCACCTGTTCCTCCCGTTCTTGCTGTTCCTGCTGTCCCCCTTCCTCATGCTGCTTCCTTTTTAGGGACCGCCACATATTCCAAAAGAGGAAGACAAACAGTCCCGTACAGAACCAGATCTTCCAGTAATGCAGCAGAGTAAAGAGCAGAGCCGACATGTCCACCCAGCTCTGCTCCCCGTTCCTCTGCTCTTTCTCGTGCTGCTGCACGCGCTCAAGCATGACCGCATGGTCACTGCCACTGACAATTAGCGCCCTCACCAACAAGGCGAGAACCAACACCAAAGCCATGATCTGCAAGAGATGGGAGAGAGGGGCTCAGTGGGGCTGGGAGGGAGCGGGGCCAGGAGCCTCATGGCCCTGTGCTCAGGGAGGAGCAGTGGGTAGAAGGAGATGGGTGGCAGCAGGGACTGAGGCCAGCGCTGGCAGGGACAGTTCCAAGCACTGCCCGTGGCACTCCCACAGGGGCCGGTGTTTGCACCGTGTCCCTCGTCCAGCCCGACCTTCCCATGCTGCTGCACTTACCTATGGCCCAGGCCAAAGTGAAGCAGCACTGCCTGCTGACGGCCCTAAAACCATCCCCTGCATTGTGACATCCTTGCTGATGTCACAGTGGGCAGCCTGACCTCACCCTTCAGCCCTTCGCTCTCAGCTGCGCAAGGTGGCCACAGCCACGGTACTGCCACAGTTTGGAGGCATATCTCTCTGGGCAGAGCTCCTGGGGATGCTCTTTACAAAGCATGTGACAGCTCCCTGGGTAGTTGTGAGTGAGGATTGGCCTCTGCTCCCATGTTACTGTCATAGAACCATCAAATCATAGAATGTTCCAGATCCTTGGAAAGGAGCCCAAGGATCTGTAAGTTCCAGCCCCCCTGCCACCAGCAGGGCCACCAGCCTGCAGGTCTGGCACTAGACCAAGTTGCCCAGGGTCCCATCCAGCCTAGTCTTGAACACCTCCAGGGGTGGGGCATCCACAACCAGAAGCTGTCTGGTAGGTGCTCACAGGGTTAGCAGGCATGGTGGGAATGGGCTGATGGTTGGTCTTAGATGTCTTCTCCAACCAGAAGGGCTCTATGAGTCTATGTTTCTAAGAACAGCAACAATGCGTCTGTTTCCCATTCCACCCAGGCTGCCATGGTCTGCACTGGTGCATAGCAGTCCTGTAACTCTCTGTGTGCAAGCTTCCTCTCGCTGACCTCTTGGCTTCCCTGGGCCACACTGAGTGAAGACGGATTGTCTTGGGCCGCATACACATAGGTCGCTCCAAAAGTAATGCCTCCCGTTTATTTCCATGGAAACTGCAACAGCTACAATGAGCAAAATAGCTATGTTTGATAGAATAAATTCTCTGCTACAAAACACTGTTCTTAAATGCAGTCACTACCACTAACTCCTGTTCCTCCTCTTCCACCTGTTCCTCCTGTTCCTCTTGCTCCCCTTCCTCATGCTTGCCCACTGCTGCCGCCTCCTCGCTGCTGGAGCTGTCCTCCTCACTGCTGCTATCATCATGCTGGTTCCTTTTTAGGGACCGCCGCATGGTCCAAAACAGCAGGAAAAACAGTCCCGCGTGGAACCAGATCTTCCAGTAATCCAGTAGAATACAGCATCAGGTCACGTGCTTTGGTCACACCAATCCCATGCAGTGCCGCAGGCTTGGGGCAGAGTGGCTGGGAGCTGCGTTGAGGAAAAAGCTCTAGGGGTGGTGGGCAACAGCTGCCGCACACAAGGCAGCAGTGTGCTCAGGTGGCCAGGAAGGTCAGCGGCATTCCTGGCTTGTGCCAGCAGCAGTGCGGTCAGCAGGAGGGGGGGATCGTCCCTCCGCACTCTGCACTGTGAGGCCGCAGCTCGAGCGCTGTGTTCAGTGCTGGGCCCCTCACTCCCAGACAGACATGGAGGCCCTGCAGCGCGTGCAGAGAGGGGAACGGAGCTGTGAGGGCTCTGGAGCACACGCGTGATGGGGAGCGGCTGAGGGAGCTGGGGGGGGTCAGTGTGGAGAAGAGGAGGCTCAGGGGAGCCCTCATGGCTCTCTGCAGCTCCCTGACAGGAGCTGGGCGTGGGGGGGGAGGTTGGCTCCTGGCTAACAGCGATGGGATGAGAGGGAATGTCCCTGAGGACGGCCAGGGGAAGTTCAGGTTGGATGTTAGGAAAGATCTCTTCTCACAAAGAGCAGTTAGCACAGGCCCAGCTGCCCAGGAATGCTGGGGTCACCGTCCCTGGGGGTGTTCCAGAGCCGTGGAGATGTGGCACTGAGGGACGTGGGCAGTGGGCGCGGTGGGGTGGGCTTGGGCTTGGGGATCTCAGTTCTCTTTGCAGCCTGAGTGATCGTAGGATCCTAAGCTTTCTGGCTACCCCGTCTCCCCGCACTGGCAGCCGGACGTCTCCCTGACGGGCCGAGCCCCGGCCAACGCGGCCAAGTCAGAAGGCGGGACGGAGAGGAGGCGCCGGGCAGCCCGAGCGGGCAGCGCGGGGCCGCTGAGGAGAGGCGGCGCTGAGGCAGAGTGGGCGGGGCCAGGAGGGCGGCCGGACTCACCGTCGGGACCTCAGCGTAACCGCCAGGGCAGGGAAGGCGTGGAGGGGTTGGGGTCTCAAGAGCGGGAAGGAGGGAAGCCGGCGTGCAAGGTTTTTTTGTGAGGAATTCTGTGATTTTCCTCGGAACTCGTACGCCTAGCCCAGCTGACAGAGGTTCTGGTAAAATAGGATGGCATTCCGCCTTCCTCAAAGGACACACGAGGCGGTTTGAACGTCAGAGAGCATCTTCTGAAAGGGAGGGTGACCGCGCACTCCATCTCACTGCCCCAGAGGACGGTGGACTCTCCCGTCATGGCAGTGTTCTGAAGCCGTCTCGCCACGGCACTGTGCAACTGACACTGCAGTCCCTCCTTGCACAGGTCACACTCGAGCAGCGCTGAGCTGAGCAAGGCATTTCTTGGCATTTGTGCAGAGGCCGAAGCTCCCGGAACAAAGGGATGCTCTCTGAGAGGCCGGGCGGTCCCTGCCCAGCTGCTGACAGGAGGCTGTGTTGGAAGCGTCTGTGCAGAGGCCTCTCCGGCTGCACGGGGTCCGGCTCCTCACGGTGTGGTAGCAGGGAACGGCTGCCGCGTGCGCTGCTCCCGGCAGGCAGGCAGAGCTCTGTGCGTGAAGGCTGTGTTGCTCCAATTTGTAGGAGGGAGAGGAGGTTCCCTTCATGGATGTACACCCGACGGCGAGATTAAGACACAACAGGTGAAATGTTAGCCCGACCACTTTATTACAAATCCTAGTTGTTTAGGGAGATGGGCAAGGGAAGTCGGGCGATAGAAAAGAGATTGGAAATAAAAGCAAAGAGTCTCTGTAGAAAGCAAGAGAGAATTAGCCACCACCGGGTTTCCAGCATAGCTCGTAGTTCCGATGCTGACCTTCCGTAGAGATGGGTCGTCGGAGGTTGTTGTTGGCTTGACGACGACAAGGATGACTTTTTCCAAGGACAGGACAGACTTATTAATGTAAGTCCAGAGTGGCCGAGTTGGCTGTCTTTGGAGTGACAGCTTCTTCCTTTTGGGACCATCTTCTGGGCCTTGCCAGCAGATAAGAGGGAGCAGGGAGGTGCCCACTTGCGTCTTGCCTTCACAGGATACAATGGTACTATTCCCAAATCTCCTGTACCAAGCTGGAGTCATTTGGTCTCAGCCCAGATCTTTAGCCGGCAAACTCTCTCCAAAGAAATCCTTTTGGATGTAAACTGCCCACAACCTGATGCTGACTGCCACACGGCAACACCCACCTCTGGCCTCCTAGATAGCTCAGAGTCTTATTGCTCACAGCATGTGAGCTTTGAGCCCAAGAAAGGAGGGTTCTGACAAACGCCTCTTTCAGCGTCCAAACAGCAGCAGTCTGAAGAGGCGATCTTTCAGCTCCTTGAAGTCACGCAGCGCCCGGGAGTGGGCGTCCGGGTCCTGCTCCAGGTGCTGGAAGAGGTTGAGCGGGCTGGCTGTTTGGAAGGCCTGCGGCAGGACAACCTCGTCAGGCATGGTCGCGTTGCCAAGGAGGAAGTGGTTCAGGACTTTATCGTTCAGGCAGTATTGCAGGTACTGCAGGAGATTCTCCAGCCGGCTCAGGAAATGCCTCCTGCGCCAGTCCTCCAAAGGGATGATGGCTAGGAGGTGGAGGAGAAGAGTCTTGATGGCGTAGGTGGAAAAGCCCATGCCCACCAGGATGTGAGCAAAGAGCCTCAGGCAGACCAGGTGGCAGCTGTTGGGTCCAGCGGTCCTGGCCACGTACTCGAAGTACTTCCTTTCCGCCACAGCGCAGCTCTGCGGCCATGTTGTGCTGGGCGTAAAGACGGCCTCTGCGTTCTGGCTGCTCAGGAAGATGTCCAGGTTGCCTTGCTGCACCCCGAACAGCAGCTCAACGTGGACTTTTTCCCCGCTGGAGGTGTCTGTCACCTGGAGCTTGCAGGAGCGGCTGGAGGGCAGCACCTTAAGGCCGTAACGGTGTGCCCGGTGCGTGAGCCTCCAGGTTCTTGGTACCTGCTTGTTGAACCAGGCGGCAGTTTTCTGCACATCCAGGTAGGAGCCGGTGCAGAGCGTCTGTAGGAGGCTGGGCTGCTGATTTTGGCTCAGCTCCTCCTCAGAGTGGTGGAGGAAGCACAGCACGTCCCCCAGCTGCTGCTCCCTTGTGCACATGCACACCAGCTCCACACGGATGCGGGAGTTCCTTGCCAGCACCTCCCCTTCCTCACCCAGCTCCGGGTGGAAGACGTGCCCATGGGGGGCCTTAATGGGCACGAGCAGGCGGTACACAATGTCCTCCTCACAGGGACTCCAGCCTTCAAAGGCGCTGCCCACCCCAATGGCAGGCTGCAGCACCGGGTAGAAGCTGTTTGAACAGACAAATGTGTAGGTCTGCAGCAGGTCGCTCATCAGCTCCTCCACCAGCACGCACTTGGTGGCCTTTCCTTGCATCTTTTCCCAGGCACGCCGTGCAATGTATCTGGTCAGTGCTGAATGATGGAAGTATTCTTCCTCCTCGTCCTCCTGTTCTACCTCTTCCACCTGTTCCTCCTGCTGCACCTGTTCCCCCTGATCCTCCCGTTCCTCCTGTTCCTCCTGTTCCACATGTTCCACCTGATCCTCCTGTTCCAGCTCTTCCACCCGTTCCAGCTGTTCCTCCTGTTCCACTTGCTCCTGCTGTTCCTCACGTTCCACCTCTTCCACCTGTTCCTCCCGTTCTTGCTGTTCCTGCTGTCCCCCTTCCTCATGCTGCTTCCTTTTTAGGGACCGCCACATATTCCAAAAGAGGAAGACAAACAGTCCCGTACAGAACCAGATCTTCCAGTAATGCAGCAGAGTAAAGAGCAGAGCCGACATGTCCACCCAGCTCTGCTCCCCGTTCCTCTGCTCTTTCTCGTGCTGCTGCACGCGCTCAAGCATGACCGCATGGTCACTGCCACTGACAATTAGCGCCCTCACCAACAAGGCGAGAACCAACACCAAAGCCATGATCTGCAAGAGATGGGAGAGAGGGGCTCAGTGGGGCTGGGAGGGAGCGGGGCCAGGAGCCTCATGGCCCTGTGCTCAGGGAGGAGCAGTGGGTAGAAGGAGATGGGTGGCAGCAGGGACTGAGGCCAGCGCTGGCAGGGACAGTTCCAAGCACTGCCCGTGGCACTCCCACAGGGGCCGGTGTTTGCACCGTGTCCCTCGTCCAGCCCGACCTTCCCATGCTGCTGCACTTACCTATGGCCCAGGCCAAAGTGAAGCAGCACTGCCTGCTGACGGCCCTAAAACCATCCCCTGCATTGTGACATCCTTGCTGATGTCACAGTGGGCAGCCTGACCTCACCCTTCAGCCCTTCGCTCTCAGCTGCGCAAGGTGGCCACAGCCACGGTACTGCCACAGTTTGGAGGCATATCTCTCTGGGCAGAGCTCCTGGGGATGCTCTTTACAAAGCATGTGACAGCTCCCTGGGTAGTTGTGAGTGAGGATTGGCCTCTGCTCCCATGTTACTGTCATAGAACCATCAAATCATAGAATGTTCCAGATCCTTGGAAAGGAGCCCAAGGATCTGTAAGTTCCAGCCCCCCTGCCACCAGCAGGGCCACCAGCCTGCAGGTCTGGCACTAGACCAAGTTGCCCAGGGTCCCATCCAGCCTAGTCTTGAACACCTCCAGGGGTGGGGCATCCACAACCAGAAGCTGTCTGGTAGGTGCTCACAGGGTTAGCAGGCATGGTGGGAATGGGCTGATGGTTGGTCTTAGATGTCTTCTCCAACCAGAAGGGCTCTATGAGTCTATGTTTCTAAGAACAGCAACAATGCGTCTGTTTCCCATTCCACCCAGGCTGCCATGGTCTGCACTGGTGCATAGCAGTCCTGTAACTCTCTGTGTGCAAGCTTCCTCTCGCTGACCTCTTGGCTTCCCTGGGCCACACTGAGTGAAGACGGATTGTCTTGGGCCGCATACACATAGGTCGCTCCAAAAGTAATGCCTCCCGTTTATTTCCATGGAAACTGCAACAGCTACAATGAGCAAAATAGCTATGTTTGATAGAATAAATTCTCTGCTACAAAACACTGTTCTTAAATGCAGTCACTACCACTAACTCCTGTTCCTCCTCTTCCACCTGTTCCTCCTGTTCCTCTTGCTCCCCTTCCTCATGCTTGCCCACTGCTGCCGCCTCCTCGCTGCTGGAGCTGTCCTCCTCACTGCTGCTATCATCATGCTGGTTCCTTTTTAGGGACCGCCGCATGGTCCAAAACAGCAGGAAAAACAGTCCCGCGTGGAACCAGATCTTCCAGTAATCCAGTAGAATACAGCATCAGGTCACGTGCTTTGGTCACACCAATCCCATGCAGTGCCGCAGGCTTGGGGCAGAGTGGCTGGGAGCTGCGTTGAGGAAAAAGCTCTAGGGGTGGTGGGCAACAGCTGCCGCACACAAGGCAGCAGTGTGCTCAGGTGGCCAGGAAGGTCAGCGGCATTCCTGGCTTGTGCCAGCAGCAGTGCGGTCAGCAGGAGGGGGGGATCGTCCCTCCGCACTCTGCACTGTGAGGCCGCAGCTCGAGCGCTGTGTTCAGTGCTGGGCCCCTCACTCCCAGACAGACATGGAGGCCCTGCAGCGCGTGCAGAGAGGGGAACGGAGCTGTGAGGGCTCTGGAGCACACGCGTGATGGGGAGCGGCTGAGGGAGCTGGGGGGGGTCAGTGTGGAGAAGAGGAGGCTCAGGGGAGCCCTCATGGCTCTCTGCAGCTCCCTGACAGGAGCTGGGCGTGGGGGGGGAGGTTGGCTCCTGGCTAACAGCGATGGGATGAGAGGGAATGTCCCTGAGGACGGCCAGGGGAAGTTCAGGTTGGATGTTAGGAAAGATCTCTTCTCACAAAGAGCAGTTAGCACAGGCCCAGCTGCCCAGGAATGCTGGGGTCACCGTCCCTGGGGGTGTTCCAGAGCCGTGGAGATGTGGCACTGAGGGACGTGGGCAGTGGGCGCGGTGGGGTGGGCTTGGGCTTGGGGATCTCAGTTCTCTTTGCAGCCTGAGTGATCGTAGGATCCTAAGCTTTCTGGCTACCCCGTCTCCCCGCACTGGCAGCCGGACGTCTCCCTGACGGGCCGAGCCCCGGCCAACGCGGCCAAGTCAGAAGGCGGGACGGAGAGGAGGCGCCGGGCAGCCCGAGCGGGCAGCGCGGGGCCGCTGAGGAGAGGCGGCGCTGAGGCAGAGTGGGCGGGGCCAGGAGGGCGGCCGGACTCACCGTCGGGACCTCAGCGTAACCGCCAGGGCAGGGAAGGCGTGGAGGGGTTGGGGTCTCAAGAGCGGGAAGGAGGGAAGCCGGCGTGCAAGGTTTTTTTGTGAGGAATTCTGTGATTTTCCTCGGAACTCGTACGCCTAGCCCAGCTGACAGAGGTTCTGGTAAAATAGGATGGCATTCCGCCTTCCTCAAAGGACACACGAGGCGGTTTGAACGTCAGAGAGCATCTTCTGAAAGGGAGGGTGACCGCGCACTCCATCTCACTGCCCCAGAGGACGGTGGACTCTCCCGTCATGGCAGTGTTCTGAAGCCGTCTCGCCACGGCACTGTGCAACTGACACTGCAGTCCCTCCTTGCACAGGTCACACTCGAGCAGCGCTGAGCTGAGCAAGGCATTTCTTGGCATTTGTGCAGAGGCCGAAGCTCCCGGAACAAAGGGATGCTCTCTGAGAGGCCGGGCGGTCCCTGCCCAGCTGCTGACAGGAGGCTGTGTTGGAAGCGTCTGTGCAGAGGCCTCTCCGGCTGCACGGGGTCCGGCTCCTCACGGTGTGGTAGCAGGGAACGGCTGCCGCGTGCGCTGCTCCCGGCAGGCAGGCAGAGCTCTGTGCGTGAAGGCTGTGTTGCTCCAATTTGTAGGAGGGAGAGGAGGTTCCCTTCATGGATGTACACCCGACGGCGAGATTAAGACACAACAGGTGAAATGTTAGCCCGACCACTTTATTACAAATCCTAGTTGTTTAGGGAGATGGGCAAGGGAAGTCGGGCGATAGAAAAGAGATTGGAAATAAAAGCAAAGAGTCTCTGTAGAAAGCAAGAGAGAATTAGCCACCACCGGGTTTCCAGCATAGCTCGTAGTTCCGATGCTGACCTTCCGTAGAGATGGGTCGTCGGAGGTTGTTGTTGGCTTGACGACGACAAGGATGACTTTTTCCAAGGACAGGACAGACTTATTAATGTAAGTCCAGAGTGGCCGAGTTGGCTGTCTTTGGAGTGACAGCTTCTTCCTTTTGGGACCATAGCAGGAACTCCTTTTGTTCCCATCTTCTGGGCCTTGCCAGCAGATAAGAGGGAGCA
>ERZ1643246.4770-NODE-4770-length-10439-cov-10.089850_pt1 | contig 10439 bp, 7 predicted proteins | sample MGYA00579265_ERZ1643246 | MGnify/ENA primary metagenome ERZ1643246 (study PRJEB29033, sample SAMEA4952261) | chicken gut metagenome | biome: Broiler Chicken; feature: Gastrointestinal Tract; material: Caecum | place: Ireland | collected 2018 | study: Broiler...
GGCGTTTGGAAGAGGTACCTGAACAGCCAAAAAAGGAACTGAGCAGACGGGCAAAGCGAAATCGGGCAAAAAGTACCAGCATAAGCAGAGGCTATATAGTTTTCCTCAGTCTGGTATGCGCTCTGGCCACTGCAGCCTGTGTACATTATATTAAACTGACTGCCCAGGTGACTGCCCAGAGAAGTGTAGTGGCGGCCAGAGAACTGGAGCTGAACCAGTTGAAAGAAGATAACGATGCATATTACAGCGAGGTACTGACAAGCGTAGATCTGGACGAAATCCGGGATAAAGCCATCAACGAGTTGGGAATGCAGTATGCGACAGAGGACCAGATCCGGTATTATACGCCGGGAAATAACAGCTATGTAAGGCAGTATCAGGATGTACCGGAAAATTAAGCAGGTGAAAGATTGGATAAACAGGAATCAAAGAAAAGAAAATTAACAAAGAAGATGAAACGAAAGCTGGCGGGGGTGTTTGCAGTAACTCTGCTGGCTTTCGCTGGTTTACTGACGGGAATTACCGTAATAAATGCCAGAGAGGGAAACCGTTATGCGCAGCAGGTCCTTTCCCAGTCTCAGCAGCAGTATACCAATACTACCATCCCTTTTAGGAGAGGTACCATTACAGACCGGAACGGAACGGTGCTGGCAAATAGTGTAAAGGTATATAACCTGATCCTGGACTGCCAGGCAGTCAATTATAACGACGACTACCGGGAGCCTACGATTGAGGCCCTGGAAGAATATTTTGATATTGACAGGGACACCATAGAAGGGCTGCTGGATAATGAAGAGACCAGTTCCAGTCAGTATCAGATCCTGGAGAAAGAGGTTTCCATGGATGACAAGAATGCTTTTCAGCAGGCCAATGAACTGCCGGAAGACGAAGAGGAACGGAAAGCTCTGTCTAAGGAGGAAAGGGAGAGGAGAAGCAATGTCCAGGGTATTTACTTTGAAGATGACTATAAGAGAGTCTATCCTCTCGAAAGTCTGGCCTGTGATGTGATCGGCTTTACCGACGCGGGAAACACTGCGGACTGGGGGCTGGAAGGATATTACAACAATACGCTCAATGGCACTAACGGCAGGAAATTCGGCTATTTAAGCAATGATACAGACCAGGCCCAGACGATTGTGGAGGCGGTAGACGGAAAGAACCTTACCACTACTTTGGATGCTACGATCCAGGGAATCGTGGAAAAATATATAGAGGCTTTTAATACGGCTCTTTCCGCAGGCCCTAATAATGTGGCAGGAGAGCAGAAAAAGGGCGCGGAAAATATCGGGGTGATCATCGAGGATCCTAATACGGGAGAAATCCTGGCTATGGGAAGTTCCGGAGGGTACGATCTCAATGATCCCCGTGATCTGTCAGGAATTTATACAGAAGAAAAAATCGAGAAAATGAATGACGAAGAGACGAGAGAAGCTCTTTTTGATATGTGGAGGAACTTCTGTATCAGTGATGACTACGAGCCGGGATCTGTTGTAAAGCCTATTGTGGTGGCCAGTGCTCTGGAATCCTGCGCAGTTACAGAAAGCGATACCTTTTATTGTGACGGCGGTCAGCAGATCGGAGAGGATTTTGTAAGATGTGCGGTTTATCCTAATGCACATGGGATAGAAAGCCTGGGTGAGGTAATCCAGAATTCCTGTAATGACGGTATGATGGCCATCGGAAGGAAAATGGGATCGGCTGAATTTCTGAAATATCAGGCGAAGTTTAACTTTGGTACCAGGACGGGTATCGATCTTCCCGGCGAGGGAACCGGTATTCTGTTTTCAGAGGATAATATGTATGAGATGGAACTGGCTACTTCCGCTTTCGGACAGGGATTTACCTGTACTATGATCCAGGAAATCGCAGCCATGTCGGCAGCCATAAACGGAGGAACTTATTATAAGCCCCATCTCGTAAAGGAGATCACAGATCAGGACGGAAAGGTCCTGCAGAATATTACGCCTACGGTTATGAAAGAGCCTGTATCTGAAGATGTTTCTGCTGATATAAGGGAGTATATGGGAATGAGTGTGGAGAGCGGAACCAGCCGTTCTGCCAAGGTCCAGGGCTATTCCATGGGAGGTAAGACGGGAACAGCAGAGAAGCTTGCAGACACAGAGAAGGATAATTATCTGGTATCTTTTATCGGATTTGCGCCTCTGGATGATCCTCAGATGCTGATCTATGTGGTAGTGGATACTCCAAACGTGGACAGCCAGGCGTCCAGCAGTTACGCTCAGTATCTGGCTCAGGCCATTATGTCAGAGGTACTGCCTTACATGAACATCCCCCAGGATGAGGAAACCACAGAGGAGACAGTTCTGTGGCAGGGATTTTATGGAGTTCCGAAACTGACAGACATTATTGAGGACGGAGTATCCAATCCTTACGGAACTGTTCTCGACCAGGGCTATGGAGACGGAGATCCCCAGGAGACAGAATTAAATGATGAGTATTCTGACGGTATCACAAACGAGGAGGCAGGGATCGATGAAGATGATCCTTCCTATCAGGAAGACGTCTATGATACAGAAGAACTGGAAGACTTTGGACGGGAAAGTGATACGGAAGATCCGGCAGATACACAAGAGAGGGATCAGGAAGATACCGAAGACGGGGAAAATAGCACCGGCGATACCGCCGACGGGTAAGAAAAAGGCCGACAGGTCTGCACCGGAAAACGGAGCAGATCTGCCGGCCTTTCATATTTTTTCCGGAAAACTGCATATAATAGCAGAGACAGACAGCGGGAGTCAAACGGTATTATGAAGAAAAACAGGACCTATCACAAAAAGAAAACGGTTATTGTTTTTGCGGTGTTTGCGCTGATGCTCCTGGGGCTTATGGGAAGGATGTTTTATCTTATGGTGGTCCGGTCAGATTACTATTCCAGGAAAGCCCAGGAACTCCATGAAAGAGAAAGAGACATTAAAGCTGCCAGAGGCAGGATCCTGGACTGCAACGGAGAGGTCCTGGCAGATAATAAAGCGGTCTGTACCATCTCTGTGATCCACAGCCAGATCACAGAGCCGGAAAAAGTGATCGCCATGCTGGTAAAAGAACTGGGGATCCCGGAAGAAACGGCCAGAAAACGGGTAGAGACAGTTTCCTCCATTGAACGGGTAGAGACGAATGTAGAAAAAGAAGTGGGGGACAGGATCCGCAGTTATGAGCTGGCAGGAGTAAAGGTGGATGAAGATTATAAAAGAGATTATCCCTATAACGAACTGGCATCCAAGGTCCTGGGATTTACGGGAGGGGACAATCAGGGGATCGTAGGACTGGAAGTGCTGTATGAAGATGTTTTAAAGGGGATCGACGGGAAGATCCTGACGACTACAGACGCCAGAGGCGTAGAATTGTCAGATCTGGGAGAAAGCAGGGTAGAACCGGTGGAAGGCTATGATCTTCAGATCAGTCTGGATAAAAATATCCAGATGTACGCCCAGCAGGCAGCGCTGAAAGTCATGGAGGAGAAAGAGGCCCAGGGGGTTTCCATCCTTCTTATGAATCCCCAGAATGGAGAGATCTATGCCAATGTCAATGTGCCGGAGTATGATCTGAATGATCCGTTTACCCTGAATACAGAAACCGATACTTCCCAGATGACAGATCAGGAGTTTCAGGATGCCTGTAATCAGATGTGGAGAAATCCGACGATCAACGATACCTATGAACCAGGATCTACCTTTAAGATCATTACCATGGCCGCAGGACTGTCTCAGGGAGTGGTGGATCTGGATGACCAGTTTAACTGCCCGGGCTATAAGATCGTGGAAGACAGAAGGATCCACTGTCATAAAAGGACAGGACATGGGGCGGAAAATTTTGTTCAGGGAGCGATGAATTCCTGTAATCCGGTGTTTATTGAAGTGGGACTGCGGCTGGGGGCCGAGACCTATTATGATTATTTCCAGAAGTTCGGGCTTATGGAAAAGACGGGGATCGATCTGCCGGGGGAGGCCGGGACCATTATGCATAAAAAAGAAGATATCGGTCAGGTGGAGCTGGCTACGATCTCTTTTGGCCAGTCCTTCCAGATCACTCCCATACAGCTTGCTACTACCGTAAGCTCTATAGTGAATGGCGGGAAGAGGGTGACGCCTCATTTTGGAGTGCGGGTGGCAGATGAACAGGGAAATCTTATAGAAGAACTGGAATATCAGACACAGGAGGGGATCGTTTCTTCCAAAGTGTCGGAGGAAGTACGTTATATCCTGGAAAAGGTAGTATCAGAAGGTTCTGGGAAAAACGCGGCCATAGAGGGAAGGACCATAGGAGGAAAGACGGCTACTTCCCAGACACTGCCAAGAAGCGAGAACCGGTATATTTCTTCTTTTCTGGGCTTTACTCCGGCAGAGGATCCACAGATCCTGGGGATCGTGGTGATCTATGACCCCCAGGGCGTTTATTATGGAGGGACCATCGCAGCCCCGGTGCTGAAGGATATCTATGAAAATATCCTGCCTTATATGGGGATCGAAGGCTGAGAGGATGAAACCGGGGAAGCCAGTCTTGAAAAACAAGAGAAAAAGCATTATACTGGGAAGAGCAAAAAATACATATAAATGAGGTGTACTATGGCAGATTTTAAAATGGTTTTACCGGTACTGCTGGCATTTGTGATCAGCGTGATCTTAGGTCCTATCATCATCCCTTATCTGAGAAAACTGAAGATGGGACAGACAGAGCGGACAGAGGGAGTCCAGTCTCACCTGAAGAAAGCAGGAACGCCTACTATGGGAGGGATCATCTTCCTGCTTTCTACTGTGATCACGTCCATCTTTTTTGTAAAGGACTATCCAAAGATCATTCCCGTGCTTTTCCTGACTCTGGGATTTGGAGTCATCGGTTTTCTGGATGATTATCTGAAAGTAGTCCTGAAACGTTCCGACGGTCTGATGCCGGGGCAGAAGATGGCCTGTCAGATCGTAGTGACAGCAGTATTTGCTTTCTATCTGGTGAATTTCACCGATGTATCCCTGGCTATGAAAATCCCCTTTATACCGGGATATGAGCTGAATCTGGGGATCCTGGCCATACCTGTGCTGTTTATCGCAGTGATCGGTACGGTCAACGGAGTAAACTTTACCGATGGACTGGATGGGCTTGCCTCCTCTGTGACCATTATGGTGGCTACATTCTTTTCTGTGGTGGCTATTGGGACAAACAGCGGGATCGAACCTATTACCTGCGCGGTAGTGGGAGCTCTTATGGGATTTCTTCTGTTTAATGTATATCCGGCAAAGATCTTCATGGGAGATACAGGATCCCTGGCTCTTGGCGGATTTGTGGCAGGTACTGCTTATATGCTCCAGATGCCCCTGTTCATACTGATCGTGGGACTGGTCTATGTAGTGGAGGTTCTGTCCGTTATGATCCAGGTGACCTATTTTAAGGCTACCCACGGCAAGAGATTTTTTAAGATGGCACCTATCCATCATCATTTTGAACTGTGCGGCTGGTCCGAGACAAGAGTAGTGGCTGTTTTTTCTGTGATCACCGCTATTTTATGTCTGATCGCTCTTATGGGAGTATAGACGGATAAGGAGAAAGTATCATGAATTTACAGAGAGACGATTTAAAAGGAAAAAGAGTTCTGGTCTTCGGTTCCGGGATCAGCGGCGCAGGGGCGGTAAAGCTCCTGGCGCAGGTAGGAGCCCAGATCATTTTATATGACGGAAATGAGAATTTAAAAGAAGAGGATATCCGAAAGAAACTGCCGGATAACTGTTCCTGTGAGATCCTTTTGGGAGAACTGCCTGACAGCGTTATAGAAAGTCTGGATCTGGCAGTCATGAGTCCGGGCGTTCCCCAGGATATCCCTCCGGTAGAACGTCTGAAGAAGAAAGGCGTAAGGATCTGGGGAGAAGTGGAGCTGGCTTATCAGATGGGAAAAGGAAAGGTCCTGGCAGTTACAGGAACCAATGGCAAGACAACTACTACGGCTCTCCTGGGAGAGATCATGAAGGCGTACAGCGATTCCGTCTTTGTGGTAGGAAATATCGGCAACGCCTATACGGCTGCCGCCCTGGATACAAAAGAGGACAGTTATGTAGTGGCGGAGATCAGCAGCTTTCAGTTAGAGACCATTGAAAGCTTTGCTCCTAAGGTATCGGCGATTTTAAATATTACCGAGGATCATCTGAACCGCCATCACACCATGGAAGAATATATTCGGGTGAAGGAACTGATCACTGCCAATCAGACAAAGGAGGACTTCTGTATCCTGAACTATGAAGATCCGGTCCTTCGGGAGTTTGCAGAGAAATGTCCTGCCACGGTAGTATTTTTCTCCAGCCAGAGAAAACTTCCCCAGGGGATCTTCCTGGATGGGGACAGGATCCTTTTAAGACAGGAGGGACGGGAGACAGAGATCGTAAAGACCGGAGAGCTGTATCTTCTGGGCAGACATAATTATGAAAATGTCATGGCGGCTGCCGCCATGGCGTGGTGCGCCGGCGTGCCGGTGGAGACTATCCGCGGGACGGCTATGGGATTCCGGGCTGTGCCCCACAGGATCGAATTTGTAGAAGAGATCAACGGGGTGGCCTACTACAATGATTCAAAGGGAACCAATCCGGACGCAGCCATCAAAGGCATACAGGCTATGGAGCGGCCCACTCTGCTGATCGGAGGCGGCTATGACAAAGAGTCCTCCTATGAGGCGTGGATCCGGGCTTTTGACGGAAAAGTGAGATATCTGGTCCTGATCGGCCAGACAAGAGAGAAGATTGAAAAAGCTGCCCATGAGTGTGGGTTTTACAATACCATTCTGGCGGATAACCTGGAAGAAGCAGTAAAGATCTGCGCCGAAAAAGCGAACAAAGGCGACGCTGTCCTTTTGTCTCCCGCATGTGCCAGCTGGGGACAGTTCGACAATTATGAACAGCGGGGAGATAAATTTAAGGAATATGTCCGAAGCATGAAGAAAGGAGAAAACTGACATAAGAAAGAAAGGAAAGCCATATAATTAGAGGGAACAGATACAAAAGGGCGGGATATATTTGGATGTCAGGAAGAAAAAGGAGAGAAAAGCGGATGGCTTTCTCGTATTCCTGGTACTGCTTCTGGTGGTCTGGGGACTGATCTTTCTCTACAGCACCAGCGCTTATAACGGCAGGGTAAAATTCCATGATCCCGCCTATTATTTTAAAAAGCAGTTGTTTGCTACTTCCCTTGGACTTATGGGAATGTATCTGGTCTCCTTTATGGATTACCATTTCCTGGTAAAAATGGCGCCTTTTTTCTATGGAGTTTCTCTGGCGCTGTCTTTGGCAGTGCTGCTTTTCGGAGAGGAATATAACGGCTCTAAGAGATGGCTGTCTCTGGGGCCGTTATCTTTTCAGCCCTCTGAATTTTCCAAAGTGGCGGTGATCCTCCTTCTTGCCTGGGTGATCATCAGAGGAAAGGAAGAAAACCGGGGAATCCTTTATATGGCCGGGAGAATGATGATCCTTCTCCCTGTAGTGGGACTGGTGGGAACCAATAATCTCAGTACCGCAGTGATCATTCTGGGGATCGGAGTGATCCTGATCTTCGTATCCAATCCCAGATATCTGCCTTTTGTAGGGATCGGCGCCGCAGGGATCCTGTTCATCGCCATATTCCTGGGAATGGCCAGCTATCGTCTGGAGCGGCTGGCTATCTGGCGAAATCCGGAAGCATATGAGAAAGGATTTCAGACTATCCAGGGACTGTATGCCATCGGAAACGGAGGGATTTTTGGAAAAGGGCTGGGGAGCAGTCTTCAGAAGCTGGGATTTGTGCCGGAAGCCCAGAACGATATGATCTTTTCCATTATCTGTGAGGAAACAGGACTTACAGGAGCATGTCTGCTGATCCTTCTGTTTGGCCTTCTGATCTGGAGACTGATGGTCACGGCCACCCATGCTCCGGATCTGTGCGGAAGCCTTATTGCCGCAGGGATCATGGCCCATATGGCTATCCAGGTGATCCTGAATATTGCAGTTGTGACGAATACGATTCCCAATACAGGGATCACCCTGCCTTTTATCAGCTATGGAGGCACGTCCGTGCTGTTCCTTCTAGGAGAGATGGGGATAGCCCTGTCCGTGAGCCGGCAGATAAAAACCTAGAGCCGGAGGACTCACCAGGAAGAAGCAAGCTGCATAGTATAATCTCAGATAGTATTTCGGAAAGTGATGCGGGAGTGGATGACTTGGGCAGGATCAGGATCACAGGCGGGATTCCTTTAGATGGAGAAGTGAGGATACAGGGATCAAAAAATGCGGCACTGCCAATCATGGCGGCCGCTCTTTTAAATAGAGGGACTACAGTGCTGAAAGGCTGTCCCAGGATCGCGGATGTCTTTTTGATGGAAAAGATCCTCCAGGGGCTGGGCGCCCGGACGCGCTGGCGGAAAGATACTCTGGAAATCTGTGCCAGGGACCTTGACAACTGTATGGCAGACAGAGAACTGGGGGAGAAGATGCGTTCTTCTATTGTGCTTATGGGAAGCCTTCTGGGAAGATGCGGGGAAGGGATACTGCCCTTTCCGGGAGGCTGCGTCATAGGGGCCAGGCCCATAGACCTTCATCTGGAGGCTCTAGAAAGATTAGGAGCGGAATTTAAAGAAGAAAAAGGCTGCCTTCGGGGAAAGACCAGGGGCCTTCATGGAGGCGAGATCTTCTTTCCCAGATCCAGCGTGGGAGCTACCCAGAATGCAGTGCTGGGAGCTGTATGCGCCAGGGGGACTACTGTGATCCGGGGAGGTTCTGCAGAGCCGGAGGTAAGCTGGCTGTGCCGGTTTCTGAACCAGGCCGGCGGACAGATCCGGGGGATCGGCACCTCATGTCTGGTGATCCAAGGGGTATCCGGTCTTCATGATACAGTTTTCCAGATCCCTCCGGACAGGATTGCTGCGGGGACTTATGTGTGCGCCAGCGCTATTACAAGAGGAAAAGGGATCCTGCTGGATCCTCCGGCAGGAGAAATGGGGGCGCTGCTGTCCGCCTATGAGAAAATAGGTGGACAATATATGTATAAGAGTGGTAAACTGTTTCTATGCAGCCAGAGGGCCTTTGCTCCTCTTCGCAGGCTGGAAACCGGGATCTATCCCGGGTTCCCCACAGACCTCCAGTCCATATTTCTGGCAGTGCTGACCTGCGCGCGGGGAGAAAGCCTGATAATAGAAAATATCTTTGAAGACCGGTTTAAAGTAGTGCCCCAGCTTCAGAAGATGGGAGCGCAGATCACGCTGGATGGGCAGGCTGCCCGGATCCGGGGCGGCAGGCTTTCGGGAGCTCTGGTCAAGGCACAAGAGCTTCGGGGAGGAGCTGCCTTAGTAGTGGCCGGACTGGGTGCAGAGGGAGAGACCTGTGTGGAAAACCGGGAATTTATAGAGAGAGGATACGAGGATATCTCCAGAGATTTAAATTGTCTCGGGGCAAAAACGCAGAAAGATTAGGGGAGATGCTTAATGAGCAGAAGAAAACTGTACAGGATCATCATAGAAGCCGCGGCAGGGATCCTTTTGATCTTTGTTCTGGTGTTTTTCCTGGGCTTCCGGGTTACCGGCGTACAGGTAGAGGGCAATAGTTTTTATACAGACGATCAGATAAAAAATATGGTCCTGGATGTGCCCATGGCTAAGAACTCTATCCTGGCCGGCTTTATCGATACGAAGAAAAGTACAAAAGATGAAGTCATGATCGACAGTATCGCCATTTCCAGAGTCAATCGGAATACGCTGCTCCTTCAGGTAAAGGAAAAGCAGATGATCGGATATATTGAGTTTCAGGGACAGTGTGTGAATTTTGACCGCCAGGGTATTGTGCAGATCATAACAGAAGAGCCTATGGAAAATGTGCCTCAGATTGAAGGGATCGACGTAAAAAAAGCGGTTCAGGGGGAGAGACTTACAGGGATCAATACCACTAAGCTCAATACCATCCTCAGCGTGGGAAAAATGCTGGAAAAGATGGAAGAAAAGCCGGACAGGCTGGTTTTTAACGATCTCAACCAGCTGGTGCTGTATTACGGGACTATCGAGGTGCGTCTGGGCGATGATGAAAATATGGACGAGAAGATCAACCGTCTGGTAGGTATCCTGCCGGAACTGGAAGGTATGTCAGGGATTCTCCATCTGGAGAATACCACAGAGGATTCAGAATCGGTAGTATTTGATGACGCCACCCAGGAGGAAGACCAGGAGGATACCCAGGAAAGCGAAAGTTCCCAGGCAGCCCGGGAAGATACGGGAGGAGACCAGCTGGATTACAGCGATGGTTCTGATTCAGCAGATACCAGAAGCATGGAGGAATAGCAGACACCGGACAAAAGAGGGACCGGCTCCAGTCGGGTGCTGCTTTGGAATGAACCGGTTAAATGGTTATAATTTTTTTATAAAAAGTGAAATTTGCGGTTGATTAATTTTAGAAAAAAAGATATTATATATCTATATGTAATGACCA